>Ga0310694_10001587_pt1 | contig 25509 bp, 15 predicted proteins | sample 174DNAGHGhighgp2_FD_203884 | JGI IMG/M metagenome (GOLD analysis project Ga0310694, IMG submission 203884) | Sheep rumen microbial communities from Palmerston North, Manawatu-Wanganui, New Zealand - 1742 DNA GHGhigh gp2 (v2) (version 2) | ecosystem: Host-associated > Mammals > Digestive system...
ACCAGCCGCGGTCGGAAGTGGGCGCGAAGTCCGTGAAATAAGGCAGGTCCTCGGCGATGAGCGGCGTAGAGAGCTGCGCAGAGAGCCAGTTCGGCTCGTCACAGTCGCCGGACACTTGCACAATATAGGTGGTAGATCCCTGTAAATTGTTGATTATCAAAAATGTGTCCGTAGTCGTGACATAGTTCCACACCGTGTCGGAGAGGTCGTGGTAGCGCACCACGTAGCCATTTTCGCTATGCCCGACCCAGGAGATGGCAGCCGCGGTCCCCGTCACATCCACCACCGATACGCTGGTCAGCGGCAGGCATGAAGGCCCGTTATAGACGGAGACATCATCAAGATAGATGGCACCTCCGCCGTCGTTTTGGACGGCTAAGAAGGCGAACTGGATGTAATTGAGCGAATCAGGCAAGGGAATGGAGTCAGTTTTCAACGCGGAAATCTCCATATCATACAAGACAAGCGTTTGCCACGGACTCAACGAACTGCTCCGGTAATCCACTTTCAGATAGTCAAAATGGTGGAAATTGATGTCTCCCTGCTGCTGATGGGAGAATTTCAGATAAGGATGGCTCACGGCGGAAATATCCATCATCGGGGAATAGAGGGGACAGGTGTCGCTCAAGCCCGCCTGATAGTGGTGCTGGTGATACATGGCCCCGTTATAGTTGAGATAACTCCACGAATGATCCGGGTTCACCGCCATAATCCAGCAATCTGGTGCTGTGGAGAAATCTTGCACGTAGGGGGTGCTGTCTGTCACCACGATAGCGCAGGCCGTGTTGAAGTCGGTGTAACGCCAATTTCCAATGCCCAAGATGTTGCCACAGTTCACCCGAACCCGCACGTCATAAACGGTGTCTGCCAATAATCCGTTCAGAATCAAAAAGTTCGTGTCTATCGTTTGGGTTGTCACAGAAGCCGAAGTCCAATCATCGCCTTGTAGTTTGTACTCCACCACGAAGTCTTCAGCCACAGTTGGCGGTGTCCAAGTCACGGTGGCGTGGCTTCCCACAATGTCCACGACCTGCAAACCGGTGACCACGTCACAGTCGTTCTGCCACACATGCACGTTGGTGATGACGGGGCCGGGCTGATTATCCGAATACATGCCGTAGTGGCTGGTTGTGCTGTGGTCATTGGTCCAGACGAACACCAGCTGCACCTCCCCGTTCAGGTTCGGGTTCGGCATTTCCATATTGACATGCAATATGTTACCTTGTGTAAGGTTCAGTTTGTAATTGCCACCCGAATAGCCCGTCTGGCTCAAAAACTCGTGGAAATTGGCCGCGTAAACCTGATAGTCAAAAGCGGAAAAACTCGTGCTGTTTTCTGACGCAGCGTACACCACATCCGCCGGTGCGAGAAACATCTTCAGATAATCCATGTTGCTGTTACCGCCGCAAAGCACGTCAAACTCGACATTCACCGTGGATATATCACTGACATTGAAGCGTTTGGAAGCACTCACAACCGTATAATAGTTGTCCAACCCGTAACCCGCCGTAGCACCGTCCTGCGTGACGAACAGTGCGTTGGCCATCGACGAGGCACCATCATCCTGCATCACGGGCGATCCTATCGTCCAGTGGTTGAGACAAGTGCCGTTATCTAACTGCCAGTCTCGGTCGGCCGTGTTGGAAAAGTCTGTGAAATAAGGCAATAGCGTGGCGACCACCTGCGAGGTGAACGCGCAGGGAACCCACACCAACGAATCGCAAGAGGACGAGACTTCCACCTCGTAGTTCGTGAGTGACGCAAGAGTCTCAATGATTGCATAGCCGCCGAGGTCGTTTGTATAGACCCACTCCGCCGTGTCAGACGTCCTGTAACGCACATTACATCCTGCGGGATTGTTGCACACCCAATGGATGAAGGCCGTGTCACCGCTCTGCCCCGCAAACGTCACATCCGAAACCACCTCACAGTCAGGGCCATCATAGATGTAGATGTCGTCCAAGGAGATACGGGAAAGCTGTTGGTTGCCATGCTGGATGGAGAAAAATCCGAGCTGCAGTGTCGCGGAATGCGACGGAATCGCCACCGAATCAGTCTTCCATTCGCTGGTTCCCGTCGGAGTGATATACGTCCCCATATAATGCCACTCATCTTCTTCATATTCACGATAATACAGGTCCAGACTCTTACGGTCTCCATCGTATTCGCTCTGGATGCGGGAAAATTTGAGGTAAGGGTTGACCAGACCTGAGACATCAATTACGGGAGTGATGGCGCGCGCGGTGTCGAAATAGCCGAAATAGTCCGGGCTGCTGGTATAGGACACATGATTTGTTGTATATATGTATTCAAACAACTCACTGAATGTCGGATCAAGTGTCCAACAATGCTGCGGGGCAGAAAAATGTTCCTCGAATGGGGCCACGTAGGTGCCGCAACCTGTCGTGAAATGCGTGCCTAAGTACATTGCAGAAGTGTCTGAGCCACAAATCTTCGCCATCCAAGCGATATACTCCGTATTGGGCAACAAACCGCTAATGGTATCCGTATTACCGACAATTTCCTCATATTCAATATCTTGATCTGTTCCGAAAACGGGACGCCAAACAATCAGGAACGTGTCGGTATCACTACCCTGCCATTCAAAAACCGCACGTGTGCCGACCGTCGTGACCGTAAACAGCGGGGCGTCGCACGTGGAAGGTGTGATTGAAATGTTGTCGATAGCCGCCGGAACATTTCCGGCACTGGGGTTGTGGTACCCCCATGTGTAGAACTGCAGCGTCTTCAAACCGGAAACATTGTGCAAGGGGACACGAATGTGCCTCCAGCCGGTGTCGCCAACGGCAAGTTCCAAATACTCAGCACTGTAGCTCGGCGCACCGTCCGGCGTCAGGTCCGTCGTATCACGCAGGAAGACCTTCAACCCGCCATAGATATACCCTCCGCTTTGGTATCCCGAAGCTTTCCAGTCGAGTTCCAGCTCGTAGTTTTGAGGAACCGAGCCGAAGTCGATGATACGGTCGGCATAATAGTGGCTCGACTCAATGTTCGCCCCGTACATTTCAAGGGCTGACGTGTCATTGCTGATATAGAGCGACTTGTCCGTCCCGCCCGCCATGGACGTGCCCGAACCGATGGTGAAATGGTTCAGATACGAGGAATAGACACTGCCGCTCCGGGTAAGAATCCAACGAGCATTCTCGCTTTGGTTACTGAAGTCGCAGGTGTACGGCACCGTGGCCGGAATCTGCTGCAGACTGTCGATTTGCGCCTGCGTCCATCCGCAGAGCAGCAACATCGTGATGAGGGTGTAAAATTTATTTTTCATATGTTTAGGATTTAGGTGTTTTCGGAACTGTGTTGTGGCCTTGTGATTATCTCTTTTCACAAATGGGTTTCCGGCAGGGACGTTTCGTGAAGCGTCCCTGCTGCGGTTCTCCCATTCACATCTTGCCTGAATCTCGTTACTGAAATATTCATTATTCACCACGTATTGTATTATGACCACATCTTTCGCGAGATCAGAATATATGATGTATGCTTGGCCATGATCGTTCAGCCTTGTGGTCATGTAGGCTGTTTCAACGGATGGCCAATCGCTGTTTTGTATTCCGTACACGGACTTCGCTTTCATATTGTATATCGTTAATGTTTTTTTGTAATCGTACTAATACAATAGTCCTTTCTCCCTTAACGAATCCGGTCTCAGGTCACGGACTCTCCTTCACGGCACAACAACAATGCCCTTTATACGATTAGACGCGTCATGTCCCGATTTTATCACTTTTAAAAGAAATTTTTTTTCTGCAAGTCGGTTTGCATTTTTTTTGTATTTTAGCCGCCTTAATTTTATAATGAGAAAATTGTAGTAAAATGAAAAATTATAAGGTCTATTTTATCGTTTTAAGTATTTTATTCTCAAGCATTTGCAGCATTCACGCCCAGCAGCCTGTGCTACGTCCTGCCGACAATTTGTTCCGTGATTGCCAGTACGAAAATGCGTTGAATGAATACAAGAAAGGCATCAAAAAGCTGAAATCTAACCGCGTGGAGATTCAACGTGCCACCTTCCAAATCGCCGAGTGCTACCGCATCATGGGCGACCTCAAGAAGGCTGAACAACAATATCTCCGCCTTGAAAAGAAGAACTATCAGAAGGATAACCCCATGATTCTCTTTCACTTAGGAAGCATTTACAATCTGCGCGGTGATTATGACCAAGCATTGAAATACTATAACAATTATAAAAAACGTGTTTCCGATGACCCGCGTGTGGATGTGCGCATCGACGGCTGTAACAAGGCCAAGATGTGGAACGAAAACCCCACCCGCTACGAAGTCGAGAACCTCAAAAAGTTCAACACTAAAGAAGACGAATGGGCACCCCGCTGGGCCAACTACGACAAACGTAACGCCATCATGTTCTCATCCAACCGCGAAGGTTCTGCCGGCAAAGGCACCGACCAATGGACAAGCGGCTCTTTCTCAGATATTTACATCACCACAAAACCTAAGAGCAAAAACACCGACTGGCCAGGTGAGTGGTCTCCTGTGACCTCTATGGACCAAGGCGGCACCCTCAACACTGGCGTGAACGAGGGCGAGGCATGCGCAAACCGTAAAGGTTCCGTCGTCTATTTCACCAAATGCCCGCAAGACAAAAAGAAAGTACAAGGCTGCTACATCTACAAGTCCATGAAGAAGGGCAAAGCATGGAGCGAAGCTGAAATCATCGACCTCGGCGACAGTGCTTATAACTACGTCCACCCATTCATCTCCGAAGATGAACTCACCATCTGGTTCGCATCCAACAAACCTGGCGGCTACGGCGGCTACGACCTCTACACGGCCACCCGTACCAAAAAGACCGGAAAATTCACCAATATCACCAACTTGGGACCTAGGATCAACACCGAAGGTCAGGAAGTCTTCCCCGTGTGGCGTAACGAAGAGGAGTTCTACTTCTCCTCCGACGGCCATCCCGGCTTGGGCGGCCTCGATCTTTTCGTGTCCCATGTTAAGAACGGCGAGTTCGGCGACCCCGAGAACCTGATGGTCCCCATCAACTCCTCCGGCGACGAAATCGGCATCATCTTCGACGAGAACGAGGCCATCGACCCGCAATCCAAGTCTCCCTATATGGCCAAAGGCTACTTCTCCTCCAACCGTCAAGGCGGCCGCGGCGGCGACGACATCTACTACTTCCTCCTCCGCCCGCTGGTCTATACGCTCTCCGGCTATGTCCGCGACAAGAATAACGGCCAGTATATGGACGGCGTTGAAGTCGAAATTGTCGGCTCCGACGGCACCTCATACAAGACCACCACGGACGTGAAAGGTTACTACCATTTCGACAAAAACAAGATTCTGGGTGCCACCACGTATGACATCAAGATTGCCAAGAAGGGTTACTGGGAGCGCGGCAACACCGCCAAACAAACCACCGTTGGCTTGACCGAGAACACCGACCTCAAACAAGATTTCATGCTCGAGCCCATCCCGAAGGAGCCTATCGTGCTGCCCGAAATTCTCTACGATTTGGCAAAGTGGGATTTGAAACCTCAATATAAGGACTCTTTGATGTTCTTATATAATATAATGATACAGAACCCGACCATCGTGGTTGAGCTGCGTTCCCACACCGACGTGCGTGGTAACGATGTTGACAACGATGTGCTGTCTCAGAAACGTGCCCAATCCTGCGTCGATTTCCTCGTGTTGGAGAAAGGTATCGCTGCCGACCGTATTGTGCCGAAAGGCTACGGTGAGCGTGTGCCGCGCCGCTTGGACAAGGACATGAGTGTTGTTTATAACAACAAGAAATACTTCTTCGCCAAAGGCACTTACCTGACTGAAGAATACATCAATTCCCTGCCCACAAAACCAGAACAGGAAGCTGCCCACCAGCTGAACCGTCGTACCGAGTTCACCATCCTGCGTGACGACTACGTGCCCACCAATGACACCATTTCGAAGGTGCCCACCAGCATTGCCGTCGTCCAGGAGCGCACCGTGCCCGTCACCATCGATGGCGAAACGGTGAAAGGCACTTGCTACGCCAACAGCAAGTCGCTGCAGTTCCAAATCGGCGACAACAGCGAGGAGATCTTCATGAACTACGCCGACGCCACCCGCTTCCTGAAGGAGTCCTTCATCAGCTTGGAAGACTTTGAGGAGAAAGCCGGCGCCATCAAGCAGGAAGACGGTAGTATCATCGAGGGCGCAGTACTCTACCTCGAAGAGCTGCGTATCGGCGACGACTACTCCGAGAACGTGAAGGTCACCGTCAAGAAGAACCTGCCCGCCGCCATCGTGGTCGGCGACCAATACATCCGCGAGGAATGGGGCGAGTTCACCATCGACAAATCACGCAACGTGATTTTGTATCGTTAATCCCTTTATTTAGACGTTGCGCGCAACGTCCCTACAAGACGAAAACATATACAACCCCTACGTAGAGACGCAAAATTTTGCGTCTCTACGTTTATAAATAACGAAAGAATTATGGCCAACATTGACATTTTCACCCCGCATTCCCACCACGAGAAAATCCCTGTGGTGGAAGGCATTCATGCCGGATTTCCCTCCCCTGCCGAGGATTACACAGAACCCGTGCTCGACCTCAACCGTTACGTCGTCAAAAACCAAGCCTCCACGTTTTATGCCCGCATCACCGGCAACAGCATGGAAGGCGTAGGAATCCAAGACGGCGACATCGTGGTGATTGACAAATCGTTGGAACCCGCTAACGACCAGATAGCTGTCTGTTTCATCGACGGTGAGTTCACCCTCAAGCGCATCCATTTGGAGAACGGCCAACTTTTCCTGATGCCGCACAATCCCGCCTTCCCACCCATCGAAATCACTGAGGAGAACCATTTCCAGGTTTGGGGGATTGTAACGTATGTAATAAAGAGAGTGTAGGATTAGAGGATTACAGGCTTAGGGGGATGGATATAAATTAGATGTCGAGGATGAGCGGGTGTTGCATATCAATCGGCGTCAGAGACATAAATCAGCATTCCTGATGCGAAACAGAGGATTATCGAAAGCTAAAAACGAAGCTTAAAATCAACACGCAAAACCGTAAGTCGTTGATTATCTATAATATAAACATGAAAGAAAAATATTCAACATCCTATTGCGGATATCCAAAAAAAGTGTATTTTTGCAACCTCAAATTTTAGGAGATAATAATAAGAAGAATAAAACGATAGAGCAATGAAAAACGAGTTGATTCAATACGTAGAAGATAACTTCATAACGACCCAAGAGTTCCCGAAATTCAAAGCCGGTGACACTGTGAACGTTTCCTACAGAATCGTTGAGGGTTCCAAGGAGCGTATCCAGCAGTTCCAGGGCGTGGTTCTGCAAATCAAAGGCAGCGGTGTGAACAAGACTTTCACTGTAAGAAAGATTTCCGGCGGTATCGGTGTTGAGAGAGTGTTCCCCTTCACCTCCCCGATGATTGCCGACCTCAAGGTGGTGAAACGCGGTGTCGTTCGTAGAGCAAGAATTTACTATCTCCGTAATTTGACGGGTAAGAAAGCCCGCATTAAAGAGCGCAGAGGGTAATCATAATGTAAAGATTTTAATGGTTAATGAAAAAGGATGGTTTCGGCCGTCCTTTTTTTTATATTCGGAATTTGTGTATCTTTGCACCCTGAAAAAAAAACGACTGAAAAGATGGCTTTGATACAATCAATGGAAGCAACTGGCGCGAAGCTCTTCAAATACCGGGGACAGATTCCGGTGCTCATATTTGTGCTCGCCATCCCCGTTCTCGCTGCCTCGTTTAACACAAACCTCGCGGAAAGCTGGTACTTCAACCCGACTGCCGCCACCCTCACCGTTGCCATCGCCATCCTCACCTCGCTGTGCGGCCTTGCCTTGCGCGCCTACACGGTAAGCACCACCCCGAAAGGCACTTCCGGCCGCAACACCGCCTCACAGGTCGCCAACACGTTGAACACCAGAGGCATCTACTCCGTGGTACGCCACCCGCTTTATCTCGCTAACTACCTCGTCTGGCTGGGCGTGCTGATTTACACCCGGAACCTGTTCGTCATCATCATCGTCTCCCTCGTCTATTGGATATATTACGAACGCATCATGCTGGCAGAAGAGGCATACCTCCGCGGCAAGTTTGGCTATGCGTTTGAAGAATGGGCCGCCCGCGTGCCCGCCTTCCTCCCCAAATGGTCGCGCTTCGAAGGCGGTATGCTCCAGTTCTCCTGGAAGACATTTGTCCGCCGCGAATATGCCACTTGGCTCTCCACCGTCTATGCATACCTCGCCACAGACTGGATCCTCTACCAACTCTGGCGGCTTCAAATGGAATCCCACTATGGCGAACTGGAAGACAATTACATCACCAACCACGCCACCATCTTCTGGATCGCCGTAGCCTACACCGCCATCGCCCTCATCATCAAACTCATCAAACACAAAACGCACTGGCTCGACGCCACCCCCGACCGCGACTGATCAATTAAGAATTAAGAATGCAGAATTAATAATTAATATTGGATATATTTCCTTAAGCAGTCTCGAAGAGACAAAACGCGCGAAGCGCAAATAACCCCACACAAGCGCAGCGCAGTGTGGAACAACACGAAGTAACTAACAAATAAAACGTAATAATATGAACATCACCCACATCGAACATCTCGGCATCGCCGTGAAAAGTTTAGAAACCGCCATCCCTTATTATGAGAACATCTTAGGGATGAAATGTTACAACATCGAAGAGGTCGCTGACCAGAAAGTGAAGACCGCCTTCTTCAAGGTCGGCCAAACCAAGATCGAGCTCTTAGAACCGACATCTCCTGAGAGCACCATCGCAAAGTTCATCGAGAACAAAGGCGAAGGCATCCACCACATCGCATTTGCCGTTCCCGACACGAACGAAGCCCTGCATGAACTTGAAGAAAAGCAAGTGCGCCTTATCGACAAGTGCGCCCGTCCAGGTGCTGAAGGTCTCATGATCGGTTTCGCTCACCCGAAATCCACATGTAGCGTCCTCACCGAATTCTGCTGCCCGAAATAATTAGGTCAGGAGGTTAGGGGGTTAACAGATCACCCTCCTAACCTCCTAATCTTCTAACCTCCTAACCTGTTATGCTGAACGACAGAAATTTCTGGAAAACACACCTGAAGTGGGGAGTCATCCTCGGTCTGATGCTCGCTGCATTGGAGCTGCTGAAGATGTTCGCCCGGAAAGTCGATTACAGTGCCAGCCAACTTCTTGACTTGGCGATGATAATTGGCTTCATCCTCGTGCTGCACTTCGGCGTGAAGGAGTTCAAAGAAACATACACCGAACGGTTGTCTTTCGCCAAAGCCTACAGAAGCTGCATCCTCATCTCTCTCATCGGTGCGCTTGTGCTCTTCGGCTACGACATGCTGCACTACAATGTCTTCGAAAAGGACGGTCTGCAGCAGAAGTACGCCGTGGCTTTGGACAAGTACAAACAGAATCTTGCCAAGGACACCCTGACGAACGGAGAACTGAAAGCCTACACCGAAGCGGCCGCGGCTATCATAAACGAACGCAAAGAGTCGTTTCTCGAAGGCAAGACATTCAAAACAGAAGGATGTCTGACAAACGATTCACTGCAACAATCAGTTCGCGATGAAATCAACAACGGGACTCTGATTTTCCAGCAATTCTACCTCGACAAACTGCGTTCCAAACCCGATGCTGACAAAGAGGAGTACCAGTTGGGCAACTTCACCCCATACGCCAAGAGAGTGCTCATGGAGACGTTAGTAAGCTACACCGAGCAGAACGAAGGCAAGTCGTCAACTCCTTACGTGCAGGAGATCATACAGCTAACCAACGACACGCTCGCCAGCATCGACCCGCTGGAGAAACGCTATGAGGAGAACAAGGCGCGAGTACCGCACTACGACCAAAACGGCAAATACGCTGGCGTCAGCGCGATGATGTACCTGCTCTACGGCATGTTCTTCGGCCTCTTCGTCGCCATGTTCAACTACACCTCTAAGAAACCGATTGAAGAATATGTTACAACAGACACTTCTGAGTCCCAAGAGTAGTCTTTCTGTTGACTTTGACTTCAACCATTATATAGAACCTTTTAATCTAATTACTCATAGAAATGGACATATCTGTAATAGTACCCCTATTAAACGAAGCAGAATCGCTTCCTGAACTGACCGCTTGGATTGAGCGTGTCATGTCCGAACACAAGTTCTCCTACGAGGTCATCATGGTCGATGACGGCTCCACCGACGAATCATGGTCCGTGATTCAAGAGTTGCACGCCAACAACCCCGCCATCAAAGGAATCAGGTTCCGCCGCAACTATGGCAAATCGGCAGCGTTGAACACCGCTTTCGAGGCTTGCCAGGGCGATGTGGTCATCACTATGGACGCAGACCTGCAGGACAGTCCCGACGAGATTCCCGAACTCTTCCGCATGATCAAGGAAGACGGATACGACCTCGTATCAGGATGGAAAAAAGTGCGTTACGATTCAAAACTTGCCAAGAACATCCCGTCGAAGTTCTTCAACTGGACTACCCGCCGTATGTCGGACATACAGCTCCACGACTTCAACTGCGGTCTTAAGGCATATAAGAAAGACGTGGTGAAATCCATCGAGGTGTATAGCGAAATGCACCGTTACATACCTGTCATCGCCAAATGGGCAGGATTCACCAAGATTGGAGAAAAGGTGGTCATCCACCAAAAACGCAAGCACGGTGTCTCCAAATTCGGATGGAACCGCTTCATTAACGGCTACTTGGACCTGCTGACCGTCAGTTTCATGTCGAAATTCGGCAAGAAACCGATGCACTTCTTCGGTTCGTTAGGTTCGTTGTCATTTCTGATTGGTATCATTATCACCCTCGTGCTCATTGCGCAGAAACTTTACAGGCTTTCTCACCAAGTAGTTTTCCGCCAAGTCACAGATCAACCGCTATTTTATCTGGCTCTGTTAGCGATGGTCTTCGGATTGATGCTGTTCCTTGCCGGTTACCTCGCAGAGTTGGTAGTCCGCAACGGTTCCGACCGCAACAAATACCTGATTTCTGATAGAATCGAGTAATTTTTACCTTTTGAGACGCGGTTGATCGCGTCTCTTCGTTTATTAGAGCAAGTACAATGAGAACATTCCGAAAGACGCTATTTCTGTTTGCCGCTTTGACTTTTGCGGCATTTTCATACGCACAAGACATCCTTGATTGCGGCATCGTCAAAGACATAGACGGCAATGAGTATCAAACAATTATCATGGGAAAAGAGTGTTGGATGCGAGATAATTTGCGCACCATTCGTTATGCTGACGGGCGTGATATAACACCTACTCCGCACGCCCCGAACAATGACCCTCAAAATATCGCCCGATATGGGCGGCTATATACTTGGTACTCAGTTATAGACAAAGCTGAACCGACCGAAGAGTCCGACGGTCGAGTGCAAGGTCCGTGCCCTGATGGTTGGCATGTTCCTTCCAACTTCGAATGGATGGGATTAGAAGACTACATCGGATACAAAGACTACTACCGTTGTGGCACAGATGTCAACAACGTGGCAAAGGCTATGGCAAGTCAAGAGGGTTGGCAATACGACTTCACGACGCAAGGCACAGCATGCTGTATTATCGAAAACATTGCAACTAACAATGGCACAGGATTCTCCGTACTTCCTGCGGGCAGTATCTGGAATGATTCAGCGGAAGGATTCGGCACCAATGCAGGATTCTGGACGTGCTCCGACGGTAGCCCTGACACATCCCCTATCCACCGTTTCTACTTCACAAACGCCACGGTGGAAATCAACTGCACTCCCAAAGAGGCTTACTACTCAATCAGATGCGTGAAAAACGAATAACGAATCACTTATCCGTGATTGAACAAGGTTGATAACCAATGAGACGGTCATAGGACGTTCCCTCCTCTTGATAATAAACATAAATATAGTATATATTATTAGTTTCGTAATGAGATCCCTCGATATAGGTGGCATCAATTGTTGTTGAGCCCCAAGGCACAAAAACATATTGATAGTTGTAAACCCCTTGTTTCAGCATAAGTTCAGTCTCCCAAAAATCAAATTCCTTATTATAACGAAGCTTAGCCTCATCCTTCAAACGCCAATCAGTCAACTCGCCAAAGACATAAACATCCCCATCGTTGAAGGGAAAGGTACTTTTCAAGGTGAAATGTGTGAATACATAATCCTCTGAATAATCGTTTCGAAGATCGCGATTGCGATAGTAGCAGCGCCCATTCATATTCCCCCTGCTTTCGTATGCCGCATAAGGCCGCGCGGCATCTTGAAGTACATAGGCATGATTGTGATGGTTGACAAAAGAGATTCCCACGATATGGTCAGCATTAGAACGCAACGTGGATATATCGAAAGTGCGGAATTCAGCACTGCCGGGGAAAGAATTTCGGCCATCCATATAGTTGAAGAACAATTCCGCATTTGAGCCTGAACGGTAGGTAAGACCAAATATGGCATTGTCCCATCGGCCATTTTGGCGTATGGTGGCATGAACGGTCTGTTGTGGATTACGGATTCGGTACCCGCCCGTAAACACCGTAAAATCAATGTCTTGATGTGTGAATCTGTTGTTTACATCAATGGCGGAATGCACATCACAAACTATTTTAGCTGGCAAGGGTTCAAGCACCATAAACCGACGGGTCAGCACGGGGTTGTCTGGCGTATCATCATACACATACAGAATATAATTTCCTGATTTTGAAAAAGATATATTCTCGTTTGGAAATTCAGCATAGTAATGCATATAGGGTTCTATGGTGTTAAACGAATGCTCATATTTAGTGATATCATCTTCCAAAAAACCTTCTATATATTCAATGGGATTGAGCTGTGAGAGCTGCCAATCATGTGTACAATGGATAAACGTGTACTTCAAATGTCGAACATCGAGGTTCAAATCATCGAAAGATATATGGAAAGTGTCTCCAAAGGTGCCAATCGGTTCCGAAAGTTGATCATTCCCAACAAGCAGCTGAACACTGGCGATTCCATCAGCATAAATCATATTATCATACTGAATTTCATATTGTTGCGCTTGCAAAAAGGTTAAATTGCAAAATGCAAGGAGCAAGGTAACGACGACTTTTTTATTCATTTCAACTAAACAATTAATACAACTGCAAAGATAGTTTTTTCCAGAAAGGATTAAAAAAAAATTTTTTCTTCAAAAAGTTGGGGATATTTAAAAAAATTCTATTTTTGCAGCTCAATAAATAAACAATTATAGGCATTTTCAATCAAATAAAAAAAAGGAGACCTGCTATCGAAAAAACATCTACTTTCTGAATTTATTAAACCTATTAAAGAAAGGAGCATACTATGAATTGGAATGCCTTAAGTGATAACGAATTGATAGCGCGTTATCAAGCAGGTGAAGAGACTGCTTTAAAGACCATTATCCTCCGTTATGAAAGACGGCTGTTTTCCTATTTGATGGTATCTGTCAAAAACAAGGAATTGGCAGAAGACATCTTCCAAGACACTTTCGTTAAGGTTATAAACACCATCCGTTCCGGCAATTACCAAGAAGAGGGAAAATTTTTCCAATGGATCATGCGCATCGCGAACAACCTTAAGATAGATTATTACCGTCGTATCCAAAGAATGCCCACCGTGGATGGCGGGGAGGATTTCGACATTTTCACGATTATCGGTTCCAAAGATGAATCTGTGGAAGAAAAGATGATTCGTGAGCAGACCTACTCCGACCTGACCCATTACGTGGAATACCTTCCAGAGGAGCAGAAAGAGGTGTTAAAGATGCGCATCTACAACGATTACAGTTTCAAGGAGATTGCTGAAATGACCAATGTGAGCATTAACACGGCGCTGGGACGTATGCGTTACGCCCTCATCAACCTTCGCAAAATCATGTCCAAACATCAAGTGGTTTTGGAGTAAACGATGTTCTGTTTTGGCAGCGAAAGGCCAAAAATCTGCGAAATCCCGAGCTCGATTTTAACTAATCGGGCTCGATTTGTTAACGGCATTTTGATAACTTATTAATATTCAAGAAGAAAAAAAATTTCAAAAACTCTTGACAAACGCTTTTCATTGTATTATTTTTGTCATGTTCAAAAAAGGGTTGGCGACCCCTATTGAACGGAACTGTGAAAACAACAGTCATCATTAACCTAAAACGAATAAACGCCGCAACTGAAAAAAAACTTAATCGACCTATGTAAGACCATGAGAAGATTAACGCACAAGCAGTCAAATGCCGCCTCAGCGAAACAGGGGCAAACCAACAAAAAACAATTTAACAATCAAACTTAAAAACGAAAAACTATGAAAAAAATCTTATTATTCATCGGATTATCTATCTTTTCCTTCGGCGCATTCGCTGAAAATGTTCCCGCCGTTATTGTCAACAAGCAACAAGGCGGCTTCACGGCAATTTTCAACCTGTACAACTATGTCAGTTACACCCCTGCGGAGTCGAGCTCTTCTGGCTTAGCGCAGCTCAACTGTTCGGGTAGCGGGTTTACTGCATGCCGTGTACCGAACTGCACGGCACTTCCTGTCAATACATTGAATGGCATCTCAAACATCACAGAATCATCTAAGATCCAAGCGTTTGTCTCGGCCATCAACAATGTGATCAACCAGTACGAAACAGCGCAAGAAAACTGTGCCCATGCCGCCCAGAGTGGTGTTAAGGGACCGAATGTTCCATCGGTTTATACCAAGACCTTGGCTTTCGCCTCCTCCAGTTCTGGCATCGGCATGAAGAAAAAGACAGAAACCTACGTCGTCAGAGGTGAGGTGACCGCAAGCACGGGCTCCACTTCCACCATGAAGATTTACATCGAAAGGGTGGATTTCAACAACCTGACCGCTGGTAATTAATCCTTTCTCAAAAAAAGTTCAGGCTCATGAAAACACAAATAGTTATCATCGTTAGCGTTTGCTTATCATTCCTGCGGGCGGCAGGACAAGAATGGGTTGGCAATCTGTTCACATTGGATACGATTGTGGAACTGAGGAGTGCGCACGTGCTCGAGAACCTCAATCTCATCAAATGCAAAATGCAGGGGAACACTTTCTATTTTGTCGAGCAGCAGGGGTTTCAAAGCAAGGAGAACGGCTATCAAGCGGTTATCCACTCACTATCGACGGATAATTATGAACAGACGGAGATCGTACTTCCGTTGCCCGAGAACGTCCGCAACAAAGAGCGGTACGCACGAAGCCTCTGGATTTATGATTTCAGTTTTGACGGTGACTATCTGCTGGTGACCACTCAGGAAGAATTAATCCTTTATCAACGAATCATTAACCAAAACTACCGAGTGAGATCCGTCTATCGTCACCAAAACCTATACATGGGATACCTTCATCGGAATAAGATTCACTTTTTTGAAGAGGACCATGACAAAGGGTTCAAGTGGTTTCAGCAGGACCTGGACAGCGATTCGGCGACACTGATACGGGAATTGCCTTACGAGGCGCCTCATATCGTGCAGATCCAGCCTAATCGTTACATTTCCCACAACCAAAAATCTGTATTCTTCCTAAGCACGAGATTTCCCCGTCTGGAGGTGTATGACTTAGAAGGTTATCTTCAAGATACTATTCACTTTCACCTGCCACAGTGGAAGGCATTCGAAGACGAATACATTCAAAAGACCTTGACAGTACCTTATGGCATCGAGCGTATTTACGCTGTTAAAGACGACTTGTATGACTACTCCTACGCAAAAGTTGCCATACCACTGGACGGGGATATCCTGCTACTCTACATGCAATTTGACACGCTAACTGGGAAATCGGCGCTGCAATACGCCATTCATACAGAAGATGGCGCAACGCGCCAATATCTGAGAACGAACCATGAAGACAGCGCCTATCTTGCGGCCCGATTCCCATTTAACCTATTTCAAGGCGGACTCGACAAGGGAAACGCCTCAGAGGGGGACTATCTTGTGCAACTGACCTACAACACGGATGTTCATTGGGAAGGGAAAAACAATCGAGAATACATGAACGAAGTGAATCAATATTTTTCTGATAATCAACCAGTTATCGCATACAAAGTCATGCGTTACACCCCGCAAATGAAACAGCAGCCTATAACCCTGTTTACCCCTGAAGGAAAACAGACAGACTTGGATAATCTGCCTGACGAAAAACATGTCTTGGTGTTGCACCAAGAGCTGGAATGCTCGGGATGCGTTAAAGCGGTCAACCAAATGATCCATCAAACCATTCCCGAAAACATACACCTCGCTCACGTATATCCTCGTGTCTTAAATGGGTTTTCCGCTCACGAACTCCGCAAACAAATCCGACAGGAAACGAACAAATCTTTTAATCTATATTACGATACTTCAATAAATTACAAAGGTCTCACTGGTCCACTACAGCTTCATGAGTTGGATTTTCCATGTCTTATTCTTTACCAGAAGGGGAACAAACCTTGTATTTTCACAGCAAAAGAACTATTTACTCCTGACTTCCGTTTAGCGGAACTTAACGATTATTTCTTAGAAGCATGGAAACACTTTATATCGCAATAGGTATTCTTTAACAGACCGAAAAAATTGTACCTTTGCGGCCTAAAATTTGACCTATGGCATATACGATTGACTTGACGCAAATAACGCAGTTCGACCACGTAGAGTTCGTGGCCAAACAGGTGGTGGAAGGCTTTATCACAGGCATTCACAAGAGCCCTATGCACGGCTTCTCTGTAGAGTTTGCCGAACACCGGCCTTACAACACTGGCGAACCCATCCGGCACATTGACTGGAAATTGTACGCCCGCACCGACAAGCTGTTCGTCAAACAATATGAGGAGGAGACCAACCTGCGCTGCCATCTAGTCATCGACAATTCGTCGTCCATGTACTTCCCCAAACGGCAGAAGTACACCCTCGCACAACCGAACAAGATTTTCTTCGCTGTATATGCCGCCGCTGTTTTGATGCAAGTTTTCAAAAGTCAGCGCGATGCCGTCGGGCTGAGCCTCTTTTCTGACAAGTTGGAGTTGCACACGCACGCACGGGGCGGAGATGCGCATCACAAGATGATCTACCGAGAATTGGAGAAAGTTCTACAACCTATTGGCGACGACGTGCAACGACAGTCTATGGTCACCGACACGCTGCACCAGATTGCCGAACAGATTCATCGCCGTTCATTGGTCATCATTTTCAGCGACATGCTGGAATCGAGCAAAAACCTGGACGAGTTGCTGCTCGCGCTGGGGCATCTGCGCCACAACAAACACGAGGTCGTTCTCTTCCACACCTTCGACAAACAGTTGGAATACGACTTCGCTTTCGACAACCGACTCTATCGATTTGTGGATATGGAAACTGGAAAAGAGGTGAAAGTACATGCCAACAATATTCGCGAATACTACCAACAGACCGTACGCGAATACTTCCAAGAAATCAAAGTCAAATGCGGCCAATACCAAATTGATGTCATTCCAGCCGACATCACGCAAGGTTTCGAACAGATACTACTACCCTATTTACTCAAACGATCGCAAATGTATTAGTAGAGACGGGTCGCGACCCGTCTCTACCAACCACAGAAAACGTATTAACCTAAACAATGAACCTACAAAACAAAGACTACGAAAACCGAAAACTGACAATCAAAGAATGGAGCGCTCAAGACCGGCCACGAGAGAAATACGCCAAGAACGGCGCTGTGGCATTGTCCGACGCGGAACTCATCGCCATATTGTTGCGTACCGGAAGCAACGCTGAATCCGCCGTGGATTTGGCCAAGAGACTGCTTGCCTCTTCGGAAAACAGTCTTAACAACCTGTCCGACATGACGTTGAGAGAAATATCACAAATCAAGGGCATAGGGCAGGCGAAAGCCATTGCCCTGCTCACCGCCTTTGAACTCGGCAAGCGCATCCGCGCGGAGAAGGTGGAGGAGAGTCTGCATATCCTAAACTCGCGAGATGTCGTAAACCTGATGCAAGACAAAATAGCCTATCTCGACCATGAAGAATTCTGGGCAATATACCTCAACCAAGCCAACCGCATCCTGCTAAGTTGCCAAATCAGCAAAGGAGGCATCAGCACCACAGGGGTGGACACGCGAATCGTGATGCAAGAAGCAGTAGTGAACAAAGCCACGCAAATCATCCTATGCCATAACCATCCGTCCGGATCGGTGCGCCCCAGCCGCGCCGACATCCAGCTGACAGAAAAACTTCACCACGCCGCCAAACTGATGGATTTGGTCTTAGTCGATCACATCATCATCCACAAAGACCGGTACTACAGTTTTGTGGAAGAGGGAAGGTTGTGAGAAACAGCAGAGCGACGCTTTTCACTCTTTCGTTTTGTTCATCGGACAGGCAAGTTTGGATATCAGGTTAGATTTTTTGCCGGTTCGGCAGAGAATAAAACCGTCGTCTTCAGTGAACAAGGGGCACAAAATGTAGGATTTGTGGGCGGTGTAGTCCATCAGCAGCTCTGGGATGGAGATTTCCTGATTTCGGTTGATGGTACAATGGGCGGCGCAAACACCGTTGTACCTCACGGCTGTGGTGAATCCGGCATCCACGAAACAGTTCAGGCCACTTTTCCCTTTGTAATTGTCAATATTGTCAGCAAAGATGATGTGGATAACATCGTTATGCATAATGGGAAAATAGGAGAACATTCTGTCCCGCAATCCTTTCGGCGAGCCGGAAGTGAAGGTGCTTGTCTGTGTCTTTTTGATCATCTTGAAGTTGGTGATATCACCGTTAGGATTCATGAAATGCACCAGCACATTGCCCCCAATGGTGAATTCGATGGTGGCGCGCTGAACACTTTGCATGTCTCCGAGGAGAGCCAAAGTGCCGTCGGAAAACTCGTAAAATCCCATGGGATAAGCATGAAAATCTTTCCCTTCAACCTTCGCACCCACATGATTATAGGCATAATACGCATCTGGGAAATCTTGGTGGCTGATATTGGTCGTAGAGAACTTCTTGGCGTCGAACTTGAAAACGTAGCAGCCGCTCTCTTTTTTTTCTGGGTCTGAGGAGTAGTATCCACTTACAGCGATGTTGCCGTCTTTCGTGAACAGGAGGCTTGCATTTTGCAAAGATCCGAACTCCGGTTGTTCTTCCACGTGGTTCGTCTCCCCATACTGACCATATTGGTACAAATGAAGTGTCTCGTTCGCCCTCGATTTGTCCTTGTCATCCTTCTTTGTAAAAGAGAGAATGGTGGTATATACGTTTGCATCATTCTGGATGGCAAAATTGAAAATTTGCAACGTATTGTTCGTAAACTCCAAGTCCATCGAACTTTGCCATAGCAGTCCATTCTCGTCGAAAGCCATAATCAAAGAGCCCTTCAGACTTGCGGATTTCAAGGAGTTTTGAGTCAAACAGAGCAAAACGGCAGCTTTGGAGTTGTCGGGAGAGGTGGACGAGAAGGTTCTGATGTCGTAAGCCCTTTCCAAAGGGACGGAGCCGACAAGTTCCGGATCCCAGCCGAAGTCATCCCCATCCTTTGGAACGGAGTTCAAGTAGATGCCGTATGATTTCTCCTTGTAATTAAAAAAGTTATACACACAATAAAGCGAGTTTGTACTTTCGTAACATGCCATCAGAACGTAGTCGGAGGGGTGGTTCATTTTCTTTGTTTGGCACTCGCTTCCATCTTTCGGCATACGGATACACTTGTCCGTATTGCCGTAACGAGGACTATAGTACAGGTATCGGTTGCCGTCGGCACTGTTAATACTGGTATGCGGAACTCCCGCCTCCAGCAGATCTACAATCGCGGTGTTGTTTGTTTGGGCAATCCCGAATGCCCCCCAAAACACGATTACTGCTAATAATAACTTCTTCATTTTGTCACAATTTTCAATTTTACTACTGTTGCGATAAATGCCATCGAAAATCTGCATGAGTGCTCACTGTTTTCGAAGCATTCTTTGACATACTGAAAGTGTTCGCAAACAAATTGTTACCGCACCTGCACCCTTACCCCCGCTGAATGCGACTGGAACTCCGGCGCGTACATGCACTCGATATGCGTGATGCCGTTGCTGAAGTCGCCGGACTGGGTGGCGAAGAGGGTGTATTCGAAAACGTATTTGCCTTTCGGCATCCAGTCGATGAAGAAATGGGTAGCGGCATCCTTGGTCGATTCGTAGTACCAGAGACCGTCCTGGTATTTGTATTGCGAGAAAACGTTGACTGGCTCGAAGGTGGCGGCCCGCATGTCCTTGAGGTGCACGAACTCCATGTCACGGTCTGCGGTGATGACCACCCGGACGCGCACCTTGTCGCCCTTTTGCAACAGATGATTGGTTGTGATGGTCTTCAGCACCTCGCCCTTGTCGGTGTTCTCCACCTTGAAGAGCTGTTTCTCGATGACGAGACTCTTGTCGTCACTGCGGGCGATCTTGTCCAGATTCTCGAAATACTGCCAGTAGAGGCCGCCCCACGCAGGACCGTCCGTGCCCTTTTCGATGCGCACGTTGGCCTTGTCGGCGGTGATTTCCTCACCCGTCCAGGCCTTCTTGAAGTAGCCGGCACCCGCCTCGGTCTGCACGGTTTCGTCCGGCAGGCGCACATTCCCCACGGTGACCGCCACGGTCTTGTCGTCGGCCAGCAGCGTCTTGTTCAGCAGCAGCGAATAGACGGCCTCGGTGGTCGATTTGGTGGTGCCCCAATGCTGGGTCTGCTTCTGTTTGAGGAGCCACAACTGCATCTGTGCTAACGTCTCCTCGTCCTCCGGTGTGATGGTGTAGAACGCCTCGATCAACATCGCCTGCCGTTCCACGGGCTGCTCATACCAGAACCAGCCGCCACCCTGCTTTTTCCAGAACATGCCCATCTCTTCACTATGCTGGGCCATGCTCTTAAGGTAGGCCACAATCTCCTTCGCCACTTTCTGGTCGCCGTTGCGCCAAGCGGTGAGCGCAATCATCGCTTGCGTATAGTAGGACTCTGATTTCCAACTGCTTAACAGCACCTTATAGCAGGTATCGTAGGCGACTTTGTGCTTTGCGGAGACCTTGTCTTTGTAGAAGCTGCGGGCGTAGAGGTAGTGCGTTTCATCAACGTAGGTGTAGTGGTATTTCTTGCGGTCGAGGTAGCGCTGGTACATCTGCGCGTCCATGTAGGAGACGGCGTTGCGGAGGGTGCTGTTGGCCACGTCGGTACTGACACCGAGTGCTTTGAGGTGACCGAAGCCCGCCACGATGTGCCGCGTGATGAAGTCGCTGCTCTTGCCGCCGGAGAACCACGGCCAGCCGCCGTCTCCGTTCTGCGCCTGCTGCAGTTTCTTAAGCGTGGAAGCCTCCTCCTTGGCCATCCGCTTGAAGTCGAACATCGCGGCCAGCACCTGTTTGTTGGCCCCTTCGCGCTGCGCGTCGAGCACCCACGGGGTCTCCTCTATTATTACCTGCTTCAGTTTCTGATTCTTTTCCAAGGCGGAGCAGAAAGCGTCAGGATTTTCGACCTGCCAGCGGTTGAAGACCTCCTCTATGACGGGGTTGGCCTTCAAGATGTGCGTGGCAAGGGCGTTGGCATAGTAGCGGCTGAAGCGCTGCTCGTTGCATTCGTGCGGGTATTCCATCATGTAGGGCATCGCCTGAATGGCGTACCATACGGGATTGGGCGTGCATTCCACGGTCAACCGGTAATGTTTGAGGGTTTTGTTGGCCGTCGCGCCAAATGCATCCCGCAATTTGCTGAACGTGAACGTCTTCGAGCCTTTCCCCGAGATATAGAACGGCATCGTTTCGGTCACCATCATGCGATTGGTGAGCACGGGGAGGGTCTTCTCCTCGCCGTCGCCGACCACCTCCTTCGGGTCAGTGTTATGCGCGACGATGCGGTAGGTGACGGCGGGCACGTCCGCGGGGACGACGATGCGGAAATGGATTTCGGAGGAGGTGCCGGCGGGAATCTCGTATTGCTGGGTACCGTCCGTTGTAGAGACGCGCCATGGCGCGTCTCTACGGTCCGAATCCGTAATGATCATCGAAACCGGTTGGTTGTTCACGGCGTTGAACATCTGCAGCGTCACGTGTCCGCAAATGTTCCGGCCGCTCATATTCACCACCTTGGCGGAGAAATCCATGGTGTCGCCCTCGCGGAGGAAGCGCGGGGCGTTTGGCACGATCATCACGTCCTTGGCGGTCTGCACGAACTTCTCGAAACGGCCGGTCATCAGGGCTGGATTATGCGCCACACCTTGCATCTTCCACTTGGTGAGTGCGTCGGGCATGGTGAAGCTGATATAGACGTCGCCGCGTCCGTCGGTGCGCAGCTGCGGGTAGAAGAAGGCGGTTTCCGCGAAGTTGGTGCGGACCTGCTCGGCGGGAGCCTCCGCGCCGCCACCGGCAGCCTTGGCCGCCATAGGTGCGGGTTGCGCTTCATCATAAAGTAGGGCAACTTCCGCGACCTCTTCTTCAACAATATCGAGATCTTCTGCAAAATCAATGTCATTGCTCCGCACCCGTACACCGTCAACAATCGTCCGAGAACCATCACTACGATTGCCGCGGACGGTCATCATCTTGCCATAACCATAGTAACGAGTGCAGGCATTCGGACGGAAATTCAACCAGTTGTAAATCATTCCAACGGAGTAGTCGAGATAGATGCTGCGGTAGTTGTTCTGGCTGAGACTTCTCCCCCACGAAAGCGATCCGAATTCACCGCGAGCCCTGTTCCAAGGGGAAAAGAAGCTCATACTGTGATTGTTACTGCTACCTATGGCATCCAAAGCCATGTCGTACATCGAACACAACAGTTCGGCGGATACGGGTTTCCCTTCCTTGTCGGTCAGGCGGACCTGGTACTCCTCCAGACTGCCCGGCTGGGTCTTGTCGCGGAAGCGCAGGAACTCGAAACGGATGTCCTTCTTGTCATCGGTGACCGAGACTGTGCGTGACACTATCTCCATATTGTTGTGGTTGACGCTCAAGAGGAGGACGCTCACGCCACCCAAATCGTCGGAAGTCACGGGATAGGTGATAGTATGGGTGTTGCTGCGCAACGGAACCCATTCCGAGCAGACTTTCTCATCATGGGAGTATATCTCGCAAAGGACATTCGCCTCGGGAAATTTGCTGCCGATGGTGATGGTCAGCGTGTCTCCTATATTGACGGAACTCTTCATCGTGACCCACAACGGTCTGTAAGCGCTGCACGTCGGGCTTTCTCCCCGGTAGATATGTACATAATCTTCTGATTCTATGCGGTTCCCGTTTTTGTCCTCCGTGTAGAGCACCACTTTGTAGTAGCCGTCCGGCAGGTTGTCGAGATTGGGGAAGGAGAAATAGGCGGTGGTGTCCTTGCTCACGATGATGGTGCCTTTCTGAAGGGGGACTGTCGGCCAGTTCTGCTGCTGATTCTCATCGCGGAAGGCAAGCCAGGAGAACTGCTGGCGGATCAGGTTCGAGTCGGAAATCATGACATCCGTCTTCCGTTCCACCTCAAACATATAATTTTCGGGCGTTTGCAGCCGGAAAAGCTCATAACTCACTGTTCCGCTCTGCGGTTTCCCGGCCGTATTGGCCAGCGAAATCCGATACTTGTTGTCGGTTTGACCAATGGCAATCTCGCTAGGTAAGTTGCACGCTAACACAAGGTTACGGCTGCTGACACAGACTGTCGTGCTGCCACTGTGCGTCTCGCCGTTGATGTCGGTGACATCCACTGAAACCTCATAGCGATAGAGGGGGGTATATCTCCGCAGTGTCATATCCTCCTCCGTGGGGAAGGTGATGCGGAAGATGCCGTCGTCATCGGTCTGCAGCGTGCCGCTCGCCACGGTCTGCGGGGATGTGGAGGGACACCACCAGTAGCTGCGCCACCACGGGAATGAGGTGTTGCGGGTCACTCGATAGCTCACCGTGACGCCGTCGAGAGGATAACCCGCCAATGCCATCGCACTGCCTTTCACCGTCACCTCCTGCCCGATGGAGAAAGTCTCCTCCGGGGTCTCGACCTCCACCTCGAAAGCCGGCAGCTTGTACTCCTCCACGGAAAACATCTCGCTGGCATATTGCTTACCGACGTAGGCATATATGTAATAGGCACCGGTCAGACCACCCTCGGGTAGCGTAAACTCACCCGCAATGGAGCCGAACTCGTTGGTTCTCAGCTCGACCTCCTCAACTTGCTGGAAGTTCACATCTTTCAGAATGACCTTCACAGGGGTGTCGGTCAGCAGGACGGAACGCTCGTCTTCATACACAAACTCGAAAATCCCTTTGAAATGGACGGTCTGCGTGGGACGATAGAGAGAACGGTCGGTGAAGAGGTGGCCGATGATTCGATCTTCAGGCTTCGAACTCTCGCGGTTCCACCAATAATAACGATCTGAAGGAAGGAGCGTCTGTCCCTGCCAGGAGACGGTGAAACCGTCGCATCGGGTGTTACGGTAATCGCTCTTGTCGAAACGGCAGAACCCGTCGCGGTCGGTGATTCGGGTCAAGGTCTGCTTGCTCGTGGTCAGGGTTACCTTGGCGTTGGTCAAAGGTTCGCCGGTCTGTCGGTTCAAGGCCAGCACCTCCAGTCCGTACTCCGTGCTGCGCGGCATGATCTTGATGTCGCTGATCTGGAACAGCTCGCATTCGCGCGGGGTCTTGTCGTCCCACTTCGCCTGGGGTTGGTCGGAAATCACAAGCCAGTAGGCTCCCGCCGGCAGTTCGGGCAGCAGGTAGAAGCCGCGATGGTTCATCAGATCCTGCATGTCAGGCAGTTCCACCACCTCCTCGTAAACAGGCTTTTGGTCAGCCACATACGCAAAAGTCTCCTTCTCCGACAATTTTGTCGAAGCGGGGGTGGCCTTCACCACCTTTACATGCAATTGCTTGCTGTTTGCGTAGTCAATGCGCCAAAGCGTGCCGGTCCCTGTGGGGAAAATCGAATTGTCGGCCATGATGGCGCTTGAGGTAAGGGAGCGGCTGTGCAGCTCGCGAATCTCCTGGTCCACAAGATTCGCGTAGAAGGATTTGCCCGAGGCGTTGAGGGCAATCTTAAGCCAAGATTCCGCCTTAAGTAAATCGTCACGATAAGGGTTCTCTGTATCCTTTCCTTCATATCCTGATCTGTTAACATCACGTTCCAGATACAAACTGCCTATCTTGTACGCAATCAGGCCGTAACCCTCCATTTGTTCGCATACTTTCGCCCATTTCTCCAAAAATGGAATATACCAGTCCAACGAATTGTCGGGCGCAAGACCTTGACCACGCATGAAATCGTAACGTTCAAGAGTCAGCATGATGAGATCCATCTCGTGGTTCTGTGTACTTTGGTAGCGGGTAATTTCTTGATAAACAGACAATATCATCCGCAACACCGAAGCATCTTCCGTGATTGCCAACGGTATTTTCAGAAATTGATCGTTGTGCCAAAGGGCATCGCCGGAAAGCGAACGGTCGGGAGCCTCGTCATTCAGATCCGAAGTCAGAAAATCGATGGCGCGGTAGGCCAGCACCTCATACAACGTCTTGACTGGATGCTGCTTTTCCATTTTCTGCAAAAGCGGCGAATAGGATTTCGC
>Ga0310694_10001589_pt1 | contig 25459 bp, 22 predicted proteins | sample 174DNAGHGhighgp2_FD_203884 | JGI IMG/M metagenome (GOLD analysis project Ga0310694, IMG submission 203884) | Sheep rumen microbial communities from Palmerston North, Manawatu-Wanganui, New Zealand - 1742 DNA GHGhigh gp2 (v2) (version 2) | ecosystem: Host-associated > Mammals > Digestive system...
GGATTATCCGGCGAGCATGGCCGGATTGCAATACAGCGCTTTGTCGGATTGAGCAGCAGTTCCACATATTCAACATCCACGAACTTGTCCAGGCATACCTTATTAAAGCGCATTTTCCCGGCTGATATAGTCAGCGCTGGCCTATCCAGCGTTCCATAAAACTCGCCCCGGACTGTCTGATAGCCCGAAAAGTTGATCTGTTTACCGATTGGACGAATTTCGGGGACTACGTCCGTCGCCACGCTCTCGGAGGCAATCCGATACTCCTCTCCAGTGAAGCCAGTCCAATCCTTATGAACCGGCACATATCCCTGGAGAACACCTTCCTCCACGACGCTCAAAACCGGCAGTGCTCTGTTATCTTTGGCAAAACGCATAGACTCCTGGATCTGGTGGGCAGCGTCAAAAACATCACGGTCAATAATCGCCTCGTGGTGATCTCGCTGGCGATACTGATTCCTGTTATGCCTGTTCTTTTTTGCTTTATGATCCTTGAAGTTTGGTGTATAGGTTTTTCTGGCGAGCACGTCACCAACGTACCGCTCGTTTCCGAGGATTCCCAGCACTGGAGCTGCATACCACACTTTGTTGCCAAACTTGGTGGTCCTTCCATACTGGGTAAGTAAGTCGGCTATGTCCAGAGTACTCCACCCATTCAGATAAAGATCAAAGATGACCTTCACGGTTTCAGCCTCAGATGGGTTCACCACCAGGTTTCCGTTTTCATCCTTATCATAGCCCAAAAGTTCTGGTGTTAAAAAAATGCCTCTGCTGAAGCGCTTCTCTATGGACCAGTTCATAATAAACGATTTGGAGCGAGACTCTTCTTCAGCTACAGTTGCCAGAACTGTCAGTACTACGGTGCCTGAACTATCCAGAGTATATATATTGCCTTCGTCAAAGTGTACGCCCACGGGAGGGTCCAACTTTTTCAGTTCTTCAATGATGGACAGGCAGTCCACCACGTTTCTGGCAAACCTGGCGATGGACTTCGCCAGGATCAGCTGTATTTTTCCTGCCTTGGCGTCCTCAATCATCTGGAGCATGCCTTTTCTGTGAGAAAGCTCCGTTCCTGATATGCCCTCATCGCTATAGATACCGGCATTGTCCCACAGGGGATTGGCATCGATCCGCTCAGTGAATTCCTTCTCCTGCAGGTTGAAAGATGACTGCTGCTCGTCGTTTTCTGTGGACACCCGAATATACGCGGCCACCTTCAGATGCTGTTGCGTGATGTCCACTGACTCCATATTCTCAGCGGGGATAACCTCAAGAAGAGAAGGATCAACGCCCTTATATCGCTCCGCAATCTTCTCTTTTCTTGTTTCAGCGGTAGCTTGCTTCTCCGACGCGATCATTGATAACCCTCCCCGCAACACGGTAGGCCGTGCGATATATACTTGCCTATCAGTCAGGCTCCGTGGATAGATTTCCACCATTATTATATAGCGGAATCATAGCGGCTTGTTCATACCATGAGTATCAATGATACCTTTCATTGATGCCAAGGGTATAATTCGTTCAGCAGTTTTTTCATATATAATAGCGTGTGGAGTTAAACTGATAAACTTTTGATAACTCCCTAAAGTGAGTTGATTTACTGTCACTTCAGAGGTAATATCACACCTACCTTATGCGGGCCATAAGGGAGGATGATACTTGTGTCCATTGATTACAGCAGGATCGGTATCCGCATCAAACGGTATCGGTTGGACAAACATCTGAAACAAGAACAACTGGGTGAACTCATTCACAGCTCGACTGCCACAATTACTGCGATAGAGAGAGGAGTGAAAGCCCCCAGCGTTGATACTTTGATCAGCATCGCCAATACTCTGGAAGTTTCGGCAGATGATATCCTGATCGATGTACTGACTCATTCCCATTCCACAGCCGGAAATGAAATCCAAGAGATCCTTCTTGACTGCAACGACAAAGAGAAGGAAATCATCGTCAGAGCATTGACTTTCCTTAAAGCCATGCTTTCCGAAGTTGGCGTGTAAATAAACAGGATTGCCCGCATAAGCCGCAGCGGTTCCCCTGGTGTAAGCCTTGGGGGCTGTCTGTGGTACACAGGCAATTCTAAGCTACGCTCTCTTATCCGGGCGAAAAGTGCCAGTAAAATTCATACAGGAGAACAATCCGGTCATTGACATTTTACAACAACTGTTGTAAAATTGCAATAGGGGTGATGACATGGATGAGGAATTCAGCCTGGATGGCTTTCAGACCGTTCACCATAATACCGCCTCAATGCTACACGAGTGGCGTATTGTCCATGGTCTTACCCAAAGTCAGGTTGCGGAGAAAGCTGGAATCACACAACAGCAGTATCAATACTTCGAGTCCGGGAAGCGGGATCTCCGCCGCAGTTCTTTTACCACTGCCTGCAAGGTTCTCGAAGCGCTCAATATGGACATCGTGAAGTTTTTTCATGGCGAGTATGTCTTCGGAGCGGAGATCTATGCTGACGATCATGGCCAGATCCGATATAAGGAAAGCGGGAAGCTGCTGGGCGAAGAACCGGGTGAAACGAATCCCGAGCGGTAAGATTGAATTGCTGGCCCCACAGGTTGTGAAAATGTGCAAAATGAAAAATGAGTAGGAAAAACCACGGTGGCACAAGGCATTTCCCATTTTTCATCATTTTACATTTTGCAGCAAGTGAAAAATGACATTTGACTTCGACTGGTTTTCCCAATGATATGAAATCAAGGGGTGTCCACCATGATTTGCCCGAAATCCTATAACGATGTTACTCCACGGAAGACAAATTGGCTCTGGCGTCCCTTTATCCCCTTTGAGAAAGTGACGCTGCTCCAGGGAACAACCGGCATTGGTAAGACCAGTCTGATCATGAAGATCCTGGCGGACATCAGCAACGGCACATATCCTCCCAACATGTTTCACGGACAGCTTCTTCCTCCTGTCCATGGTGAACCTCTCAAGTCATTTTATGTTACGGCGGAGAATGGCATTGACGATACCATTGTCCCCTTGTTTGAACTGTATGGCGGCAATAAAGAGAACGCCATGTTCCAGAATGAGCAGGAGGGCCATTTTATTCTTACGGGATCGGAAATTGAAGAATGCGTCAAAAAAACAGGCGCTAAGGTCATCTTCATCGATCCTTGGCAGCAGTTTGTAAACGGGATATCGACCAGTGACAACGCTGCCCTGCGGAATATGGTCTGCGATATACAGCTTGCCGCCGAGCGAATGGGAGTCGCCGTTATCCTTGCCGGTAACTTTATCAAGGGCCTTCTCCCCGATATAAATCGAGGCATCGGCGGCACCGAACTGTACAATACGCTGCGCTGCATCCTGACGCTCCGATCGGATGATGGGGATGATCCTTCGGTGAGAATTCTGGAAGCGACGAAAATGAGTCTCATGGGGAAAGAGTCCACCCCCATTATTATCCGCCAGGATGAAGATCTGGGGCTGACCTTTGAAAGCTATGATGCCTTGGATGGAGAAGACGATGAAGAAGAACCTATGGATTTTCTTTTGAAAACGCTCGAATCTGGCCCCCAGGATAGCAGAAAGATCATGGAATTGGGCAGTGAGCGTGGCCTTGGCTCCAGCCAAATGTACCGTCTGCGCAAGAAAGCCGGTATCATCATAGAAAAACAGCCGGACCGTTCCAGTCAATGGAAACTGCCTACATAAAAGCCCAGGTATAAATCCCAGATTGTTGTGCTGACAAAGCTGGAAAGGTACCAGGGCATGGTATCCAGAAGAAGAATTATACAGTCACGAGAAGTGCCTTCTTCCCGGTTTCAGGGGATGGTTGGCCATGCTTGTTCAGAACATTCAGAACAAGTTCACCTTCTCTTCTTTGCATAATATTTTTGCCCAGGGTTCGTTGGATTTTTTGAATCTGTCCTAAAGAGTAACTCTGATCATTTTTATATTCTCATATTCTTTTTCAATTCCCCGTCTAATATTCGATTGCATCTTATTTTAGACGCAACGTCGCTATCCTTAAATCATCCATATAGGAAGGATGAACGTGCTTCTGTCTATCGCAGATAGTTCTTCTCTTAAGCACAGGATTGCGCCTGCGCCTCTCGGCATCGATCCCTTATCCAGCACTTTGAAGGCAGACGCCAACTCTGTCCCTGGATTGGTGGTCTTTTTAATTTCCAGCGGATGGAGCTCTCCGTCCGTTTCAATCACCATATCAATTTCATTTGTGTCCTTGTCCCTATAGTAGTGAAGTAGGCAATCTTTTACACTGTTATGCCAGGTTTTCATGATTTCCGCTACCGTATAGTTCTCAAGGATTGCGCCGTTGATAGCACCATTCATGAGGATATCGGGGCTTGAGTATCTTGTCAGGTAAGTTACAAGACCGGTATCGAAGAAGTACATTTTCGGCGTCTTAACTGTGCGTTTAAGGAGATTGTTGAAGTACGGTCTGAGGTAAAAAACTACTTCTGACTTTTCAAGCACCTGCAGCCATCTTTTGGCGGTATCATCTGACACGCCGACATCCTGCGCAATGTCATGCACATTAAGCATCTGACCCACACGACAGGCGGCTGCCCGAATAAAGTCAGCAAACAGCAACTTGTCAACACCGGGGATCATATCCGTTACATCACGGTTGATATAAGTCTGGATATATGAGCTGTAGAAAACATCCCTGTCCCGGTATCTCCCGCTCCTGTGGCCAGGCATTCCTCCGTTCCAGATTCTTTCATACATTTCCGTGGATGTGCAGCTGGCAAGGTGCGTTTTTCTCTCGTTCAGTTTTGTGATAGTGAGTGAAAGCGGTTCCGTAGTTCCGTCTCCATAAAGCTCCGATTGCGATAACGCAGACATGTGGATTATAGCCGTTCTCCCCGCCAGGGACTCCTGGGCGAGCTCCATCAGCTGGAAAGCTTGAGAACCGGTAAGCCAGAAAGACCCAGGAGCGGCTCCGTTATCCACATTGATTTTGATATATGAAAACAGTTGCGGGGCATACTGGACTTCATCAATCAGAATAGGCGCAGGGTGCATTTCCAGAAACAGAGCCGGGTCATTTTGGGCAAGCCGCCGATTCTCTGCGTCATCCAGCGTTACCTTCTGCCTCTCTGTACCTTCCATCAAATGCTCAAGCATTGTCGTTTTCCCAACCTGCCTCGGTCCGATTAGTAACAGACAACTATAATCTTCACTGATCTCCATGATGCTCTTTTCCAATGATCTTTTGATGTAAGTCATGTGAGTTCCTCCGTCCATAATCCGATACAATCTTATTTTAGCCGATTTTTTAACTGATATCAAGTCCTTTTTTGTAATTTAGTGTCCGCACAGAGTCTGACTTATCAACCTTATTCACGTTACCCTAAAAGAAAAAAGGCGGCAGCCGAAGCCGCCGCCAAACATGTCATCAGTTGTAATCCTCACAGTACCCATCCTCTGGTACTCTCTCATAACCATGGGTAGAGCAGACAAGGCACTGTTCACCCGATTCATCATCAGCTGACATGGAAGCACTACAGTTGAGACAATTTCTTCCGTCCGCCCCGTTCGTTCCGTTGATCTTTTCCAGGGTTAAGAGCATTTCGCGCTGGATGGCCAAGCTTATGTCCTCCAGGCTGTACTTTCCCTCATTTCTCCAAGCAGAAGCGTTATACACATCCCGCACCACAGCCTCACAAAAGGAATCCGGGAATTGACGGAAGTACGTGGGGAACCTGCTTTGCAGTTCTCGTTCAAGATCATCCTGAATCTCCTCGCGGAGATCTTCATAGTTGTGCATTTTCATCCTGCCCTCCTTAAGCCGTCTGTCTGCTCTGCTCTTCCTGTACGCAACTCTGCGCCATGAACACCTCTATACCCTCCGTGTTCACCAGCACCTTATCCACGCTCTCCAAGAAAGCCCAGCTGTCAAATGATTCCTCGTCCTGCCACTCCCAGCCCAGTGCTCCTGCGATCTCGGCCAGAAGAACGTTTTCTTTCACATGCCTGCATTCGCACTTTCCAGTATTGACGCGCCTCCTGCAGCGCCAGGTTTTGTAATGCCCTCCGGCGTTCCTGGCCGTATAGCGGCGGTAAGGCTCTCCACATTCTGCGCAGAATACTTTCCCATACAGAAAATGCGTAGTACGCTGAACTTTCAAGCCTTGCTCCTTGGCCAGCTGCTCCCGCTTGAATCGGTCATGGACGGCATCCCAGATTGCCGGCGTGACGATGGCCTCATGGTCATTGTAGATGTACTTGCCCTCATAAGCTTCATTGAGATTAGGACGCTTGGTCAGGTAGTTTTGAGGGGCTGCCTTCTGGAGCAAGCGGTCACCCACATAAGCCTCGTTGTTCAGAATCCGAAGGGCAACGGACCAGGTAAAGTCCTTGTCGGAGCGCATCCTATGGGCACCCTTCTCCCGCAGGTGCTGGAGGATGACGGTCGGCGCGAGACCCGCCGCGTACTCCTCAAACATCAGCTTTACGATCCAGGAGTCCTTGTTAGGCGTGAGTTTTCCCTGTATCTCATCATAGCCCAGCATGTGATTGCTGCCTACGTGGCGAATGCCCATCTCCATCCTGCGCTTGTTGCCCCATTTGACGTTTTCCGAGATGGATCGGCTTTCTTCCTGGGCCACAGCAGCCATAATGCTGAAGATCATGTCAGAGCTTGGATCGAAGGAACTGATACCCTCTTTTTCAAATCGAACTTCCACGTTGATAGACTTCAGCTCATGCACATATTTCTGAGCTTCCGCAAAGTTTCTGGAGAGGCGGGACACAGACTTGCAGAGGATGATGTCGATCTTCCCAGACTTAGCATCCTCAATCATCCGCATGAACTCCGACCGTTTGGCGGCACTGGTGCCCGTGATACCCTGGTCAGCGTAAATGCCAGCCAGGATCCATCCTTCTGTTGATTGAATTTGGTCGGTGTAATAATGAACCTGTGTCTCGTAGGATTCTTCCTGCGACTCAGTCAATGTACTGATACGGGCATAGGCCGCCACCCGTTTCAGTGCCAGCTTGGGGACAATCTTTCGGATAATCATCGCTTACTCTCCTCGTTCTTTGTACTCTTGATGCCATACACCCTCGGTACCGGCGCTTCATGCGCAAGCGGCTCCAGAATGATCGTTTTCAGAATCGCATCCCGTGCGTTCATGATTCCCTCCACCTGTCGGTCAGGGCAGCCCTTGATCAGCGGCACACCGTTGACCACATAGGTATTCAATATGAAGGTGCCCCTATCACGCGTGGTGTGTTCCATGGCTTCCTTGGTGATGTCGGGATAAGGCATATCGCCGGCCTTCTTGTACTCAATGGCCGTGTTGGTGACGATACCGCATTTCCATTCCACGCGCATCACCGTCCACTGGGGAAAAGCAATCTGCTGAACCGTATCACACAGGTGTTTGTACTCAATCTTCTTATTCTTCCTGGGCGCTATGGTCTTAAGCGCCAGCATAGCCTGCGCAGCGGCGGCTTTTTCTTCGTCTTCGCTCTCCGCTATGGCCGTGAGTTCCCTCTGCTGGATGCCCTTGATAGCATCCCAGAAAGCACCGTCGACGTAATTGTCCATGATATAGTACGGCGGGCAGACTGTGCGGTGCATGCGAAGGTCGCCCTTCTTGCTGGCCTTGCCACCGCAGGTCCAACCGAAGGTTGTATTGTTACGCGGCAAGGCACAGCGGATCATTTTTTCTCCACAGATCGGGCATTTCAAGAATCCGTAATAAGGGTACTGGGCGGTGCCGCGGTGCATGTCCTTCATGGCGGAAATCATCTGTGCCATCGCATAGGATCTACGGTCCACAATGGCCTCGTGGTGGTTTTCCTTGTAAAACTGCTTGAGTTTGGCGTCCCTGTTACTGACCTTGATGTGTTGGATCGGGTCGCTGATGTAGGTCTTCTGCATCCGCAGATCCCCGATATACTTCTCATTGTGGAGGATATCGGCTAGGGACTTGGGTACCCATACTTCCTTGCCCCCGGAGGATGAAATCCCATCCTCCATCAGCCCTTTGCAGATCTGGGGAAGCGTCCGGCCGGAAGTGTACTCGTCGAATACCCTGCGGATCACCTTGGATTCCTCTGGATCAGCGTACCAGGTGCCGTCCTCGGCGCAGCGGTACCCATATACATGGGTCCATTGGGTGATGCCCGCCGCGTAGCGCATGCGCTTGCCCACCTTCATGTTGTTGGAAAGGGAGATGATCTCCTCCTGAGCGCTGGCAGCAAAGATGGAAAGCAGGAACTCAGACACCGCATTGCCCGTGTCCAGTTTCTCTTTTTCAAAGAAAACCGAAACGCCGTAGGTCTTGAGCTCACGCACATAGGCCAAGGTATCCACCGTGTTTCTGGCGAAGCGAGAGATGGACTTGGTCAGGATGTACTGAATCTTTCCAGCCTTGGCGTCCTTGATCATTCGTTTGAATTCCTCGCGGTGCCGCACTGTCGTGCCACTGATGCCTTTATCAGCATAAATGCCCGCCAGTACCCAGCCAGGATGCTCCTCAATGACCTTATTGAAGGCGGCAATTTGGGTATCCAGGCTTTTTTTCTGAATTTCCATGTCGGTGCTGACACGGCAGTAAGCCGCGACTTTAATGTCCGCTACCACATCCTGCCGCTGTTCCAGTACGTGGACGTCATTGGAAAGCACCGAAGGCGTACTCATAAATTCTGTGGTCCTGATCATTTCAGTCATTATGCCATCTCCTCTCCGTGGTTCCTGCGCATCAGCACTTCAGGATGTTCCTGCATCCAGGCGGCCCGAAGCAGTTTATTACGGCCATTCAAAAGTCCCTGCTTCAAATAGTCCTGGACAGTATCGAAAATCTCAGGGGTCACGATGGGATCATGGTGCTGTTCAAGATAGTACTGTTCCACCTGCCCTTTGTTTCTGACTCTCTTATTTGTCAGGTAATCCAGGATTACCGTCTTGTTGGTGAGAATGTCACCGCGGTATGCCTCGTTTCTCAGCGCTATCTGAATCCGTTCACGGGTCCAAGCCTCGCGTCCGGCGGCAGCCTCGCGCTTGTTCAGCATTTCATGGATTTCTTTCATCGCATAACCCTGGTAGGCCAGCGAAAAAAGGTAGCGGACCCGCTCGGCTTCTTCTTCCTGTATGATCCAATAGCGGTAAGTGTCCCCAGGCTTTTTCTGAATTCGGTAACCGTAGCAGGCCATGCGAATGGGGTCACCCAACTCCGCCCGGCGCTGCTTGGCCCAGCGAATGTTCTCGCTGTGGGAGCAGGACTCGCTTTGCGCCATGGAGGAATAAATGGACAAGATCATGTCAGTCTGCGGATCCATACTGTTCAGCCCTTCCTTTTCAAAAAGAACTGCGACCCCATGCTTCTTCAACCTCTCCAGGTATTCTCTACATTCAACGGTGTTTCTGGAGAACCGGCTGATAGACTTGACCAGAACTATGTCCACCTTGTCTGCCTCGCAGTCGGTTATAAGCCGCAGGAATTCCTTCCTTCTGCTGACATGAAGCCCTGAAAAGCCCTGGTCGCCATAGATGCCGACCAGTACCATGGTGGGATCCTTCTCGATCAGCCCCTTGTAGTAGGCGCTCTGAGTCTCGAAGGAAAGCTCCTGCTCTTCGGCCAGCGTACTGACACGGCAGTAGGCGGCTACCCGTTTGACGCTATCCTTCTGCGTGACGCCGCCTGTCGGCTCGTAGTGGAAGGTCTCGGTCTGGCCTTCCTGGATATTCAGCTTGTTTCTTCGCTCCTTCATGGGGCGCTCCTTTCTCACGCCGGCAACGGCGCGTTCAGTTTTTTGGCTTTTCGCTTGGCTACGGCCACCTGTTTCTGTTCCTCGCTGAAGAAGGCCGTATCGCCCTCCAGCCCTTCCAGCAGGGTTCTGCGGGGACGCTCGAATTCTTCACCAATGAATCCCAGCCGCAGGAGCCAGGTGCGCATTTGGAACTTTGGGTTGCTCATATCGCAGGGCTTCATCCGCGCCTTACCTGTGGCCAGCGCCATTTTGCTGGCTTGAGCGATCAGGAAAGCCGCTGCCTCAATGGCGGGGTATGAAAAGACGCTCAGCATAATGCCGAGCGCCAAGCCATGGTTTACAATGATCTGCATGGGCTCCCGAAGAGAGAGAGCCTGCTCAATCAGTGGCCTACGGGACTCCAGAATATTGACCAAATTGTAGACTGTTGAAATATCCCCGCCGTCAGGATAATAGGTCAGGACAATATCATCCGGGTACCACCCCTCTTCATTAAAAGCTGACATAAGGCGCTCCAGCATGGTCAGTTTTTCTACTGGCATAGGATCTGTATAAACCACATTCTGATGCAGGGTCATTTCTCCCCATTCGTAGTATCCGCGGTCATCACCGTTATTGTACTGCCGCACATACTTTCCTTTCTCCCGCAGCGCGGATGACATGGCCTTCTCGATCCGCCTCTGCTTCATACGCATCATTAGGTCCCGCAGCCCTCCTACCTCCATCCGCACCGACACCTTGCCGGTCAGGATGAACTCAGGTTCTGGTTCCAGAGCCTTCAAGGCAGCCTCTGCCTCCAGTACCGCATAGTAACTGGATCTGGGGGTTACACGAATTACTCCCATGTTCTTTTCCTCCTTTGTCACTTGGCTTTCTGCCCCTTGCCTTCATGCTCCGCATCATGGCTTGAGGTAGTGGTATTAACGCTCTGAAGGCCGACGAAGTCAACGCCTGCGAAGTCTTATGGTTCTTATGTTTCTGATACGTTTTCGGGCATAAAAAGAGGACACGCGCCTCATACAGAGGTGGTGTCCCTGGGGCTTTTATCATCCATCCTTTATCGCTGCCATGATGGCATTTTCCAGTTCAACCTTGATATCATCCTCCGGGCGTTTGAGATATTGGGGTCGGTTCCCCGCAAAGGCGCATCAGTTATTTGGAAACCGTTGTCACTCTTTATCAAAGATCTCACAGGCTTCCTCGTAGAGCGCCTGCTCTTCCGGGCTGGGGATCATTTCCTTTGTGATTCTTCCCAGGACGCGGCCCACGACCTGGGCGCCGTCCTCGTAGGGGAAGATATCGTCGAAGTCAGGATTCAGAGAGTGCAGCCGGTCATACGCCTTTTGCTTGATCACACCGCCGTAGCCGGGAACATAGTATGCGCCGATATCACCATTCCGCAGTCCATCCGAATCACAGTATTCTACCAGCACATGATCCCCATTATGGTACTGTGGTTCCATGCTGTCGCCGTTGACAATGAAGATTTCGTCTGCCCGACTGACCTCTGGAGAATCATAAAGGATGACCTTCTCCTTCTCAGGATGATCCTCCCAGTCGGCACCATCACCAGCCGCAAGCACTCGGTTCATGGTCTCCCGATCATTCATCCGATCATAGCTGCGCTTCAGCTTGCGGTGATACGCCTTGACGCTCATAGACTGGGCAATGGTCTCCAGATCCTCCTTGCCCACATCGTCCAGCATCCGATAGTAATCCACCAGATTGCGCTCGTTCGCCGTCAGCAGCGTGCCGATTCCACCGATGCCGAAGAACTCGTTGGGCTCCACGTCCAGAATGGTGAACATGCGATAGAGATATTCGGGGTCGGGACGCGAGTAACCGCTCTCCCAATTCTTGACGGAGCTGTTGGTAATCTGCAAGAAGTTCGCCAACTGGTCTACCGTCAAGCCCGCTTTCTTCCGATACTTTTTGATGCTTTCCCCATAGGTCTCAAGATTGCGCTGCTTGATGTCCGCCGCACTCAGATTCTCAAGACCCGCGATGTTCTTATATCCCTTGGACTTCTTCATTGGACACCTCCTGGTATCGCTGGGTAAAGGCTCGGCAGCATGATGCGATCCGATTCGAGTCTTTTCTTCGGTCGATTTATTCTACGACAATTAAATTGACTTGTCAAGTCCTCCAAAACCAGCAGGAACTTTGTATATATTATAGTAGGAATTGCTTTTAGACATTTAAACTGACTAAAAATATTTTTTGTCCATTGACAAGGCACTTATTTTGTCGTATCATAAATCTACGTTTTTCTTTCACTGCGAATTCGAGACCAGGATTCAAGGTGGACCTTGTTTCAAATTGGCCAGTTGAATTGATTAAGCCCCAAATCAACAGTGCTGGCTCCTTACCAATCAGACCAACGGCGCATGAGCGCCAGCAAGGAGCAGAACATGATGGAAGAATTCGATTACCTCAGCACTCCCCACGCACCCATTGACGAGCATCCAGAGTATTCCCAGCCTATTGAGCAGGATTGCTCCAACGGCGTCATACCACAAGACGCATCAGTCATCGGCACTCCCACGGAGGATGGCAAGAGAAGAATCCTGGTGTCCGAAGTGACCACCATCAACAAGCCATTCTTCGACAAGAACAAGGCCATGATGACCCGCTATATCAACACCCAGCTCCAGAACGGCAATATGCGCAGAATCGTGCCCTTTCCCTTCACGAACAGGCGCATCTGCTGGCTCCAGCGTGATTACAAGTGCGTGAGCTTCTGGAAGGTGGACCGCACGCACTTTATCGCGGATGTGGAGGTTCACCTCAACCTGGATACCAGGGAAGGCGTCCGTGAATGGGTTGGTATCATGACCCTCTGGGGAGACATTGAAAATGACTGTGCCTGCACCATTGAGGATATCGTGGACAAGCGAGAGTTTGAGGAGCGGGAGCTGGTAGCCCTCAGCTGCTTTCTTATTCCCATATACTCCAACAAGCAGATGGACAAGGAGATGGAGAGGCTTTGGCGCCGCTATCATCCAGAAGCTCTGACTGCCCCCTCTGCGCGCAGCGCCGTTGAACTGGCTAAGCGGATGGGGCTTTCCATAATCAGGTTGCCTGTCTACAACCACAACGCCACTCCCAGCATCCTGTTCTTCGTAGAGGACACCATTCTGGTCAAAGAGACCAAGAACAACAGTAAGGAGGAACCCCAGGAGGTCCGTGTTCCGGCCAACACCATCGTGGTGAACACCAACCACCGCTTCAGCGACTACTCAGAATACTACATCTACCATGAGTGTGTGCATTACGAGGAACACTATATGTTCTTCAAGCTCCAGGAGATGCACACCAACGACATCATGCGCATGAAGACCAAGGTGCAGATTGTAGAGGCCGATGAGAAGATCACCAGCCCGCTGTATTGGATGGAAGTTCAGGCCAACCGCGGTGCCTATGGACTTATGCTCCCCGCCGCCCATACCGAGGCTATGATCCGGAAGGAGCTGGACAAGATTCAGCGGTTCCGGCACCCTGGCGACAAGTATGAAATCGCAGGGAAGGAAATCGCCCGCCAGCTGGAACTGCCCAACTTCCGTGTCCGCGCACGGATGATCCAGCTCGGTCACATCTATGCCAAGGGTGCGCTCAACAAGGTGGATGGCGCGTACATCGACCCCTTCTGCTTTGATCTGGATGCCTGGCGCTCCGAAGAACACACCTACGTGATCGATGAACGAACCGTAAAGGCCATCTATGAAAAGAGCAAGGATTTCAGGAGCTTCATTGACTCCGGAAAATACATCTACGCAGACGGCCATGTGGTCAGGAATACCTCTGACTGCGTACAGGATGTAGGCGGCTTACTACGGCTCACACCCGAAGCAAATCTTCACGTCAATCGCTGCTGCCTCCGCTTTGTCCGCCGCTATGAACAGAAGAACCTGGAGAAGTACGTCTACGGCAGGATGTATTATGATGCCGACTATGTTGCTCAGACCAATTTCTATATTGATGAAGAGCTGGTGAACTTCAACCACGACGTAGTCAAGGCCAAGATGGCATACAAGAAGAACTTCCCGAGCGACTTCAGCACAGCCTTCCATAAACTGCGCAATCGCAACGGTATGTCTATGGACGATGTTGCCGAGGTGCTTGGCACCTCCGCCCGAACGTTGGAACGTTGGATCGCCAATCCCGGTGAGAAGATTTCCGCCGACACCGTGACCAAGCTGACCCTGCTTTGGAAACTCCCGGACTGGCTCAGCGATCTCATGTATGACCGCGCCTTCGTCCGTCTGAGCGAAACCGACGACCGCTGCAATCTGATCCCGGGGAATTCGCCGCGTGTACTGGATGGATGGTATCCCCAAGGCCGATCAATTTCTGGTCAGCCATGGACAGAGCCCTCTTTGCTGATCTTTCTCTGGCCGACCGCCTTCCAAAGTGGCCGGTCTTTTTTTTGTTTTTGGCCACGACATAAGCATATCAAAAAAGTTTTCTGGAGTACACGACAGATTTTGTCGTGTCAAAAATGACGCAAACGGTATAAAAGCAGCCAGATTTGATGTATCGGCTTGCAAAGCCAGGCTGCTACGTCTGTTTCGGTCGTGTATTTTACCTATTTTTGCATCTTCTACTGCATTTTGCCCGACAGAATCTGTCGGTGACATTGTCTGCAGCGGATGCTATGCTTTAAGCGTTCCAGGGAACACCGAGTCGCACCGCCCTTCCAGGGTGGCAGTGGCCAGGGGTCTTGGGACGCGGACAACTCCAAAACCGACTCGCGAGCGGTAGCGGGTGTCCTGCAGATGATGTTTTCCAGCCCCATGGGTACTCATCCCACGGCGACAGCTATGATCTTCATCTGCAGCTGGCATACCTCTGTCTTCGTGGGCCGATCACGAACCAGGGTGTATGCGGCACCCTGGTTCTTTTGTTACCCACAAGACCAACCCACGAATGGAGGTCACAGCATGTTCACCGCAGCATCCAAGTACGATACCAGCTTTCTTCGCATCCGCATTGACCTCACCAAGTCCGGAAGGCGGAACTTCCACAAGGTCAACACTGGCCTTGGCAAAGCGTTCATCAGCTTTCCCCAGCTGGTACGGGACCTGGCCGAGTACATTGAGCGCCGTATCGACGGCGGCAGTTCCATGATCGCTGAATTCGATGTGCGCTATGAGAATGGCATCTGCCTGACGGTCTATTGCTCCGGCGGCATCTACTACATCAAAGAGGTGACCAACATCGGAACAGTCGTCGCGGTCAAGGCTGTGCTGGTATGGGCACGTATCAAGCGCGGCTGCGATTACCTGCTTCGGCAGGTGCTGGCCGGCTGGCGCTGCATCACCACCCCGGCGGAACACACGGTGTGCTGCCTGTGACCTCCCCAAGGAGGAAATCATGTCGAAAACCAAATTGCTGCTTGACCTGGTCACGGACATTCGCTCCGTTGTTGATGATCTGGAGGCCATCTGCCAGTGCATGGCAGGCAACGATGCCGAGGCGGCTACCATCACCGCAAGCGGTCCTGCTCAGACGGGTGAAGCGCACGCCAATACTCCCGCTCCTGACACAGCGCCGTCTTCCAACGGAAACGGTCTCGCGCCCAATGAGCGTATTGACCCGGAAACAGGAGAGATTATCACGCTGAATCTGGCCACCCTGCGCACTCTGGCCGCCTCCAAGGCACAAACCAAAGATCAGAAAGCACAGATGAAGGCCCTGCTCCAGAAGCACGGCGTCGCCAAGCTGACCGAGCTGCCCCTCAGCGATTACTTTGCCTTCAAGGAGGAGGTTGAAGCCATTGTCTGAGATGAACATCCCGCAGGCGGTTGACCACGCCCATCGCGGTCACGCTCTGCTCTCCGCTTCCAGCGCACACCGCTGGATGGCCTGTCCGCCCTCCGCCCGGCTGTCCGAGCAATTCGCGGACCAGCCCACGGTGTACGCGGAGGAAGGCACTTTCCTGCATGAGCTGTGTGAGCTGAAACTGCACCGCTACCTGGGCGACGTCGCGCCTGACGTTCTGAACGCCCAGCTGCGGGATCACCGGGACAGCGACTTCTATTCAGATGAAGCCGAAGCCGTGACGGACGAATACGTGCAGTTCTGCGTGGAGGTCATTGAGGCCGTTCGCACCTCCTGCCCGGATCCGCTGATCCTGGTGGAGCACCGACTGGACTATTCCGAATTTGTACCGGGCGGTTTCGGCACGGGCGACATGCTGATCGTCGGCGATGGCGTGTTGGAGATCATCGACTTCAAGGGCGGGCGCGGCGTCCGGGTGGACGCCAACCGCAATCCCCAGCTGATGCTCTACGCTCTGGCCGGGCTGCTGGAGTTCGATCCCCTCTATGACATTCACACGGTGCGCATGAGCATCGTGCAGCCCAGGCTGAACAACACGTCCACCTTCGAGATCACCCCGGAGCAGCTGCTTCGCTGGGCGGAAACCGAGGTGGCGCCCACAGCGCGGCTGGCCATTGAGGGCAAGGGCGAATACCAGGCCGGCGAACATTGCCGATTCTGCAAGGCGCGCTTCACCTGCCGCAAGCGTTCCGAATACTTCATGGCCTTGGCACGGCAGGATTTCAAGGAAGCGGATCTGCTCACCGACGAGGAGATTGCCGACATCCTGCCCGTGGCCCAGAATCTGGCCAAGTGGGTGGAAGACCTGCTGGCCTACGCCACGGCGGAGGCGGAAAACGGCAAGGCCTGGCCCGGCTACAAGCTGGTGGCCGGCCTGACCAAGCGCAAGTACACCAGCGAGGCCGACGTCGTTCGCGCCTGCACGGAGGCGGGCTTCACCAACATCTACAAAACCACTCTCCTGGGCATCTCCGATCTTGAGAAGGCCATAGGCAAGAAGGCGTTTCAGGATGTTGTCAGCCCCTTCGTGTTCAAGCCGGAGTGCAAGCCCGAGCTGGTGCCCCTGTCCGACCGCCGCAAGCCCATCTCCTCCGCTCAGTCTGATTTCGCAGAATAACCCATCTACGCATTACGCAGAAAGGATTTTACCATGCCCACGAAAGTCATCACCGGCAAGTGCCGGGCATCCTTCGTTCACCTGTTTGCGCCTCATTCCACCAACGGCTCTGAGCCTAAGTATTCCGTCAGCCTGATCATCCCCAAGAGCGACAAAGAGACTATCTCCAAGATTCAGGCCTCCGTCGACGAGGCCATCCAGAACGGCATCACCAGCAAGTGGGGCGGCAAGCGCCCGCTGAATTTGAAGACGCCCCTCCGCGACGGCGACGAGGAGCGGCCGGAAGATGCCGCCTACGCGGACAGCTTCTTCATCAACTGCAACTCTACCGAGCGCCCCGGCGTCGTGGACCGCAAGCGCGTCCCCATCACCGATCCCACAGTAATCTACTCCGGCTGCTACATCCGGGCCAGCATCAACATCTACCCTTTTAACACCAACGGCAACCGCGGCGTCGGCGCCGGGCTGGGCAACGTCCAGTTCTGGGAAGACGGCGAACCGCTCAATGGCCGTGTACGCGCCGAGGACGAGTTTGACGCTCTGGACGCTGAGGACGAGGATGATTTCCTCAGCTGATTTACCCCAACCGACCCACCGCCCGTTGACATGTTCAGCGGGCGGCTCTTTATGGAGGTGCCCACATGACGATGAATTCAGATTCCACCAAGCGACAGCTGCATGTGGACATTGAAACGTTCAGTTCCCAGCCCCTTCCGAAGTGCGGCGTATACCGCTACAGCCAGTCTTCCGATTTCCAGATTCTCATTGTCACCTACGGCTTCGATGACGAAGAACTGGTCACCGTAGACATGGCCCGCGGGGAACCGCTGCCTGCAGAATTCCTCACCGCGCTGGAAGACCCCAATGTGCTGAAGGTGGCACACAACGCCCAGTTTGAGCGTGTGTGCTTCTCACGTTATCTCGGTCACTGGCTGGATCCCCATCAATGGCGATGCAGCATGATCATGGCCAACTATCTGACGCTGCCGGGAAAACTGGCCGACGTAGCCGTGGCGCTCAACCTGGCCGAGCGGAAGATGGAAGAAGGCAAAGACCTGATCCGCTATTTCTCCGTTCCCTGCAAACCCACCAAGGTGAACGGCGGCCGCACCCGGAATCTCCCCGGTGACGCGCCGGAGAAATGGGATATCTACAAAAAATACAACCGCCAGGATGTGGAAACGGAGCGCGCCGTGGTCAGGGCGCTGGAGCGCTATCCCCTTCCCCAGCTGGAATGGGATCTGTACGCGCTCGACCAGATCATAAACGACCGGGGCGTGCGCATCGACAAACAGCTGGTGCGCTCCGCCCTCATCGTGGACAGCGAGTTTACTCAGAAAGCTTATCAGCGGGCGCAGGAGATTACCGGGCTGCAGAACCCTTCCAGCGTGGTGCAGCTGAAAGCATGGCTGGCCGATCAGGACATGCCCATGGAGACGCTGGCCAAGAAGGTGGTGCAGGAAAAAGCCAGGGACGCGGACGGCATCGTGGGTGAGCTGCTGCGCCTCCGGTTGGAACTCAGCAAGACGTCCGTGAAAAAGTATGAAGCAATGGCGCGGACCGTCTGCAAAGACAGTAGGATCCATGGTGTCACGCAGTTTTACGGCGCCGCGCGCACTGGGCGCTGGGCCGGGCGTTTGGTCCAATTGCAGAACGTTCCCCAGAATCACCTTCCCGATCTGGATGAAGCAAAAGCGGTGGTAAAAAGTGGAGACGCGGAGCTCGTTGAAATGCTCTACGGTTCCGTCCCCAACACCCTGTCCGAGTTGATCCGCACCGCGCTGATCCCGAAGGACGGCTGCCGGTTCCTGGTGGCCGACTTTTCCGCCATTGAGGCGCGCACCCTGGCGTGGCTGGCCGGAGAGGAATGGGTGCTGGAGGAGTTTCGCGGCAAGGGCAAAATCTACGAAGCCACCGCCGCCCGCATGTATCATGTTCCCGCCGACACCATTGTCAAAGGGAACCCCAACTACGAGTACCGGCAGAAGGGAAAACAGGCGACGCTGGCCTGCGGCTACGGCGGAGGTGTCGGCGCCATGAAGAACATGGGCACGACCATGCCTGACGCGGAGCTGCAGGACATTGTGGAAGCGTGGCGCAGAGCCAACCCCCACATCGTGAATTATTGGAATGCCATGGAGCGCACGGCCCGCCGCGTTGTGGACGAGCACATCTCTCTCCAATGCGGTAAGACAATGCTGTTCTGGAAGGACAACAACATGTTCATGCGCCTACCATCCGGCCGGGATTTATGCTACCAGGGCATCTGCTACACGGACAACCGCTTCGGCAACAGCAGCCTCGGCTACTACATGCCCGGTACAGCGGGAAAGCTGCTGCTCACAGAGACCTTCGGAGGCAAACTGACGGAAAACCTGACCCAGGCTGTTGCCCGCGATATCCTCGCCAATTCCATGCTGGCGCTGGAGAAAGCGGGCTATCACATTGTGTTCCATGTGCATGATGAAGTGATTCTGGAAACGCCCTATGAACAGGGCAGCCTGGAGGAAGCCTGCCAGATCATGGGCATCCCACCCGCTTGGGCCAGCGATCTGCCGCTTCGCGCCGATGGCGATGAGCTCACTTATTACCGGAAAATGTAGAAGCCCGGTCTCACATTTGTATCTGTTTGTTATCAATATCACCGCTTGCTTTTATGGCAGTGCGGAGTGATATATGAACCACACCAATTACAAGGAGGGCGCATCCCATGAAGATTCTGATCGTCGAACCACGTAAGCATCCGCGCCGAGCGGAGATCCCCCACTCCCTGGAAGAAATGCAGCGCCTTGTGGGCGGCGACATTGAAGCAACGTACCCTTTCGATGATCCTGTGGCTATTGTGAATGACGGTGAGAGCAAGATCAAGGGCTATGAGCTGAACCGCTACATCCCGAACGCGGATATCATCGCGGGCACTTTCTTCGTCTGCGGCCTCGGCAAAGAGGATTTTGCCGATCTGCCGGACGACCTGGCCGAGAAGTATGAAAAGTTCTTCTACGAACCCGAGGTCTTTGTGCGGGCGGTCAACTGCATCCTGATTCTTCGGGCGGACGGAACGCGGGAGGTGATCCGATAATGCCGCGGGATGTTTATCAGGAAAACGGCTATGACGACCGTGACGATTATCTGTGCAGCCTGGCGGAGGACTATGGTGTTCCGCTTGACGCCGTGATGGCCGTGGCGGAGGTGCTCGGCCCCGAGGAGGATTTCGACGGTCTTGTCAGCAGCCTGGAGGATGCCATGTACGGCAGCTGGTCCGACGAAACCGAGGGCGCCCCACTCGATAAGGACGCTGATGACTGGCCCTACTGATTTACCCTGTTCTGATTCTCAAAAGCATGTCATGCGGCATGCTTTTTTCTCTTTCCATCGCAAGGAGGTTTCCCATGCAAGTCACACAAGACCGTAAGATCCTGATCGCCATTGGCCGCAGCCGCAAGGCCACTGTCTGGCAGAATAAGGAGATCCTATGGAGCGAGCTTCTGGACAAGCTCTCCTCCACCACCCGTACCCGCGAGAGTGCGGAAGAATATGCCCGCCTTTCCAAGACGGAACGCGACAGCATCAAGGACATCGGTGGTTTCGTCGGTGGCTATTTGAAGAACGGCAGGCGCAGCAACAGCACCATCGTCAACCGTTGTCTGATCTGCCTGGACGCTGACACCGGGGACGAGGATCTCCGTTCGGATCTGGAGCTGTCCTGTCCCTTTACCTACGCTCTCTATACTACTCATAGCCATACCCCGGAAAAGCCGCGGTTCCGCATCGTCATTCCCCTGGATCGGGATGTGACACCCGATGAATACGCGGCCATCTCCCGCAGGCTGGCGGACAACCTGACGCTCTCCCGTTTTGACCCGACCACCTTCGAGGCCGCCCGTCTCATGTACTGGCCGTCCACGCCGGAAGATGGCGAGTTCATTTTTGACTATTGCCCTGGCCCATTCTGCAATGCTGACGACATTCTCGCCACCTACGCGGATTGGCATGACACCACGCTGTGGCCGACCACGCAGCCATTGGATGAACGCATCAACGGCAGTCTCAAAAAAGCCGAGGACCCGTTGACCAAGCACGGTCTGATCGGGGCATTCTGCCGGGCGCACTCCATCACGAATCTCATGGAAACCATACTGAAGGACAGCTATTCCCCGACCCGGCAGGAGGACCGTTACACGTATGTCGGCGGCACCACCTCCGGCGGCCTGGTGGTCTATGATGACAGGTTCGCCTTCTCCCATCATGCCACCGACCCTGCCTCGGGCAAATTATGTAACGCCTTTGATCTGGTTCGCTGGCATCTGTTCACTCCTGGCTCCGTTTCCCATGATGGCCACACAGTCAAGGATGACAAGGCGTCCCTCTCCATGATGCAGGAATACGCTGCCAACGATCCCGCCACGAAACTACAGCTGGCAAAGGATCGGGCGGAGGAAATCATGAATGACTTTTCTCCCCTGGACAATGGCACGCAGCCGGATCCCCCAGCACCAGATGGTTCTGCTGCCCCTCCAAACGGCTCGGAACATGATGACCCCGATGAATGGCTGACAAAGCTGGAGTATGACAAGCTGGGCAAGGTGAAGAACAACATCGTCAATCTTCTGCTCATCATGCAGAACGATCCGAATTTGAAGGGCATCGTGTTCAACCAGTTGTCGGACGGCATGGAGATTCGGGATGATATTGCGCCCGTGCCCTGGCAGCATCCTTCCAAGTTCTGGCGCGACGCCGACGACAACCAGGTCATCTCCTACATTGAGCAGCGCTACGGTTCTTTCTCCCTGAAAAACTACTCCATCGCCGTCGGGAAAGTCGCGGATGACCGTTCTTATCATCCCATCCGTGAATACCTGGCATCCCTTCCCTCCTGGGACGGCGCGCACCGCGTGGACACCTTGCTCATTGATTACCTGGGCTCCCCGGATAACACTTACGTCCGTACCGTGACGCGAAAAATGCTGGTGGCGGCTATCCGCCGCATCTACCACCCCGGCTGTAAGCACGACGCCATGCTGGTGCTGTCCGGGCCGCAGGGCATCGGCAAGTCCACGCTCATTGCCAAGCTCGGCGGCGAATGGTTCTCCGACTCACTTTCCCTGTCCGATACCCGTGATAAGACCGCCGCGGAAAAACTGCTGGGTTACTGGATTCTGGAAATCGGTGAACTGGCCGGCCTGCGCAAAGCGGATGTGGAAACACTGCGCTCGTTCTTGTCCCGGCAAAACGACATCTACCGCGCCGCGTTTGGCCGCCGCGCCACACCGCACCTCCGCCAGTGCATCTTCTTTGGTACGACCAACGAGGAACAAGGCTATCTCCGTGACACCACCGGCAACCGCCGCTTCTGGCCGGTCCACGCGCCGGGTGGTGGCACCAAGAACAGTTGGGAGCTCACCGAAGCTGACGTCGCCCAGATCTGGGCGGAGGCCAAGTACCTCTATGAACAGGGAGAGCGTCCGCTGCTGGATGATGAAATTGAGGCGCTGGCAAAGGCCGCCCAGAGAGATGCCATGGAGACGGATGACCGCGAAGGCATCGTGCTGGAGTACCTGGACAAGCTGCTTCCGACCGATTGGAGTAAGATGGATCTGAACGCAAGGCGCGGTTTCCTTCGCAGCGATCCCTTCAACGGAGGCGACAAGGTAGGAACCGTCCAGCGCAAGACCGTCTGCGTCATGGAAATCTGGGCGGAGTGCTTTTGCAGGGAACCCGGCGCCATCAAGAAAACGGATCGTGGCGAGATTCTCTCCATCCTTGCCAAACTGGGCTGGAAGAACGGCGCATCCTCCACGCAACGCACCGCCTATGGCGTCCAGAAGTGCTTCAGCCGACCTGGGATTGATTCAGACTGATTTGCGTTACCCCGCTTGTAACTTGTGACCTAGGCGCGGAGGCGCGGCTTGTAACAGTAACAGAATTCCCCTGTTCGGTTTCAGATGGAATTACAGCCGCTATACAATAGGTAAGAATAATCCATTGAAACTGTGTTACTGAAGCCATATCTAGAGTATACATTGAGTAAATAAAGATAAAAAGTGCCCGTACACGTATATATACGCGCGTAAGGGATTTTGGTCAACAAGTAACAACAGCCATCAACCACCTTCACTTCAAAAGCCTCATCTGACCCGTGAAAGTTGTCTTGATTTTCATCATTCCGCCCTGGCCCCATATATAGGCTTCGGCAAGTCAATACATCTCTGCCCTCGGAAGCAGCCCTCTTTGAAAGCGATACCGGGTACTGAGAAATCAGTAAGGTTATCCGGTTCAAAGACGGCTGCCGCTGAGGGCGTTTTCATAACAACCGGCCGCCCCGCGGCCAAAGGAGAACAACATGCCTACACGCAATGAACTGATCCCCACCTCTTCCGGTCCACCTGTAATGGACGAAAACAGCCTTCACCCGTATCAGCTGTTTTGTGTGGATTTTCTGGAACGCCATCCTCAGTGCGCTTTGTTTCTCGACTGCGGCTTGGGCAAAACCATCATCACACTGACAGCTATCCAACACCTCATGTTCGACAGATTCACGGTCCATCGTGTTCTGATCATCGCTCCTCTGCGTGTCGCCCGCGACACATGGATTGCCGAACTGGAAAAATGGGCGCATCTTTCCGGTTTGACCATGCAGCGTGTGATCGGAAATGAAAGAGAGCGTGTTCGCGCTCTGGGCTCACCCGCCAACGTGTATGTCATAAACCGCGAGAACACAGAGTGGCTGATCAACCATTATGAAGGACGCCGATTCCCGTTTGACATGCTTGTGCTGGATGAGTTGTCCTCGTTCAAAAATCATCGTTCAAAGCGGTTTCGCGCATTGAAAAAAGTCATCGGCCAATTCAACAGGGTCGTTGGCCTGACAGGCACACCCGCTCCCAACTCTCTGGAAGAGCTCTGGCCGCAGATTTATTTATTGGACAAGGGTGCCCGGCTGGGCCGCACAATGCGCTCCTATTTGGACATGTATTTTACCGTCCCCAACACCTGGCTGCCTTATAAACATGTCCTCAAAAAAGGGGCGGAGGAAACAATCTACAAAAAGCTGTCAGACATTTGTGTTTCTATGAAAGCCACAGACCATCTTCGCATGCCGGAAAAAGTAGAGAATGTCGTTGAGGTCGCGCTCTCCTCGAAGGAAAAGAAGCTATACCAGCAGATGGAGCGCGACATGCTGCTCCCTTACGCGGATGGGGATATTCTGGCCGTCAACGCTGCCGCTCTGGCCAACAAACTGCTCCAGCTCTCCAACGGCGCATGTTATGACGAGTATCACAATGTCAAATACATTCATGACCGAAAGCTGGATGCCTTGGAGGATTTACTTGAAGCCGCCAACGGCAAGCCCGTACTGATCATGTATGGATTCCAGCATGATCTGGAACGCATACAGTCTCGCTTCGGAGCTTACGGACCACAGAATCCAAACGGTGTGCGGAAGCTGGTCAGTGAGCAAGACATGGCGGATTGGTGCGCTGGCAAAATTCCCATCGCGGCAACGCAACCAGCCTCCACCGGGCATGGCCTCAACCTGCAGGCAGGCGGCAGGACCATCGTATGGTTTGGCCTGACCTGGTCGCTTGAACTATATGACCAGGCAAATGCCCGGCTATGGCGACAGGGACAGAAGAACACCGTGGTGATTCACCATTTGGTTACCAAAGGAACCATGGATGAAAAAGTCATGCGCGCCCTGCATGACAAATCGGCGGGGCAGGAAGCGTTGCTTGCCGCCGTGAAAGCCCGCATTCGGGAGGTGATCTGATGCTTGAGCGTGATAAAGTCGCCGCCATCAAGAAATATTTGCTTTCTCTCGGCGCTGATGTGTTCTTCTGGAAAGAGCATGGGGGCCCCTACGGCACATCCGGTGTTCCTGATATTATCTGCTGCTACAGGGGACGCTTTATCGGCATGGAATGTAAGCTGCCAGGCGGCCGATTGACTGAAATGCAAAAAAGGGTAATCAGCAAGATCAATCGTGCCGGCGGCATTGCCCGTCGCGTGGAAAGCGTGGATGACGCCAAGGCAATCATCCGCCAAATCGACAATGAGCTGGCCAGGTGGCCAGACGAATAAAAAAGCGAGGTGCGACCCATGGAGAAGCAAGTCTACGAACTGAAGATTGATCCGGAACTTCGAGACCTGATCCCACCACTCAGTGAAGAGGAACATCGTATGCTGGAAGACAGCATCGTGCGGGACGGCTGTGACACACCGCTCATCGTATGGAACGACACCATCGTGGATGGCCACAATCGCTACGATATCTGTCGGAAGCATGATATTCCCTTTGGGATCGAGGAGAAGGATTTTGAAGACCGGGATGCGGCCATGTTCTGGATGCTGGAACACCAACTGGCCCGGCGAAACCTGAACAGCTACCAGCGGAGCCTGGTGGGCTTGAAGTATGAATCGTTTTATCGGAATCAGGCCCGCAAGCGTCTGACCACGTCCACTGGAGGCAAGGATGCCCGGCCCCTGCAGAATTCTGCAGAGGCGGAAAAAGGGAACGCCATGGATAAGCTGGGGAAAATGGTCGGCGTCTCCCGCGACACCCTGGCAAAGGTCAAGGAACTGGACGCCAACGCGGATGCGGACACGAAAGAGCAGCTCCGCCGCGGGGAGCTCTCCATTCACAGGGCCTATACCGAGCTCAAAAACAAAGAGCATGAAGGCGAAACCCGTGTGTGTGAACGCTGCGGTCAGGAAAAGCCATATACGGATTTCAATATTGTCTCCAAGGCCACCCGCTACAGCCTGATCTGTAAGGATTGCGAAGCGAAAGCAAAG
>Ga0310694_10001592_pt1 | contig 25397 bp, 20 predicted proteins | sample 174DNAGHGhighgp2_FD_203884 | JGI IMG/M metagenome (GOLD analysis project Ga0310694, IMG submission 203884) | Sheep rumen microbial communities from Palmerston North, Manawatu-Wanganui, New Zealand - 1742 DNA GHGhigh gp2 (v2) (version 2) | ecosystem: Host-associated > Mammals > Digestive system...
TTCCCCATGTTTTAATCTGTGTCTGCATATTCTACCTCCTACACGGTATATACCAAGTATATACGCCTGGATTCGTAATTGTCAATCTATTTTTCTGTTTGCAAGTTTTAAACGATTTGTTATAATCTATATCGCGAAAAGACGTGAGAATGTGCATGAAATAGAAAGAGGTGTGAGAAATGGCGAAAACAGCAGTCTTTCTGGCAGACGGATTTGAAGAGGTGGAGGCGATCGCTCCGATCGACATCCTGCGCCGCGGCGGCGTGGAGGTGACGACCGTTTCGATCATGGGACGAAAGACCGTACACGGCTCCCATGCGATCGACGTGGAAGCGGATACGACTTTTGAGGAGTTTTCCTTTGACGGGATCGATATGCTGATCCTGCCGGGCGGCGGTCTCGGAACGAAGAATCTGAAGGCATACGAGCCGCTTCTGGAAAAAGTGAAGGAATACGATAAAGCAGGGAAATATCTGGCCGCGATCTGCGCGGCACCGACGATCTTCGGTATGCTCGGAATCTTAAACGGCAGAAAAGCGACTTGCTACGGCGGCATGGAAGATCAGCTGACCGGCGCGACGGCGGTAACGGATCCGGTTGTCACGGACGGGCACATCACGACTTCCCGCGGGATGGGAACGGCAGTGCTTTTCGGACTGAAGCTTCTGGAAATCTTTACGGATAAAGCGACGTCAGACAAGATGGCGGCGACGGTGATGATGCCGTAACGATGATGGAACAAACTGTTGAAACCAAGGCTGCCGAAAAGCAGCCGGCAAAGAAAACAGTCCGTCTTACCCCGGTAAGCACCTATCATTATTTCCGACTGGTGATGCGTTCGCTTACCTTTCTGGTCCTTTTGTACTGCTATATCAGCTATCGCCTGCAGGGCGGCGAAGAGATCGGCGCCCTGATCGAGAGCCATCCGCTGATCCTGACGGTCATCTGGGCGGTATTCCTGATCGAAATGGTGCTTCGCTTTTTCCCGTCTAAACTGGAGAGCCCCGGCTGCCAGAAGCAGTTTAAGAAAAACTATATCAAGACCGGCGAGACCAACATCGTCATCCAGGATAACAACGCGGTGATGCTGGTGGCACTGATCTGGATCGCCTTTAATGCGGTCTTCGGTATGCTGCATATGTGCGGGATCTTTGATGACGGGATCATGGTATTGATTTGCTCTTTTTATTCGGTCAGCGATATGATCTGTATTCTGTTTTTCTGTCCGTTCCAGTCGTGGCTTTTAAAGAACAAGTGCTGCTGCACCTGCCGGATCTACAACTGGGACTACGCGATGATGTTCACACCGCTGTTCTTTGTACGAAAAGTCTATACCTGGAGTCTTCTGCTGGTATCCGTCGCGCTGCTGGCGCGCTGGGAGCTCACGTTCTTTAAGGCACCGGAGCGTTTTTCGGAAAAGACGAACGGATATCTGAGCTGCCAGAACTGCACAGAGAAACTCTGTACGCATAAAAAGCAGCTGAACTCTCTGTGGGGCAAGATCGCCCTGTATATGCAGGAGCGCGTGAAGAAACTGAAACTGTAGATTCCCCGAATCTTTACAGCAGGCAAAAGCCCCGCGCGGTGCGAACCGGCGGGGCATATTTTTTGTGACATCATTGATCGGCTGTCGGTCTTAACCTTCCTCTTCCAGAGAGAAGTCGGCTTCCGTCAGCGTGGAGAGATCCGCATCGGGCTCGGCGACGAGTCTTCTCGACTGGTTCAGGATCGCCTCCTCGACGAGGTTTCTTGCAAGACGGCCGTTACCCGCATCGGCAGCACCGAGTGCCTGGACTCCGTCGAAGTAAGCGCACAGCGCTTCGTTCGCCTTTTCGTCGATGGTGTATCCCTTGGATTTCGCGATCGACTGCGAGATCTTTAAAAGCTCTTCTCCGGTGTAGTCCGGGAAATGGATCACGTTCGGGAAGCGGCTCTTTAAGCCGGAGTTCGCGGTCAGGAACTCCTCCATCTCGATCGAGTATCCCGCCAGAATCACGATCAGATTATCCCGGTTGTCTTCGATCCCTTTGACCAGCGTATCGATGGCTTCGAGGCCGAAGGTGTCCTCCTTGCCGCGGTAGAGGCTGTAGGCTTCGTCGATGAAGAGCACACCGCCGATCGCGGAGGAGATGACCTTATTCGTCAGCGGAGCGGTATGTCCGACATAGCGTCCGACGAGATCCGCACGGGAGACTTCCACAAGCTGTCCGCCGCTTAAGACTCCGATCGCTTTTAAATACTTGCTGACAATACGTGCGATCGTCGTTTTGCCGGTACCGGGATTGCCGGTAAAGATCATGTGCTTGCTGACTTCGCCGGTCTTTAAGCCTTCCGCATCCCGGCGCTTCTGTACCTGATAGTATTCCTCGAGACTCAGGATATACTTCTTGACTTCGGACAGACCGACGATCTCATCCATTTCCTTCTTGATCTCGTCGATCTCGCCGGTAAACTGCTCGGGCAGGAAGGCCTGCAGATCGATGGTCTCTTCGCCGGCATCGGCCGTGAGTTTTCCGTCGGCAATGCGTATCGTCATTTGACAGCCCTTGGCGTAGTCGCCCTCCAGTCTTGCCTGTGCGAGCGCCTGCAGCAGGGAGTCGTAAAAGGCCTGCACGCCTTTTAAACCCTTGCGGCCGGCTTTTTCGATGCTGCTGTCCAGGAAGTCTTCCGAGAAATCGATGTCAAAGAAGAAACGTTCTTTCGCTTTGGTTTTGATCTCATCCAGCTCTCTCTGTGCGATGCCGCGGATCGCGTCGCTGTCCAAGGCTGCGGTCTCGCAGATGTCGCCCAGGGCATCCACGAAGGGGGCGCCGAGGATCCCGGCGGTTTTATCCAGGGATCTCTCCGAGACGAAGAAGAGGTATTTGCCCCTGGCATTCAGGCTTCCGACGGTCTCGGAGGCCATCGCGTTCTGTACGCTGATCAGCTGGCCGTTCTGCATCATATACCGCTCCGACAGGCGGAAAAAGCCCTGCGTGACGAGAGACGAGATATGGCTCAAAAAAGACGGGTGGCAGGTTTCGAAATGTTCGAATAAAAGGATCTCGGCCTCTCCCGAGAGGGCGGAGTACATATCCTGCAGAAAGACTTTTTCCTGCGCCGCATCCGTATAGATCCCGAGGTCGACGGTCTTGATGTTTTCACTGGAAAGGAGACGGCGTTTCTTCAGTTCCTTTGCCAGCAGTCCCAGGGCATAACGCTTTCCGGTATCGTCGGCGCCGATCATCAGGACGCTGTTCTTTGCACGTCCGTCCTGCGGCGGCATGACGAAGGGACGCTTCAGGGAGATGATGAGCTTTCTTAAAAACTCCTTCTGCCCGAGCAGCTCTTTTTCCAGCTCGTCCGATACGCCGGCAAAAGCATCCAGAGCCTCCTCGCCTTCCAGGAGTGCGGGCTTTTCCTCCTGCGGCTTCACGGCCTTTACGGGGGAAGCGGCGACCGACTCGTCCATCGCCTTGATCATGGAGCCTTTGGAGGTGCCGATCCCGAAGTCGCTGGCGATGCTGCTGTTGAGCTTTGCCAGCTCATCGTTCAGGGCCTGCTGGTTCTTTAAAAGCTGCTGCTGCGCGGGATCCAAAGCGGAGTCCGCGGATTTCGTATCCGAAGAAGCGGACGATGCGGCGGATCCGGTACCGGCGGAAAGGGACGGGACCGAAAAAAGATCCGGCAGCGACGAAGCATGGACGGAGGGGGCGCGGCCCGTAACGGCGATCAGATTATCGCTTAAGGAGCCTCCCTTTTTCTTCTTCCGTTTTTCCGCGGCTTCGATCTCCTCGAGTGTGTAATCGGAGATCCCTTTGCTGCCGCTCATTGCATCCAGAAAATCATCTCTCATATGAGTAGTCCTCCATAGTAACAGTTTATTCTAACAGGAAAAAGAGGGTTTTTCAAGGCGCGAAGAGCAGCGCGGCAAGACCGTGGGTGTGCGGCTCGGAAAGCGCGCGCAGGATACCGAAGGAAATGAGCCCGGTAAGATACAGGATCAGCAGGATCTGATTCCAAAGAGGCGGACGTTTATGAAGGAGTTTGCGCCGGACCTCGAAAATGAGTTCAAAGACCGCAAAGGGAAAGGTGACGAAGAGATATGCGTTAGCTTCATACGCGGCGTGAAAGTCGAGAAAGAACAGGGCGGCGAGCATCCTGGTGATCCCGCAGCCGGGACAGGATACGCCGGTGATGAGACGGAAGATGCAGGGGATCCCGATCTCCGTAAAATGATACCAGACCGCATAGGCGGCTCCTGCGAAAAGAAGTGAAATGAAAAGGAGCATGCGTTTACCGCATACTCCTTTCTGGTCGTCTTTTCGGCCTTTATGCGGGGACATTCTTGTTGATCTCGTTCTGGAGCAGTGCCATGTCTACGATGACAAGTCCGAAGATAGCGAGAACAAGATACAGTACCCCGTTGCTGCCGCCGCCGTTCCGCTCATCCAGCTTCTTGCCGGTCTGGAACATCCAGACCCACCAGTAGATACCGCCGGTAACTAAACCGATGAGAACTACTGCGACCGGGCTCATGCCCTCGCTCTGAAGCATCTCATAGGATTCCGTAGCAAGACGGAACATCCAGTAGAAACCGTAGATACCGCAACTGATGATGGTGAAGATGATGCACAGCGCGATGTTTCTGTTTTTCATGTGAAGATCCCCTCCTTTCTTCCTTTTTTCACTACTAGAACGATATTTTACTATTGTTTTTTTAAAAAGTCAATGAAATATGTTATAATCTGTGCACAATGAAACGACTGTGGAAATATTTCAGAGGATACGGAAAAGAGTGCATCCTGGGACCGCTCTTCAAACTGCTGGAAGCCAGCTTTGAGCTCATGATCCCGCTGGTGGTCAAGCACATCATCGATGCGGGGATCCCTTCGAAAGATCACGGATCCGTACTGCTGCTCGTCGGACTGATGGTGCTGCTCGGCGTGGTGGGCATGGTCTGCTCGATCACCGCGCAGTTTTTTTCCGCGAAGGCGGCAGTGGGCTTTGCCGCCGGAGTAAAGCATGCCGTATTCTCACATATCCGTCACTTGTCCTATACGGAGATCGACGGCCTCGGCACTTCGACCATGATCACGAGGATGACCAGCGACATCAATACCCTGCAGGGCGGGGTCAATATGTCGCTGCGTCTTTTCCTGCGCTCGCCCTTTATTGTGTTCGGCGCGGTGGTCATGGCATTTACCATCGATACGAAGACGGCGCTCTGCTTCGTCGCGACGGTGGCGGCGCTGTCCGTCGTGGTCTACGGCATCATGCTCATCACGATCCCGATGCACAAAAAGGTACAGGGAAAACTCGACCGCATCCTGTCGATGACGAGATCCAACCTGATCGGCGTACGCGTGATCCGTGCATTCGGGCAGGAGGAAAAGGAAAAGAAGGATTTTAAAGAGGCAAATGACGGGCTGGTAAAACTGCAGCTCCTTTCCGGGCGGATCTCCGCGCTCCTAAATCCCGTGACCTTTGTGCTGATCAATGCGGGAACGATCTGGGTGATCCGTTCCGGCTCGCTGGCCGTGGATACCGGCCGCCTGACACAGGGCTCGGTGGTGGCGCTGATCAACTACATGGCGCAGATCCTGGTCGAGCTGATCAAACTGGCAAACATGATCGTCCAGCTTACGAGAGCCCTGGCCTGTGCGGGACGCATCTCTTCGGTGCTGGAGACGGAGTCCTCCATGCGGGAAGGCGAAAAGACGGTGGAGTGGAACGGCGGAGCGTGCGCCATCTCACTGAATGATGTCTCCATGACCTATGCCGGCGGTTCCGCCCCTGCGGTCGAAGGGGTCACGCTTCAGATCACGCCGGGAAGCACGGTGGGGATCATCGGCGGCACCGGATCCGGAAAAACCTCTCTGGTACAGCTGATTCCACGGTTTTATGACGCGGGGAAAGGTACGGTCCTCGTGGACGGGACGGATGTGCGCGAGTATACCTACGATTCCCTTCGCTCCCGGATCGCCGTTGTTCCGCAGAAAGCGGTCCTTTTCGCCGGTACGATCCGCTCCAATCTCCGGATGGGGAAAAAGGATGCGACGGATGAAGAGATGAAAGAGGCTCTGCGCTGCGCACAGGCACTCTCCTTTGTCGAAGAAAAGGAGGGTCTCGATACGGCAGTCGCACAGGGCGGTAAGAACTTTTCCGGAGGTCAGCGCCAGCGGCTTACGATCGCCCGAGCCCTGGTCCGTCACCCCGGGATCCTGATCCTGGACGATTCCGCTTCGGCTCTCGATTATGCCACCGATGCGGCGCTGCGTAAATCCATCCGGGAGCTTCCGGATGCGCCGACGACGATCATCGTCTCGCAGCGCGCGGCATCGATCCTGCATGCCGACCGGATCCTCGTCCTCGACGGCGGCGCCGTCGCCGGCCTCGGCACGCATGAGGAGCTCCTCCGGGATTGTGAGGTGTACCGCGAGATCTACGAATCTCAGTTTAAGCAGGAGGACGCCCATGCGTGAATTACACGGAAACAGCATCTGTGTCAGGCAGCGTTCGGGAATCCCTGAGCGGGACCATTCTGAACGCCGGTGCTTAACAAGTGCGAAGCACGAGTTTAGCACCGCTGCGTGAAGAACTGAGCGAGAGCGTGTCCCGTGGGGGATCCCGAACGATGCAATGAAATAACTGTGACGATGAAAAGAATAAGCAACTCCGAAAACAAGATCATCCTGCGCAAGATCCTGCACTATCTGAAGCCGTACTGGGCTTTCCTGCTGTGCTCGGTCTTTCTTGCCGCACTTTCGGCTCTTTTATCCCTCTGCCTTCCGGTACTGACCGGTGACGCCGTGGACCTGATCCTCGGCACGGGAAAGGTCGATCTGCCTGGCCTGGCCGGGATCTTTGCAAAAATGGGCGCGATCATCGGCGTGGTGGCCGCTTCCCAGTGGATCATGAATACCTGCAATAACCACATCACCTACGGTACGGTGCGCGATATCCGAGAAGCGGCGATGGCGAGGATCCAGGAGCTTCCGCTGTCCTATCTGGACGGGAAGGCCCCGGGAGAGATCGTAAGCCGCATGGTGGCGGATGTTGATGCATTTGCGGACGGGCTTCTGCTCGGATTTACCCAGTTTTTTACCGGGGTTCTGACGATCCTCGGGACCCTCGTTTTGATGGTGCGGATGAGTTTTCCGCTGGCGATGGTGGTACTGATCCTGACGCCGCTCTCGCTTTTCGTCGCGGCTTTTATCGCGAAAAAGACCTTTACCCTTTTTAAGAAGCAGGCAAAGGTCCGTGCGAGGCAGACAACGATCATCGAGGAGATGATCGGGGAGCAGAAACTCGTGCAGGCGTTCTCCTACGAGCAGGAGGCGGAGGAGATCTTTGATGAGAATAATGCCGAGCTGAGCGGGATCTCCCTGAAGGCGACCTTCATTTCTTCGCTGACGAATCCGTCCACGCGCTTTGTCAACAACATGGTCTATGCGGCAGTGGCGCTCTTCGGAGCATTTGCGGCGATGCGGGGGATGCTCACGGTAGGGCGGCTGACGGCATTTTTAAGCTATGCAAACCAGTACACCAAGCCCTTCAACGAGATCTCCGGAGTCGTGACGGAACTGCAGAATGCGATCGCCTGTGCGGGGCGTGTCTTTGAACTGATCGAGGAGACCCCGGAGACCCCGGAGGATGCGGATGCCGCGGAACTTACGGAGGCGAAAGGGGCCGTGGAGCTGAAGGATGTGTATTTTTCCTACTCGAAGGAAAAGCCGCTGATCGAAGGCGTGGATCTGAAGGTCCTGCCGGGACAGCGCATCGCGATCGTGGGACCGACGGGCTGCGGCAAAACGACGCTCATCAATCTGCTGATGCGCTTTTACGATACGGACCGCGGGACGATCAGCGTGGACGGGACGGATCTGCGCCATCTGACGAGGCATTCGCTCCGTGCATCCTACGGAATGGTCCTGCAGGAGACCTACCTCAAGCCCGGGACGATACGGGACAACATCATGATGGGACGTCCGGGAGCAAGTGAAGAGGAGCTGGTCGAAGCGGCAAAAAAAGCACATGCACACGGTTTCATCCGGCAGCTCCCGCAGCAGTACGATACTGTGATCGGAGAGGACGGCGGAATGCTCTCCCAGGGGCAAAAGCAGCTGATCTGCATCGCGCGTATCATGCTCTGTCTGCCGCCGATGCTGATCCTCGATGAGGCGACCAGTTCCATTGATACGCGGACCGAGCGGAAGATCCAGGATGCGTTCGCACGGATGATGCAGGGGCGGACCAGCTTTATCGTGGCGCACCGTCTGTCCACCATACGGGAAGCGGATGTGATCCTCGTGATGAAGGACGGGAACATCATCGAACAGGGGGATCATGAGACTCTTCTGCGACGGGGAGGATTCTACAAAGAACTCTACGAAAGCCAGTGGGCAGGCTAGGGTTTTCTTTGCATTTTCGCGCAGGGCGTGGTAAAATATATTGGTTCATTGTTTTAAGGAGGGGAAAGCGGTGAAACTGTTTAAAAAGAGGTCTGTACTCGGTTTTGCGTATCTTGCCATACTGCTTGTTTTTCTGATCTATACGCTGTTTTTTACGGATATCAGGGATCTGACCAAAGGATATCCGGATGCACACTATATCAATTTTACCAGTGCATGGTGTGACGATTCGGGACGGTTTGCGGATTTAAGACAGCTGAGCAAGTTTTCCGGTATCCGGAATCTCCGCCTCTACAACGTGCTTCCTGCAGGCATCCGTTCCGGAGAAGCCTTAAACATCACGAGCCATAATATGTTCTTTAAGGTCAAGATGGGTCCGGTCGTGATCTATGATTACCCTCCGCGTGAGAACTACACCGGAAAAGGTACGGGTGATGTCTACCACAGCATCTCGCTCGCACCCACGGATTCCGGAAAACAGCTGACGATCGAGATCTATGAGGAAAGCCCCGTTTCGGAAGGGGCACGCTTCAACGGCGCGATCATCTGCAGTACGCGTAACTTCGACTATTTCGTATTCCACAATCTCGGAGGAGAATTCCTCTTATCCAGCCTGATCATTTTCTTCGGCCTGGCGATGATCGTCATTTATTTCGGTATTTACCGGGATAATGAGTTCGGCTACGATCTTCCGGCACTGGCGGTCGGTGTGATCCTGGTCGGCGGATGGACCATGATCGAGTCGAACGTGCCGCAGCTTCTCATCGGTGCGACCGGCACGCTGCGGACTTTGGATTATACTTTCCTGCCGCTCATGATCTATCCGATGATCCGCTTTATTAATTCCCTTGCAAAGAAACCGAAGCCGATCTATCCCAGGATCGGATTCATGATGATGGTCGTGGTCCTCGGAGGCTCGCTGTTCCTGCGTACGGTCTTCGGGGTCGATATGCATGACCTGCAGCCGGCATTCATGCTTTCCTATCTGTTTGCCATCGCGATCGGGGCGATCATCCTGGTGAACAACCACATCTACTGCCTGCAGGAGGGAATCTCCGAGGATATCGGGTATTTCTACTTCGGCGCGGCGTTCTTCCTGGCCGGCGGACTGATCGATATGGTGCGTTACAGCATCCTGCATAAGACCCAGAGCGGAAACGGTTTCTTCCTGCGCCTCGGTCTTACGATCTTCATCGTGGCCATGTTCATGCAGATCCTGGCATGGTTGACCAGAGAGCGGAAGACGAACCGGCGTGACAGCTTCGTCAATTCCCTGATGCAGTATGCGATGTCCGGGAACTCCGCGGATGAGACGATCTGCCAGATGCAGGAGTACATGGGAAACGAGCTTCATGCGAGATGCGTCTATCTCTACGAGAGGACGGAAAACGGGGATTATTACTGCACCTACGCCTGGGATGAGGTGAAGGGCAGACTGCCGGCGGGCACCCTGGAGTCCACGGGAGACCGTGAGATCGTCGAGAATTTCTACTACAGGAAGTTCCGGGAGAGCGGCAATATCGTGATCACCGACCGGGAAAAATACAAGGAGATCGCACCGAGACTGTACCGTACGCTTAACAAACTGGAGATCTCCCGCATGATAGTCGCTCCGATCAAATCGGGCGATGAGTATCTCGGCTTCTTCGGGGCCGTGGATCCTCCCCAGAAGATCATGGACGAAGTCTCCGAGATCATGGAGATCCTCGGCTACTTTATCTCGGATGCGATCCGCCGCCGTGAGACGGAAAAGATCCTGATCGACTACAGCTATTACGATCAGATGACGGGAGTCAGAAACCGCCGTGCCCTGCATGAGTTTGAGCGCACGCAGTTGGATACCTCGCAACCGTACGGATATATCATGTGTGACATCAACGGTCTGAAGAAGGTCAATGACAATGAGGGTCACGAGGCCGGAGACCGGATGATCATGGATGTGGCGGAAGCACTGAAAGAGGTTTACGGCAGGGATAACGTATACCGCATGGGCGGCGATGAGTTCGCGGCATACGATCTGTCCCCGGACGGGACTTCCTTTGCCAACTCTTTTGCGAGACTGCAGATCGCGATCCGGCAGCGCGGACGAAGCGCATCGCTGGGGCATGTCTATCGTGCGGCCGGTGATCCGGATGTGGAAGCGGTACGTAAGGAAGCGGATGCGATGATGTATGCGGATAAGGAGCGTTACTATTCCGGACGGATGGACCGGAGACTGAGCTAGAAAGGCGGAAAAACTGAATTGAAAAAACAGATCCTGACGGGACTACTGGTGACTACGGTCCTGGCATGCGGCTGCGGGAAGGCGGATGCTTCGGCATCCGGAAACGCCGCCGGCGCTGCACAGGGCACCGGGGCGGCCGGGGAGGCCGCAGGAGGAGATGTGACAGCGGAGGGTGGAGCCTCCGCAACGGTCACAGGCTCTTTCGCACAGGGCAGTTTCAACTACGGAAATCTATCGGCGACGGGCAGCGGATATGAAGGAACGGTGGGAACCGGAAACTTCAACTACGGAGAAGCGCTGCAGAAGTCGCTTTTATTTTACGAGCTGCAGCGCTCCGGCGATCTGCCGGAAGAGGTGCGCTGCAACTGGCGAGGGGACAGCGCGCTCACGGACGGCGCGGATAACGGCGTCGACTTAACCGGCGGCTGGTACGATGCGGGCGACCATGTGAAGTTTAATCTGCCGATGTCCTACAGCGGGACGATGCTCGCCTGGTCCTACTACGAGGATCCGGATGCCTATGCGGAGAGCGGACAGGCGCCGTACCTTCTCGGGGATCTGAAGTGGGTCTGCGATTATCTGATCAAATGTCACACGGCAGAAAACGAATATTACTACCAGGTCGGAAACGGCGGCACGGACCACTCCTGGTGGGGACCGGCCGAAGTCATGACGATGGAGCGTCCCTCTTACAAAGTGACGAAGGAGGCGCCCGGCGCGACGGTCGTGGCGGGGACCTCGGCCTGTCTGGCGGCGGCATCCCTCTGTTTTCGGAATTCGGATCCTGCGTATGCCGACCTCTGCCTCGAGGAGGCGAAGAGCCTGTACCGCTTCGCGGATGAGACACGCTCGGACAGCGGCTATACGATGGCGGACGGGTTCTATAACAGCTGGAGCGGCTGCAACGACGAGCTATCCTGGGCCGGGGCATGGCTGTATCTTGCGACCGGCGAGCAGGACTATCTGAACAAGGCAAAGCAGGACTATAAATCCAAAGAATGGGACTACAACTGGGCGCTCTGCTGGGATGACAAGCATATCGGTGCGGCGCTGATGCTGGCGCAGATCACGGGCGAACAGTACTACAAAGACGAGATCGAAAAGCATCTCGACTGGTGGACGGACGGTACCGCGGACGGCGAGCGCATCACTTATACCCCGAAGGGACTTGCGTGGCTTGACAGCTGGGGATCGGTGCGTTACGCGACGACCACCGGCTTTGTCGCCGCGGTGTACAGTGAGTGGGACGGATGCCCTTCCGCAAAGTCGCAGAAATACTGGGATTTTGCCGTGTCTCAGGCGGATTATGCGCTGGGATCCACCGGTTTTTCCTATCTCATCGGATTCGGAGATGCTTATCCGCAGCACCCGCATCACCGGACGGCGCAGGGCTCCTACAGCAACAACCTGAACGATCCTCCGACGCACCGCCACATCCTCTACGGAGCGCTGGTGGGCGGACCGGATGCATCGGACGGTTACACGGATGAAGTGACGAACTACACGACGAATGAAGTCGCCTGCGACTATAATGCCGGATTTACCGGGCTCATGGCAAAGCTCTATACCCGTTACCACGGGCAGACGATCAAGGACTTCGGCGCCATCGAGGCACCGGGAGACGAGTTTTTCGTCGAGGGCGGGATCAATGTCGACGGCAGTGATTTCGTGGAGATCAAAGCCTTTGTCTACAACGAGAGCGCTTGGCCGGCGAGGGCAGCAACGGATGTGGAGCTCCGCTACTATGTCGATCTGTCTGAGGTCGTAAATGCCGGCGGGAGTGCTGCGAATATCGAGATCAGCAATAACTACATGTCGGGCGGACGGGTGGACGGCCTGAAGGTCTGGGATGAGACGAAGAACGTGTATTATCTTTCCGTTGTCTTTGATGACGGTGCGCTGCGCCCCGGCGGACAGTCGGAGTATAAGCGGGAGATCCAGATCCGTCTGCGCAATCCGAACGGGGTGTGGGATAACAGCAACGATCCCTCCTTCGAGGGACTGGCAGGGACGAACGGGCAGACCGTGACAGCGACCGGGATAGCACTCTATGAAGGAGGGAAGCTGGTCTTCGGCACGGAGCCCGCAGGTGGTGACCATGCAGGAGAGGCGGTCAGTGCCGTGCCGGCATCCGGCGGAAACGGAAACGGGTCCGGCAACGGTGCCGGGAACGGAACAGGCGGACAGACGGCTCCGGCGGCAAACGCGACGGCGACGAACGGGGAACTCTCCGTATCCGTTCGCTATGACAATATGGGAGCGAACAGCTCGGCTCTGGCGGGGACGATGGAGATCAAAAACCTGAGCGACGGATCCCTCTCTCTGAAGGATCTGGAGATCGATTACTATTTCACGAAGGACGGCGGAAGTGCGTTTACGTTTGACTGCTATCACGCGGCGATCAACGGGGCCGGCGGAGCATATACCGCGGTAAGCGGCGTGACGGGGACTTTCTCCGATCAGAGCGGGACCGATACGGATACGGTCTGCAGGATGAGCTTTGCCGGGAATACGCTGCTGGAGAAGAATGACACGCTGACCGTGAACTTCTCGATCCACCGCGCGGACTGGGCGAACTTAACGACGTCGAACGATTATTCCGTGAAGGATGCAGAGCATATCGTGTTCCGCTATGCTGGAAAAGTGATCTTCGGGAAAGAGCCATAAGGAAAATGCAGCCGATAGATTTGATCGAAAAATCGGATCTGGCCGGGATCACCGAAGACACGGATCCGTTCGCGGGGACGGGGATCGACGGGGAGATCACCTGGCGGTACTTAAAGGACGGGAAGAGCCCGCGGACCGGGAGACGGGTGCGGCTCGATCCCGCGCAGCAGATCGCAAGGGGCCGAAAAGCGAGACTGAAACAAATGCTCCCGATGATGATCAGCGTGGTCTTCGTCATGATGGCGGGATCGCTCATGCTGCGGAGGAATAACTTCGACTATGCGGCCAACGCGGACCGGGAGATCTTAAAGATCGCGACACCGTACGGAGAGACGATCACCCTGAATCTGCAGGACCTCGCCTACTATGTGATCCTCGTGGAGCGTGAGGGCGACCGGCGGGCCCGGGATTACGATGCGGAGCATCCGAAGAAATACTGGAATCTGTACATGAACGATGAGGGCGACGATTCCGGCTATATCTCGGATCTCGCGAGACGGGCGGTGCTGGACTATGCGGTCCGGGACGCGGTCTATGCGAACGAGGCGCAGCACGCAGGGTTTTCGCTGGATGAGACGCAGCTGTCGGATATCGCTTTTGATGCGGATACTTTTTACCGCTCGATGACGACAGATGAGCTCGCGGTCTCCGGCTATACCGATGCGGATCTGGCCGCGCTCATGGAAAAGGAGGCGACGGCGCACGAGTATATGAGGTATCTCTGCGCAGAGGAAGGCGACGGTACGCTGGAGTCCATCGTCACGAAATATGATGTGGGCGGCGATTATTACACACAGCTCCTGACGCAGTATACGGTGGAGACCGATACGGCGATGTGGGATAAAGTAAGGCTCGGATTTGTGACGATCAATCACTGAGCGGCTGGCGGATGAAAGGACGGGACCACGGTCTCGTTTCTCATAATCATCAAAGGAAAAGAGGAAAAACACGATGACAAATGCGGAACTGATGAAAGAGTTTTTTGAGGGAAAAGCGGTAAGCGCTTATGAATACTTCGGCGCACATATCGGGAAGGGCGGGGTGAGCTTCCGCACCTATGCACCGAATGCAAGCGGCGTCAATATCTTCGGCGATTTCAACGGATGGACGGAAGAACCGATGGAGCGGGACGAGCACGGTGTATGGAGCTTCGTGAGCAAAAAGGCGAAGCAGGGCGATCTGTATAAATATGTGATCTACGGCGCGAACGGCTGGCGGATGGAGCATACCGATCCGTATGCGTTCTCGATGGAGCTTCGTCCGGACAGTGCGGCGAGAGTGTGGGATATCAACGATTATACCTTCCATGACGAAGCCTGGCAGAAGGCGCAGGATGACCACCGACACAAGCCGATGGCGATCTACGAAGCGCATATCGGATCCTTCCATAAAAATCCGAAGGATGAGAACGGCTGGTACAACTACCGTGAGATCGCAAAAGAGATGATCGGATATGTAAAAAAGACGGGCTATACGCACATCGAACTGATGCCGGTCTGCGAGTACCCCTTTGACGGATCCTGGGGATATCAGCTGACCGGGTATTTTGCTCCGACCTCAAGATACGGGACGCCGGCAGACTTAAAATACTTCGTGGACGAGTGCCACAAAGCCGGGATCGGCGTGATCATGGACTTCGTCCCGGTTCACTTTGCGATCGACGATTATGCGCTGAAACTGTACGATTCGACCGCACTTTACGAGTATTATCCGGCCGGCTACGGGAGCCAGTGGGGTACCTGCATGTTCGACCACTCGAAGAACCGCACGGTGAGCTTCCTGCTTTCCGCGGCGCATTACTGGCTCAAAGAGTTCCATTTCGACGGACTGCGTGTCGATGCGGTCAGCAATCTCATCTACAACGGCGGGGAACAGAGCAAAGGGGAAAACCGTGCCGGTATGGAGTTTGCGAGGAGGTTTACGACGATCATCAAAAAGAAGCATCCGAAGACGATGCTTTTTGCGGAGGATTCCTCGGCCTGGCAGGGCGGCGTGACGAAGCCGGCGGAGGAAGGCGGCCTGGGATTCGATTACAAATGGAACATGGGCTGGATGTACGACAGCCTGTTTTTCCTCTCGCAGCCGGAGGAGAAGCGCTGCGATGCCTATCACAAGATGACCTTTTCCATGTGGTATTTCTATACGGAGCGTTTCCTGCTCTCCCTCTCCCACGACGAAGTGGTCGGCGGCGCCGGCACGATCCTGGAGAAGATCCCGGGAGACGATGCCGCGAAGTTCGCACAGGCAAGGGCCTACTATGCCTATATGTATGCGCATCCCGGGAAGAAACTCTCCTTCATGGGCAACGAGCTCGGCGAGCGTACGGAGTGGAACGAATCGCGGGAAGTGGAGTTCGAACTCTTAAAGCAGCCCATGCACAAAGGGCTCTACGATCTCATCTGCGATCTGCAGAAGCTGTATACGGAAAACGAGGTGTATTACGCAGACGAATACGACCGGGACAATTTCGTCTGGCTCTACTGCGAGCAGAATGAAAAGCTGCTCTATGTGATGAAGCGGATGAAGGGGAAGAAAGCATTTGTCACGGTGCTGAACTTCCGCGGGCAGGAGCTGAAGGACTTCGAGCTGGAACTCGATCCGAAAGAGGAGCCGGAAAAAGAGGCTGCGCAGGAGGAGGGGAAAACTGCGAAAAAGCCTGCAAAGAAGGCGAAGAAAGAGGAAAGCTGGACGAGTATCCTCAGCACCGACTGGAAGAAATACGGCGGATCCTCTGCGGAGAAAAAGGAGCAGCTTCGCTCGAAGAAGCGCGTCATGACCCTGACTGTCCCGGCCTACAGCGCCGTGGTGTATGAGGTGGGGGAGTAGAGGGGGACTTTTCCAAATGAGCACTCTGCTTGTGATGCAGGGTGCTTTTTATGTTAAAAAAATGCCGCGGACGGCAAAATTATCAGACAGAACCAAATCGTGTGATACCGGCTTATATGACAATTTGTTTGTAATGTCTGAACGTATAGTGTACTATAGATAAGAAACAGTTCTTCATACAGTGGCAGGAAATCGAGTGCTGAGGTAAAAAGGAGCATACATTCCGCGGGTGGTATAAGGAACGACAGATATGAGGTGGAAAAGTGAAATTTGAAGACATCCCCTTAGGGGCGAAGATCCAGATCACGGTGACGAACGGAGGCGACATGGAGGCGAAGTTTACCTCCAGGGTGATGCGCGTCGGAAACGGCGGGGCGCTGGCGATCCCCTTTATGCATAAGGGTGTGCGAGTCAATTTTGCCGGTCAGAATATCCGCATCCATATGGAGGTGCCGGACATCAACGGCAGCAACTGGACGTTTAAGGGCTGCAATGTCTCGCTGGTCCGGAAGGACGGGCTCATCTATCATAAGATCACATCAAAGATGCGGGAAGGCATCGAGAACCGGCGCGGCGAGCGCAGGACGTTTGTCTGGGTGCCGGCGTCCTTCTTTGTCGAGGGGCATCCCGACGTCATCAATACGACCTTAAAAGATATCAGCCCGAACGGTTTCGCCTTTATCGTCGAGGCGAGGAAGCGCATCAGCATTCAGACCGGACGGAATGTCTCCTGTACGATCACCGAGAAGGACGGGAATCAGGTACATATGAAGGGGAAGGTCATTCGCCGCGAAATGGTGGATAACAATATCCTCTACGGCTGCCGCTGCGGGGAGTCGAATCCGGAGGTGCTCGATTATATCAAGCGGGTAACGGCGAAGCAGGAGCTCGAGAACCGCGATAACGACAACACGGGCTTCGGAGAGAAGCCGAAGGAAAAGAAACGTTAAGCCTTTAAAAGGCAGAAAGGAGCTGCAAATGGAATTTAGGGAAAGAAAGCGCTGGCTGTTTCTCGGACTGCCCTGGACCTTTACGGTCTACACGGTGGGAGAGGAGAAGATCACGATCAACACGGGCTTCCTGAACAAGGCGGAGAACGACTGCTACATGTACAAGGTGACCGACGTGAAGCTGGAGCAGAGCTTCTGGGAGCGGATCGTAAAGCTCGGGACGGTACACTGCTACACCGGCGATACCACGGATCCGGATCTCCTGCTGAAGCATGTGAAGAATGCCAAGGTGATCAAGGACTTTATCTTCGAAGCATCGGAGGCGGCCAGGATCAAGCGCCGCACGGTCAATATGCAGGATATCGGCAACCATGCCGACTTTGACGGAGACGGATTCCCCGACAATACCTGATGAACTCCGAAGAGATTACAGCCTATATGGAGGAGGCCGCGGCGCGGGGGATCGTGCCGGGGCTTTCGGCGACGGAGGCGCTGCTGGATGCCCTGGGGCATCCCGAGGAGCGTCTTCGTTTCGTGCATATCGCGGGGACGAACGGAAAAGGCTCCGTGCTGGCATACCTGACTACGGTTTTGCAGGAGGCCGGATATAAGGTCGGGGCTTTCTTCTCGCCGGCGTTAAACGATCCGTGGGAAAAGATCCGGGTCGGCGGCAGGCCGATCACGGAAAAAGCCGTCGGGCATGCCCTGACGATCCTGAAGGAGCGAGGCGTATCCGGTACGGTCTTTGAGACCGAGTGTGCGCTGGCACTTTGGTATTTCGCCAGGTGTAAATGCGATATCGCGGTACTGGAGTGCGGGATGGGCGGTGAAGCGGATGCGACCAACGTGATCCCTGCACCGGAGCTCTGCGTATTTACGCCGATCGACATGGACCACATGCAGTACCTGGGAAACAGCCTGAGCAGGATCGCTGCCGCAAAGGCAGGGATCATCAAGACAGGCAGCACAGTCGTTACGGCATCGCAGGAAGCAGAAGCGCTGGCGGAACTCCGTAAGAAAGCCGGCAAAACGAAAGTGATCGAAGCCAAAACACCGACGGACGTCCGCTACGGCCTGTACGAACAGCACTTTAACTGTGCCGGATACCGGGATCTTATGATCCGGCTCGCCGGGACATGGCAGATCAAAAATGCGGCGCTTGCAGTCACGGCGCTGGAGTGCCTGAAAAAACGGGGCTTCGACATACCGGAGGAAGCCCTGCGAAAGGGGCTTGCTGAGACTGTTTGGGACGGGCGTTTTACCGTACTCCGCAAAAAGCCCCTTTTTCTCATGGACGGGGCGCACAACGAAGCCGCGGTCCGTGTGCTGAAGGAGAGTCTGGAGACCTACCTTCCGGGAGAGCGTTTCGTGATGATCCTGGGTGTACTGAAGGATAAGGCTTACGAGAAGGAGCTTCGCATGCTGCTCCCGCTGGCGGTACATCTCATCACGCTGACTCCGCCGGAGAATGCGCGCGCGCTGCCCGCTCTGGACCTCGCGGAAACGGCGCAGGAGATCGCGGAGGAGGCGGGGCTTGATCTCAGCATAACGGCAGCCGACAGTGTGGAGGAAGCGACGGAGATCGCACTTCTTTTATCCGGCGGGAAGCTGCCGGTCCTGGCGACGGGCTCGCTGTCCTGGATCGGACGGCTCAGAGGCACATTAAAGCGTAGACCGGGCGGAAGCGCATCGCCATTTTCTGGAAAAGGACCGGGGATTGTGGTATAATCTTTCCGGATAACATGCAGGGATCCGGTGCCGGAAAGACCGGATCCGTCAGGAGGAATCATGGTAGATGAGGCAAAAGTAAAAGAAGCCATCCGGCTGCTGCTCGAAGGGATCGGAGAGGATCCCGGAAGAGAGGGCTTAAAGGATACGCCGGAGCGGGTGGCCAGGATGTATACGGAGGTCCTCTCCGGAATGGACGAAGATGCATCGCAGCATCTGAGCCGTACGTTTACGACGGAATCGGACGGGATCGTACTGGAGAAGGATATCACCTTTTATTCCACCTGCGAGCATCATCTCATGCCGTTTTACGGAAAAGCGCATATCGCCTATCTGCCGAAGGGAAAGGTCGTCGGGCTGTCCAAACTGGCCCGTACCGTGGAGGTCTTTGCAAGACGCCTGCAGATGCAGGAGCGCATGACCGGTCAGATCGCCGATGCCATCGCGGAGGAGCTCGGCTGCGGAGGTGTGATGGTAGTGCTCGAGGCGGAGCATACCTGCATGACGATGCGCGGCGTGAAAAAGCCCGGCAGCAGGACCGTGACGGTCGCCTGCCGCGGAGCATTTGCAGAGGATGCGGCACTGCAGGAGCGTTTTTACCGGATGCTGCACGCGGACCGCTGAAGAAGTGAGGGAAGATGAAGATCGGAAGCAGGGATTTTGATACCGCAAATCATACTTATGTCATGGGGATCCTGAACTGTACGCCGGATTCCTTTTCGGACGGCGGCTGGTATACGGAGCCGGAAACGGCACTGGCACGTGTCCGGCAGATGATCGCGCAGGGCGCCGATCTCATCGATATCGGCGGGGAGTCCACGCGTCCCGGATATCACGGGGTCAGTGCGGACGAGGAATGCAGGCGGATCCTTCCCGTGATCCGTGCGCTCCGGCAGGAGAGTGATATCCCGGTCTCCGTGGATACGGTCAAAGCATCGGTCGCGGAGGCGGCACTTGATGCGGGGGCCGATATGGTCAATGACATCAGCTGCCTGCAGGACCCTGATATGGCGGAGCTGATCGCGAAGCGGGGCTGTCCCTACTGCCTGACTCATAACCGCTACGGGAGCGGATATACGGATTACCTGAAAGACGTCCGTGCGGATCTGGTGAGTGCACTGGATATGCTGACGAGAGCCGGTGTCCCGGCGGAGAATATCATCGTGGATCCGGGGATCGGATTTGCAAAGAACTATGAGCAGAACCTGGAGCTTCTGCAGCATCCGGAAACGGTCACGGGGCTCGGCTATCCCGTGCTCCTCGGGATCTCCCGCAAGTCCGTCATCGGAAATACGCTGAACGTCCCGACGGAGGAGCGGCTCGCGGGAACGATCGCCCTGAATGTCTACGGGATGCTTCACGGCTGCGCTTTTCTCCGCGTCCATGACGTCGCGGAACATGTGCAGGCGGTCCGGATGATGGAGGCGGTGAAAAACTTCCATGGATGAGATCCGTATTGAAAACCTGAAGATCTACGCTTATCACGGCGTCTTTGCAGAGGAGAATAAAAACGGGCAGAATTTCTATGTCAACGTGACGATGGAGACCGACCTGCAGCATGCGGGCCTGACGGATGCGCTGGAGGATACGATCAGCTACGCAGAGGTCTGTGAGACGGTGCGGGAGCAGATGCTGGGAAAGACCTGCAGTCTGATCGAGGCGGCGGCGGAAGACTTAAGCACGCTGCTTTTTAGGAAATACCGGCAGCTGCAGCGTCTGACGGTCGAGATCCGGAAGCCCGAGGCGCCTATCGAAGCGGATTTTGAATCGGTATCGGTAAAGATCCGCAGGGCAAGACATACGGCCTATATCGCCTACGGATCCAATATGGGAGAGGTCGAAAAGCAGGTCACGGAGGGGATCCTGAGGATCGGTGAAGATCCGCACTGCCGTATCGTGAAGGAGTCCGGTCATCTGACCACGACACCCTACGGCGGAGTGGCGGAAGGGAACTTCTTAAACGGAGTCCTGAAGATCGAGACGCTGTATACCCCGCAGGAGCTCCTGGAAAAGCTCCATGAGATCGAGGCGTCCCAGGGACGCGAGCGGAAAGTGCACTGGGGATCGCGGACGCTGGATCTGGATATCATTTTCTATGATGATCTGGTGCTGGACAGCGAGGAACTGGTCATCCCGCATCCCGATATGCAGAACCGCGATTTTGTGATCCTGCCGATGGCACAGGTCGCGCCGTACTACCGCCATCCGCTTCTGAAAAAGACGATGCGTGAGCTGGCGGCACGGATCGGCAGTGTGGAGAAACACGTGCTGGATTAAAAAAGCTTATCTGCTGTAGGATAATGCCGCTTCCTTTGCGGCATCAAAGGTGCTGACGGAAACGGCACCGTAGGTCGGTGTGCAGAACATCGGCAGATCGTTTCCGAATTCCCTGAAATAGACATAGTCCGAAGTGATCTGGATATCCGTATGTACACCGGTATGTACGAGTTCATTGTTGCTGCCGTCGACACGGATGCGCTTTAAGGCATAGCCGTCTTCGCCGTCGACATCCACGGTCTGATAATAGATCATATCCCCGTAGAGGTTATAGCTGTCGATGCGCTCCGCGACGAGCTCGGTCACGGTATCTTCCGCAACGGAATAAGCTTTCAGATGATAGTCATCGGAAAGATCGAGATAGTAGATATAGGCCCCCTGGGGGATCGGCAGATAGCAGTTTAAGTCGGCGATCCTGCTCTCGGAGCCGGTGAGCGGATCCAGCGTATAGACACAGTGGTCCTTTCCGGTGCCGGCATAGCAGAGGCGGTCGCGGAAGGTGGCGCCGAGCTTCGGGTGGGAGAGGATAAGCTGCGCCGTGGTCTCGCCGTCGGTGGAGACACGGTCGACGGAAACGACGGCATTGCCGTCATCGGGATCGCCCTCCGCAAAATTGGTATAGCAGATATTGTTGCCGATGAGCAGGAGCCCGTCCGTGCTCAGCTTTTCGAGCAGTATATTGTCCTTGCCCTTCGTGTCGACGCGGTAGACGCCGCGGCCGTTCCGGACATAGCCGAGTCCCGACTGGTCGGAAGCGGTGGCGGAGAAGTAGTAGAGATATCCGCCGGCAGCGTTGATGTAGGCGGCCTGGCCGGAGACGATGCGCCGGATATTCGTGCGTCCCGGATCCATCGCATAGAGGGCACCGTTGTCATAGGCATTCGAGAAATAGACGACCCCGTCGTATTCGCAGAAGGTGCCGCCGTTGTAGAGGTTTCCTGCCGTATTGCCGATGGTATCGGCCGGGTTTTCCGGGATCTCTTTCGTCTTTTCGCTGAGCTTTTTGACGATCACGAGCGAGACGATGATCGCGATGAATACGAGTGCCGCGGTGACCCTTTTCAGTGTGGTATTCATGCTGTCCCTCCCTTCTTCTTTGCATTATATGTCTTTTCGAAGCGGCTGATGAGCCGGTAGAACGGGTTTCCGATCAGGAAAGCCCCGAGGCGGATGCGTTTCGCACGGCTCCAGCGTTCCTTCCGGAAGTACTCCCGGTAAAAATGACGGTACTGTTTTTTCAGGTCCGCGCGGGCTTCCCGGTTGACCTGGAAGACGCGGATGATGTAGTACATCGTCATGTTGAGTTCTTTTTTATATAGGGCATGCTCACCGAGGTCCCGGTAAAAAAGCATGCGCTCGGTACTGGCTTCGAGGATGTGACGGTAGGTGACATCCGTGTGCTTTTTCATGATGGAGGCCTCCCGCTGCCGGTAGCGGCAGAGGGGCAGATCGAGGGAACAGATCCGTCCCGCACGCTGGATCAGGCGGTAGGTCGTAAAGGAATCCTCGAAGATCTTTCCGACCGGGAAACGGATCGCGGGCTCATCGGTAAAGAGCGATGCGCGGTAGAGCTTGTTCCAGGCGACCACCATGCGCTGTCCGCGGGTGCCGTCCTCATAGAGCCAGCCTTCCGCTTCCTGCCACGGCAGGAGCTTTACGGGAAACTCACGGATCCTTTCATCGACCGCTTCGGCGGACGGATACTCCTTCGTGTACCGGATCGTGCCGTCCTCATCGGTTTCCAGATAGTCGCACCAGACGAGGGAGCAGCCGCTTTTGTTTGCGGCACGGAGCATCGCGGCGATCGCTTCCGGGTGCAGATAGTCATCGGCATCCAGGAAGAAATACCAGTCTCCTCCGGCCTGCTGCATTCCTGCGTTTCTCGCATCGGAGAGGCCGCCGTTTTCCTTGCGGATCACCCGGATGCGGGAGTCTTTTTTTGCATAGTCCTCACAGATCGCCGCACAGCCGTCGGGCGAGCCGTCATCGACGAGCAGGATCTCCAGCGCGGGATAGGTCTGCGCGAGGATGCTGTCGATGCACTGCGGAAGGAAACGTTCCACATTGTAGATCGGAACGATGATGCTGACGGTTTCCCCGGAGGCTACTGCCATGTCCATAAATGCTCTCCGGCCGGACGTTTGGCAAAGAAGTATTTCACGCTCGCGATCAGCATGATGAGGAGCTTTTTGTCATGGTAGGCGGACAGTGCGATGTCCTTTAAACTGCGGTAATCACGGTAACGCTTCCAGCGGACGCGGGGCGATTTTTCCGTAAAACGGCGCTTCGCAAAGCGCGTGGTGTCCTTGTGGCGGTCCCACTGGTGTACGAGGGCGGGGCGGTTGTCCCCGATGGTATACAGCGACTCCCCGCTGATGTGGTAGTCGTTCAGCGTACCGATGGTCGCGACGTCGCCGGTCGTTAAGTCGCTTTTGTGCAGGGCGGCGTCCTTCGGCACGATGCCGGTGTAGACCATGTAGTTGAGCGAGGTCTGATCGTTGATATCGATATAGTTGTAGTTCGGATCGGCGAGATTGTCGATCATCGTATTGCAGAAATCATAGACTACATCCGCGGTGCCCCAGATCGTTCCGGCGCAGAGGACGTTGTAGTCTTTGAGCTTTTCGTAGGCATCCATGCCGAAACGCTCCCGCATCCAGCGGTCGTTCCATTCGTCGTCGCAGATCCGTCCCTGTTCCACCGCAACGCCCAGGTAGGCTTCTTCGGACGGCTCAAAGAGAGTGCGCTGGAAGAAGACATCGCGCGTATCGCAGAACAGGACCTGGTCGTACTGCGCGCGTTTCTTTTTCAGCGTATCGATGTAGAGGCCGTAGCGGTAATCGATCGGCCCCTTTTCGCCGGTTTTTGCGTCCGGGATATCCAGGGTGTGGACGTGATACTCGTGCAGTTTGTCCAGAGTATATTGGGAAAGATTCTTCGTAAATGCGACGATATCGCAGTTTTCACCGTTGTAAAGGGCACAGGAGACGTAGAACGGCTCGATCTTGTACCACCAGTAGTTTTTGACGACGCCCATGATGAGATTCTTTTTCTCCGGGCATGCATTATGGTCGGACATGCTTTCCTCCTCCGGTATTTTTGTCTTGGATACAGTATAGCATAGTTGCTTTCACAAAAAAAGGGTTTTCAGGTTGTGCTTGCTAAATCCGCCCATGGTTTGATATAATAATGAGCATTGATATATCTGAGTGAAGAGGAGTAAGAGCATGCTGCATGAGAACGCCACTCTCGTAGACGTAAAGCGTGAGGTTTTGAAACGGGTGGCAAAGGCGGCGTTTGAAGGCCGTCTTGACCAGGCGGAGGCGACGATCCCCTATGAGATCGTCCCGGGACCGGAAGCGAAGTTTCGTTGCTGTATTTATAAGGAGCGGGAGGTGGTCAGGGAGAGGATCTCTCTGGCGAAGAACAAAAACCCGCTGACGGGGGAGCCCTGTCACAATACGGTACAGATCCTGCCGGCTGCCTGCGAGGGCTGTCCCATCACGCGCTTTGTCGTGACGGACAACTGCCAGAAGTGTATGGCGAAAGCATGCCTGAATGCCTGTCATTTCGGCGCGGTGACGATCGAAAGGGACAAGGCGCATATCGATCCGACGAAGTGCCGCGAGTGCGGGGCGTGCCATAAGGCCTGCCCGTATCATGCGATCGCGGATCTGCAGCGTCCGTGCAAACGTGCCTGCCCGGTGGATGCCATCGGGATGGATGAAAACATGCGCGTACGCATCGATGATGAGAAATGTATCCGCTGCGGACAGTGCATCACGGGATGTCCTTTCGGCGCGGTTTCCGATTCATCCCGTATGGTCGAGGTGATCGAGCATCTGCTCTCGGATGCGGAGGTGTATGCGATGGTGGCACCTGCGGGAGAGGGACAGTTCGGACCGGGGGTCTCGATGGAGTCCCTGCGGGAAGGCCTGAAAAAGCTCGGCTTCGTGGATATGGTGGATGTTTCCCTCGGCGCGGACTACGTTGCGGATGCCGAGGCCAGAGAATGGAGTGAAGCGCTCAGCCAGGGGAGGAAGATGACGACCTCCTGCTGTCCGGCGTTTGTACATATGATACGCAGGCATTTCCCGCAGCTTTCGGATCACATTTCCACGACGATCTCGCCGATGGCTGCGACTTCGAGGCTGGTACGGGCCATGCATCCGGATGCGGTGTGCATCTTTATCGGGCCCTGCATCGCGAAAAAGAGCGAAGCGGGACAGTATCAGCACAATAAGGGCGACAATGCGGATCTCGTCCTTACCTTCGAGGAACTGCAGGCGATGTTCAGCGCGAAGGAGATCGAGTTGGAGCCGATTCCGCTGA
>Ga0310694_10001593_pt1 | contig 25354 bp, 16 predicted proteins | sample 174DNAGHGhighgp2_FD_203884 | JGI IMG/M metagenome (GOLD analysis project Ga0310694, IMG submission 203884) | Sheep rumen microbial communities from Palmerston North, Manawatu-Wanganui, New Zealand - 1742 DNA GHGhigh gp2 (v2) (version 2) | ecosystem: Host-associated > Mammals > Digestive system...
GGAGTTTGTCAACGGACAGCTGGAACTCAGCGGACTACAGCCCGGCAGTCAGGTGACGGTCGTGAGCATGGGTGGCCGTACGGTGCTTACCGCCAATGCCTCCGACGACGGCAAGGCTTCTGTCAGCCTGCAGTCTCTTCCCGGTGGTGTGTATGTCGTGCGCACGCCCCAATCGTCTATTAAGGTAACCAACAAGTGATTAAAAACCAAAAACATACCACTATGAAAAAGTTTATACTCGCAAGTGCTTTCGCACTGATGGCCACACCGGCCCTGTTTGCCCAGTCGGACAATTCCTTCAGCATGCAGATTGAGCTGAAGAACGGAACGAAGATCACCCTCGGCCCCAACGACCTGAAGAACATCTCCTTCGTCGACGGTGCCATCAAGATTGAGGGCAATACCATCGAGGATTTGCGCATGGCCATTGAAAAGGCTGAGGCAAACACCAAGAATATGGTGGAGGAGCAGCGTTACAATTTAGATGACCTGAAAAAGAAGGCAGCCGAGCTGCAGGTCATGATCGACTATCTGAGTGATAAGATGGCCAAACTGGAGAATGCCGGGGGCGGCTCTGGCAACACTGAAGATATTACTGCCTTGCAGGCTGCTATTGCTACGCTGCAGAGTGAATTGGCTACGCTGCAGAGTAGGAGTAATGAGATGGCAACGAAGGCAGATGTTGCTGCCACGAACGAGAAAATCAATAACGTTCAGGCGATGGTAAAAGCAACAGAGGCTGCCATCATGGATTTGCAGGAAGCCGTGAAGGGCTTGTCTTCTAGCTCTTCTGGCAGCGGTTCTGTCGGCAACGAAGAGCGCATCAAGCTGTTGGAAGAAGCTGTCAACAATCTGAAGGCGGATATGAATAATCTGTCAAGCAGCGAGCAGATAAAGTAGCTGCAGGATCAGATCTATAATTTGCAGGCAATGGTTGACGTTGTGGCTACCAATTCTACCGGCAATCAGGCTCAGACAAATGAATTGAAGGTCAGGTTGACTGCCCTAGGGCAGTATCGAAAAGCCTGCTCAGGAACTCAAAGCCTTCGCGAAGACGCGTGAACTGCAGCCTGGGGAGAGCCAGACGCTTATGCTGGCGATACCTATCCGTCTGCTTGCTTCGTTCGACGAGCAGGGAAGCCAGTGGTTGGCCGACGACGGAACGTACACTCTCCGTATAGGTGTTTCCTGCCGCGACATCCGCCAGACGGCCAATGTCAGAGTAAAACGATACACAGAGAAAGTCAACAACGTGTTGAAGCCACAGGTACAGTTAAATCTGCTACACCAATAGTATGCAGAAGGGGCGTTTCGCACCATCGCCGACAGGGCGAATGCATTTGGGCAACCTCTTCAGCGCTTTGCTCTCGTGGCTCTCGATAAAGAGTAAGGGTGGCGAGTGGCTATTACGCATCGAGGACATTGACCCTGGGCGCTCGCGTCAGACTTATGCCGACCAACTCATGAACGATCTGGAGTGGTTAGGCCTGACGTGGGACGGCGAACCTGTCTATCAGAGTCAGCGGTCTGATATCTACGAGCATTATTTCAAGACTCTTCAACAGCAGGGACTGACTTATCCTTGTTACTGTACGCGTGCCGACCTGATGGCTACTCAGGCTCCCCACGAGAGTGACGGGCGCATTGTTTATTCGGGTATTTGTCGAGGCAGGACTCCTCAGCCACTTCCTGCTGCCGTAAGGTTGATGGTGCCTGACAGAGACATCACATTTGAAGACGGTCATTACGGATTACATACCGTGAACTTGGCGCGTCAGATAGGCGACTTTATCATACGCCGTAGAGACGGAGCCTGGGCCTATCAGTTAGCCGTTGTCGTCGATGACGCATTAATGGGAGTCAGCGAAGTGGTGCGAGGGTGTGACTTGTTACTCTCGTCACCACAGCAAATCTATGTGGCACAACTGTTAGGATTCATGCCTCCACAGTTTATACACTTGCCGTTGCTCTGTAACGCAGCCGGACAACGTCTTTCAAAACGAGACCAGAGCCTTGATATGGGAAACCTGCGTCAGCACTATACGGCAGAAGAGATTATCGGACACTTGGCATTTGAGGCCGGTTTGCAAAAGGCGCCAGTACCTGTTACTCCGCAAGAACTGTTGGAGACTTTTTCCTGGGATCAAGTTCCATCAGAAAACCGCATAGTTTCCCAAGTATGAGTGAGAAAGAAAAATAAAAACACATTTTTCTTTGAATTGTGAGTGTTTATTCGTATCTTTGCAGCCATTATGAAAAAGTGGACTATTGACGATGCCCGTGAGCTGTACAATATTGGCGGCTGGGGCACAAATTACTTCGGCATCAACGACGCAGGCAACGTGTACGTCACACCATGCAAGGACTCTACGCAGATAGACTTGCGAGAAGTGATGGACGAACTGCAGCTACGCGATGTAACGGCACCCGTACTGCTTAGGTTCCCCGATATCTTGGACAACCGTATTGAGAAAACTTGGAGTTGTTTCAAAAAGGCGGCTGAGGAGTACGAATACCAGGGCGAGAACTATGTCATCTACCCCATCAAGGTGAACCAGATGCAGCCTGTGGTTGAGGAGATTATCTCGCATGGTCGTAAGTTCAACTTAGGCTTGGAAGCTGGGTCGAAGCCAGAATTACATGCTGTCTTGGCAGTTCAGAGTCAGAGCGACTCTATTATTGTCTGCAACGGTTACAAAGACCAATCGTATATAGAACTGGCCTTGTTGGCTCAGAAGATGGGAAAGCGCATTTTCATTGTTGTTGAGAAGTTGAACGAGTTGGACCTCATTGCCAAGATTGCCCGAAAGCTCGATGTACGGCCGAACATCGGTATCCGTATCAAACTGGCTTCAAGCGGTAGTGGCAAGTGGGAAGAAAGTGGAGGCGATGCTTCGAAGTTCGGCCTGACTAGTGCCGAACTGCTGGAGGCACTGGAGGTGCTTGACAAGAAAGATATGCGCGACTGCCTGAAGCTGATACATTTTCATATAGGTTCGCAAATCACCAAGATACGCCGCATACAAACGGCTTTGCGTGAAGCATCGCAGTTCTATATCCAGCTGCATAAGATGGGCTACGGCGTGGAGTTTGTCGACTGTGGCGGTGGCTTGGGTGTTGACTATGATGGCACGCGCTCGCCTTCGTCAGAGAGTTCGGTAAACTATTCTATTCAGGAATATGTCAATGACTGTATCTATACCTTTGTTGAGGCCGCCAACAAAAACGGGCTGCCGCATCCGAATCTGATTACTGAGAGTGGCCGATCACTGGCTGCTCATCACTCTGTGCTGGTTATCAATGTCTTGGAGACAGCATCATTGCCAGAGATGCCCGAAGAGTTTGAACCCGATGAGAACTCCCATCAGCTGGTGAAAGACCTGTATGAGATATGGGATAACCTTTCGCCACGCAACGTCCTTGAGGACTGGCATGATGCTGAACAAATACGCGAGGAGGTGCTCGACCTCTTCTCGCATGGTATCGTCGACTTGAAGACACGTGCCGAGATAGAGGCGATGTACTGGAGCGTCTGTCATGAAATACATGCGTTGGCGAAGACGCTTAAACACGTTCCTGAGGAGTTAATGAACATCGACAAGTTATTAGCCGACAAATATTTCTGTAACTTCTCGCTGTTCCAGTCGTTGCCTGACTCATGGGCCATAGACCAAATGTTCCCCATTATGCCCATCCAGCGTCTCAATGAGCGTCCCACACGTAACGCAACGCTTCAGGACATCACTTGCGACTCTGACGGCAAGATAGCATCATTTGTAACCAACCGCCATAACTCCCATTCGTTGCCCGTTCATTCGTTGAAGAAGACTGAAGATTACTATCTTGGCGTTTTCTTGGTTGGTGCCTATCAGGAAATATTGGGCGATATGCATAATTTGTTTGGTGACACTACAGCTGTCCATATTTCTGTTAAGGACGGCAAGTACCACATTGACCAGGTCATCGATGGCGAAACCGTTGCAGAGGTGTTGGATTATGTGCAGTATGACCCGAAGAAATTGGTGCGCCAGTTGGAGATTTGGGTGACAAAGAGTGTCAAGACAGGTAAGATTACATTGGAGGAGGGTAAAGAATTCCTCTCAACCTATCGTTCTGGCCTTTATGGATATACTTATTTGGAATGAAGAAAGAGAAATTGACAATCGTTAAGGTGGGCGGAGCTGTTGTCGAAGACGAGGCACAGCTGGCTCAGTTGCTGAAGGATTTCAGCTCTATAGATGGACGCAAGGTATTGGTACATGGTGGTGGCCGACGCGCCACAAAGGTAGCCGAGCGCCTCGGTATTGAGACGAAGATGGTGGATGGAAGACGCATCACAGACGCCGAGATGCTGGAGGTTGTAACAATGGTCTACGGTGGACTGGTAAACAAGCATGTTGTGGCAATGCTACAGGCACAAGGTGTCAATGCTATTGGCTTATGTGGAGCAGATGGCGACATTATACGTTCCGTGAAACGTCCACTAAAGAATGGAATAGACTACGGTTTTGTGGGCGACGTCAAGAAAGTTGATGGGCAGAAAATAGCCCAGTTGATAGAAAAAGGATTCGTCCCAGTTGTGGCACCACTAACACACGACGGCGAAGGACACATCCTGAACACCAATGCCGACACGATGGCATCGGAAACTGCCAAAGCCCTGGCTGCACTATATGATGTTACACTCATTTTCTCATTTGAGAAAAAAGGCGTGCTCAGTTGCCCTGACGTCGATGAGAGTGTTATCCCCGTCATTAATCATGATGACTTCAAACGCTACAAGGCTGACGGCACAATCAGCGGTGGAATGTTGCCTAAAATTGAAAATGCATTGGGCGCTGTCGATGCAGGTGTCAATAGGGTTATTATCACATTGGCTACAGCAATTGACGGACAACATGGAACGGTGATTGAAAAATAAGGGAAAAATTCTGTGGGAAGATTGTAACTTTCCTGTTCCTGAATCGTCTTAGTTATAGAGAGGATGAAGAAAATCAGTTTCCAGAACGATATCCTGCCACTGAAGAACGAACTCTACAGGCTGGCACTCCGTATCACTCTCGACCATGCGGAAGCAGAAGATGTTGTTCAGGAGACGATGATTAAAGTATGGAACCGCCGAGAACAGTGGGATCAACTAGAGTCTATTGAAGCTTTCTGCCTGTCTATCTGCAGGAATTTAGCTATTGATAAGACACGACGGATGGGACGACAATCAGAGAGTCTTGATGAAGAGGCTCATCAGGCGGCGGATGATAGTTACACCTCGAACCCAGAGGAGCACACGATGCATGAAGACCGTCTGCAACTCATCAGACAACTAATCGATTGTCTGCCAGAGAAACAACGTACAGTAATGCAGTTACGTGAAACCGAAGGAAAGAGTTATAAAGATATTGCTGAGGTAATGAATATTACAGAGGAACAGGTGAAGATAAGCCTTTTCAGAGCCAGGCAAACAATCAAGCAGAGATATATTGATGCAAACAGATATGGACTATAAGTACATCGAACAGCTATTGGAACGCTATTGGCAGTGTGAAACCACACTGCAGGAAGAGAATATTCTGCGTTCGTTCTTTGCACAGGAAGAGGTTCCTGTGTGGATGATGAAGTATAAGTCGCTGTTTGAAGCTACTGCTCCCGTCGCCCAGTCCTTAGGCGAAGACTTTGACAATCGTGTATTGGCTATGACAGTCAATCAAAAGAAGGTAAAGGCAAAGACAGTATCAATGACACAGCGTCTGTTGCCACTATTTAAGGCGGCAGCAATCGTAGCAATCATCCTGACACTGGCCAATGCCGCACAGGCACCGTGGGAATGGGGGTATGATAATCCTCGTGAGACAATGGAAGCCATAAAGGTCGATTCTATTCAGTTAGACGAACCAGTACAGGCTGAGAACCTTTCGGAAGACACAACACAACAAATAATGTCTCCAACGTTACCCAAGTATTGACAAGAATTATTTCTATGCTTTCTCTAAATAATCATTACATTAAAACACATCAACACATTTTGAAGCTGTGAAGCTTCGTTCTCTCAAATTTTTTCATAACATACTAAGTTCAGGAAAAGTGACCACTACCGATACGCGGCAGTGGTCACTTGATATTTAGAGGTGTGTTATGATTCGTCAGCCCGCCGCAAGCGGAGATTCAACTGAAAGAGGGCAGGTAGTAAGATGAAGAGTGAGAAGAGTACGGCAGCACCAACAGCCCGTTGGGTACCAAAGAAGTCAATGAGCTTCATCTTTGGATCAGGATAAAGGTTGTAAAGTACATAGGCCACAGAGTTGTTGACCCAGTGAAAAACTACGCCGGGCAAAATGCTACCCGTGCGATAATACATCCAGCCAAGAAGTAGTCCTATGATGAATGCGTGTGGCATCTGTGCTGGGTTGAAATGAATGAGTGCAAAAAGCACGGCCGAAATAGCGATGGCAGTCCAATGACCACCGTAGCGTGGCGTCTGTTGTACTGGAACTGACCGTGTCCAGTGAAGTAGTGACCGTAGTATAGCGCCACGCAGCACAAGCTCTTCAGACAATGGCGCCAGCAGTCCGATGGCAACATAGCCCCAACGATTTCGAAGAATCATGTCGAACTCCTGTTCTACGATATTGGGAAGTTCGGGAATGTGCTCCTGAAAAAATGCGGAAGGGATAATGGCTCCCAGCGCAGCGAGGACGCTCCAGCAGAGGACAGCCCAGGGTCTTGTGCGCAACCATTTGGGGGAAACCTCGGCCATTCGCCCCAAGAGAAAGATGGCGATAACGAGTAGGCTTACAGCACTTGTAGTTGTGATAAGCAGGGCTGTCGTTGATTCTGTGTCGCCAAAAATGAGTTTCCACAGTTGCTCTACAATAAAGCCACCGCAGAGCTGTAGGGCTATGAATTCAAAGAGATAGATGATAGCGTTCTTCATTTGCTTTAATTTCTTTTTCTGCCATTATGGCGTCGTAATTGAGTTGTTCTTGTAGTGCTTTTGCGCTTTCGAAGCGTCGTTCCTCACGCAGTCGGCTGATAAAAGCTACGCTGATTTCCTGACCGTAAAGGTTCTCGTGGCGGTTTAGTAGGTGCACTTCCAGCGTTGGGGCATGATGACCGAAAGTTGGTCGGGTACCGATGTTCATCATACCGTTAGCTATACCATTAGGCGTTTTTACTTTGACGGCATAAGCTCCCCAGGCAGGTATTAGCTGGTGAACATCGTCAGGCTCAAGGTTCGCGGTAGGGAATCCAAGGCTGGTGCCGACGTGTTCGCCATAGCCTATCTGGCCGCTGATGGTATAGTAGTGTCCTAAGCAGTCGGCCGCTTCAGTGACGTGTCCTGCCGTCAGTAGCTGACGTATGTGTGATGAACTGACGTTACCTTCTGCAGGCAAGCCTATGACAGTGATACCCAACTTGTGACCATATTCAATATAGTCATTGAATCCTTCTTCGCGGTTGCGTCCGAAGCGATTATCATAACCGGTCAATAGTAGTTTGACGTCAAATCTGTTGCGTAATACCTTCTCCATGAATTCATAGGCCGTCATTGCTTTTAGTTCAGGCGTAAACGAAAGGACTTCAGTATGCTCAATGCCCATCTCATGGATGAGTCGCAACTTTTCGGCCAGCGGTGTCAGTACAGGTTCTTGACGTGGAGACCGGTCGAACGTGATAACCATCGGTTTGACGGCATGACGTTGTGACTGATCAGCAAGTTGTCGGAGTACAAACTGATGGCCGCGGTGTACACCGTCGAATGTGCCTATGGTGGCAGCAAATCCTATCTTTTCCATATCCTTAGAGCTAATCTGTAGATTTCGCCAAGCCAGAGTACAGGCGATGTGCCGATGATAATATATAGCCATGTGCGGGGCGACAGGGGAACCGTTCGGAACATTTGTCCGCCGAAAGTGACGATGAGCCATTGTCCAGCAAGAATCATGAATAGAACAAGTAATAGTCCACGGCAACGATGCAAGTAGCGAAAAGCAGAGTGGCAGGAATCCAGCGTACGGGTGTTCAGCAGGTTCCACCATTGTAACATGACAAAGGTAGTGAAGAATACTGAAAGTTCGGTCATGTCAATGCCGCCATCTGTCAATTCAATCTTGTAGAGGAATATAAGCATGATGGAGGAAAAAAGGGAACCAAGGCCAATGATGCCGCGCTTCATACCAGTACTGATAATAAAATCGTTTTGTGAACGGGGATGTTGTCTGAGTACTTCGCGTGATGGTGGTAGCGATGCTAATGCCATAGCTGCGAACGTATCCATAATGAGGTTTACCCATAATATCTGAGTCACTGTTAAAGGTAACTCAGTTCCGATGATGGAGCCACCGATAACCAGCAACAGGGCAGTTACGTTAACAACGAGTTGGAAAAAGATGAACCGTTGAATGTTCTTGTAGAGCGATCGTCCCCACATCACAGCCTGGACAATACTGCGGAAAGAATCATCAAGTAAGGTGATATCGCTGGCATTTTTGGCGACATCGGTGCCAGAACCCAACGAAAGGCCAACATGCGCGTAGTTCAGAGCCGGCGCATCGTTAGTGCCGTCTCCTGTGACGGCCACCACCTCGCCGCTCTGTTGCAATAGTTTTACCAACCGCTGTTTGTCAGTAGGTCTGGCTCGCGACATGACCTTGATGTCATGGACGCGGAGAAGGGCTTCCTCGTCGCTGAGCTTCGAGAAGGCTTCACCTGTGATAACCTCGCCTTCGATGCCAATCTGTCGTGCAATCTCGGCCGCAGTTGCTGCAGTATCACCTGTTACAATCTTCACCTCGATACCTGCTTGATGGCAGTCGGCGATAGCTGCAGGAACGTCTTCGCGCAAAGGGTCACTTATTGCGACGATGGCCATTAACGACAACTGGGATGATTGTTGTAAGGCGGCGACGGCGATAGTACGCATGGCGTGTTGTTGCCACTCTTGCAGTGTCATTTCAAGGGGCTTCCGTTGCTCTTCGGATAAGTTACACAGGGTAAAGACAACCTCTGGTGCACCTTTAATATATAAGGTACTGCCTACTGAGGTGGTCATATATTTACGTTCCGTGCTGAATGGCTCTCGGCTGCTGAAAGGATTTTCGTGACGCAATTGCTGGTAGTCGACGTCTTGTGCCACGAGCCAGCGCAGTAGTGCTTGTTCTGTAGGGTTACCTATATCATGTGTAGCTGTTGTGTTTATGGCGATGGCTTTATAAAGGTCTGAAGGATAGCCTTCTCCATCCTCTTTTATACATTTAACTTCACAGACCGTCATCCGGTTTTGTGTCAGAGTGCCTGTTTTGTCGGTACAAATGACAGTAACGGCACCCATCGTCTCTGAAGCAGCTAGTTTGCGCACGAGGTTGTTGGATTTCAGCATTCGTCGCATATTGAGTGCCAATGCCAGTGTGACGGCCATTGGCAGGCCTTCGGGGACAGCCATTACAATTAGTGTAATAGCCATCATGAAATAGCGTAGCACAGTTTCAGCCATACCCAAATAATTGGTAGTGTGCCATAAAGGCTGCGTAAGGATGTCATGTAGGAGGAATGCCAAAAAGGCAAGGATGGAGACAGCTGCGCCCACCTTGCTGATAAGTTTTGCCAGAAGGTCAAGTTGTTGATTCAAAGGTGTCTTGATGGCTGTGAGTTCCGTGGCCTGGCGTGCCACCTTTCCTATCTCAGTGTGGTCACCAACGGCAGTCACAAGAAATCGGCCGTTGCCGTTCATCACCAGCGACGAGCGTAGTAGCAGATATTCGGGATAGGCCGTGATAGCGTTAGAGACGTTAGGAGCGTATGTTTTTTTTGTCGTCAATGGTTCTCCCGTCAGCGAACTTTCATCAACTTGCAGATCAACAGCTTCAATGAGATATCCGTCAGCAGGGACTTCGTCACCTGTTTCTATGATAATTACATCTCCGACAACAACATCCTGGCGAGACACTAAACAGACGATACCTTCGCGTAAAGCTTTTATGGGAAGTTCTTCGTTGAGGGCTGTCAGTACGTCGAATTTACGGGCAGCATCGCACTCAAAATAGAAGCCAACGGTGGTAGCAAAGAAGATAGCCAGGATAATGCCGAAGGTTTCAATGAAATTGTTTTCTACGATAGCCAGTACCAGTGAGATGGCAGCCGCTATGAGTAGAATGCGGATGATGGGGTCGTCATATTTTTCTGCGTACAGACGCCAAAGTGATTTGCGGCGAGGTGGTGTTAAAACGTTCTCGCCATAACGGGCGCGGCTGGCTTCCACTTCAGTAGCTGTCAGTCCACTATGATTTCCCTTATTAAAAATGTCTTCAGCTGTCATACGAGCTGCAAAGATACGATTTATTTTGCAATTTCAGCAATTTAATTTGGATAATTGATATTTTTATCGTACCTTTGCACCGTCAAACCGGACTTGTAGCTCAGTTGGTTAGAGCAACAGACTCATAATCTGGAGGTCCCAGGTTCAAGCCCTGGCTGGTCCACTTGTATATAAGAGTACTCTATTAATTAATTGACTTCCTATGAAGATGGGTAAGATGTATTTTATGAACACCATGGCCGCGGTGGTCATGGGGTTGGTTATCACCTCTTGTAGTGATGATAATATCTACAGCGAGAGCGATTCCTTAAAGAATGCAAACAAAGTTTTAGGTGTTGAAATAGCCGCTGATCAGGATTGGAAGATGTCATCCGCGGCGTCTACGGCTATTACCATTTATCAGGATTATGATGAGACGTACGATATCACCGTCTATTCCAATGACCCGTTGACCAACGAGTATGGCACTGTGCTGACGCAGGGATCCATAAAGAGTGGTGAGTTATTAGTGCGCTCGTTCGAGTATCCTAAGGCTCTCACGACATTGTTCGTTGGTGTTCGTGACAGTCACGGTCATACGTTCTACCGTTCTGCACCAGTCATCGATGGCAAGTTGACAATGACTGTCGGTACCCCAGCCGTGGCATCGGCACGCGGAATGTTCAAGTCGAAAACGGCCCCTGCAGTCCCCGACATTACCATTCCCGATGCTGCCTATGCTGCCTCGTTCCTCGACGGGGCCAAAGAGCCGACAACGGAGAACACGACAGACAATTACGACAATGGCTATAGCATTCCTGCCACAGAAGGTCACTGGGAGGATGGCGGGGCCATTACGATTACTACTCAAGCCACATTGCCTGGCTTTAGATTCACGGTAGATCCTGGTTGGGGTAGTTTTAATGGCAAGGATGACGACCTCGCTTTTTGGAATAACACGATCCTTCCGCTGAAAAACGCTTACGATAATATTTCGCTGGTATATGATTCTTATAATCAACCCGCAGAATATGTTAGTACACACAAGAGTAAAATTGATGCCTACTATGCAATTGTGAATGCCCTTGGCGAGTCAAGGAAAAGTTGGCTGGACGTATGGACACAGCCCGTCTATCCCGTCTATACTGGCGGCGAGCGTTATTGGGTAGAGGGTACACCTGCTCAAACAGTAGAGGATCCGACATTCGTCAAGAAGTTTAAGATTACGGGCAACTATGATAAGCTCATCAGCGTGCTAGCCAGTGAGGGCGATCTCGCACGTAGTGTTTACATCAGTGGCAAGTGGACGCTCTCAGACCTTGGCAATGGCAATAACGAGCAGCGCGTTGGCGGCGGTGCTGTCATCGTCATTGCAAACGGCGGCGAGCTGAACATCCCGGAAGGAAAAATGATGTCCTTTGTCAACGAAGCTCGTTTGGTCGTCATGCCTGGTGGTAAGATTACCGGCGCAGGAAAGATTGAGGTGACCAATGGTAATGCCGAGGGTTTGGAGGGCTATAATGGAGGCACGATAGACGTTGGCACATTCAACAATAATTTCGGAAAGTTCTACAACTACGGTACGTTCAAGTGTACCCTTCTACAAGGCGGTGCTGGCGAAAGTAACTTCTACAACCATGGTGTGGCTCACATCGTTAGGTCGGGTAGGGCCGAGTCGTGGGGCGGTAACTACGATACGCCGAATACCCGCATCTTTAATGCCTGCCAATTCTACTGCGAGGAGGATATGCGCGCTTATGTCATCGAGATGACTGGCGGTTCCTATTTCAAGGTGGGCGGTGAACTGATGATGAGTACTGGCAACGACGGAACGATGACTGACACCTATGTAGCTCTGGCTGAAGGTGCTATGATGGAGGTCGGCTCTCTTTGGAATAATCTGACCAGCTGGGTAGGTCCGACAAGCGGCTATGCCGTATTGGAGGTTGGCGGTCTCTCCTATCTGAATTGGGAAGGTGAGCCCATAACTCGCGGCTACTTTATTAACAATATCGCTGTGAGCGTTGGCGACACGACTATCGGTGCCGACCCCAATGGTGGGAACCAAGGCAAAGCGCAAGGCCGCGATACCTATGTGGCTATGCGCGACTTCATCCTCAATGGTCACGGTAGCACCAGCGATTTTTATGTAGCAGGCTCACAGTCTGTAGGTAACGGAGGCGCTGTGCTGGTTGATAAAGGTTGTGCCAACATGAATGTTCCTGCCGACGAAGACTTCACCCTCGGTGTCGCCGGCTGTACACCAGGTTATAATCCTGGTACGCCGCCGCGTAAGAAGGTAAAAGCCCAAATCTGGAGCTACGCCTTTGAGGACTCTTGGCGCGCAGATTATGACATGAACGATGTGGTGTTGAAGGTGAATTATCACCAGCCTGACGAGTACACTATTGATTCGACAAATGTCGATGTGACACTTTGTTGTACGGGTGCCTCTTACAGTCTGAGAGTAATGTTACGTGATGATAATAATGACTATGATGTTTTTGGAGCAGAGGTTCATGTTGCATTGAACAACGGTACCCCAGGAAAGTTCATCAATACAGGACATTCCGGTTCTGAGAAGTTCCAGGATCGTGATCCAATGACCGTGAAGATGTCAGTTCAGAACCTTAAAGATTTTAATATAGCTTCTGCTGATTTCTGGGTAAAATCACCAGAACGTGATGTCCACGTGTCCACGCCAGGTACAGATCCTCATGGTGTCGTTATTCCTGGCGACTGGCGCTGGCCGTTAGAATGGACATGCATCAAGGACGCATATCCCCGCTTCACGGATTTTGCTGCACATCCAGAGGATCCAGCCAATGCTGATTGGTACAACGAGTGGGTGACGGATAAATTGTACTAAGGGAATAAGATTTAATAAGTGAGGCGTTTCTGCAAAGATGCGGAAGCGCCTCACCTTGTTTAGTAGAGTAGTTGTGGATAGGTGATGTGTTCGTACCAATCGTTATTTTGCGTATGGTCAGTCATCCATTCTGCAAACGATGTATAGGGGCCGAAAGTTACACCAGTGTGGCTGTTGAAGGTTCCTAGCGACATGCTTTCAACGGCATAGCGGAAGTCTGCTTTTGGCACGACGATAGACCAACTGATATGATTATCGTAGAAGTCAGATTTTCCATTATAGATACTGCGAAGTGTCTCCTGAAATTTGTATTTGTAGGTATGAATTTCCCAAAGGCCGCCGTTATATTCATGCGTGATGAAAGGATCTATCTGGTCGAAACTCAGTGAGCGTGCTATGTTGCGGTTCTTGAAGCTGATGCGATAGGTACGGCTTACACTGGGTACTATGGCACTCCGTTCCTCAACAGGTGTTGTCTCTGTATTGTAGAAGAGTGTCTGTACGGAGCCAACTTCATTCAATTGGTTGTTCAGCACATAATGACCACTTTCGAAAAGCCTGATAACAGGTTCACCGCTACGACTCCTAAGCAACGTCTTGTCGCTGTCTATCATTGTGTGCCTCAAAGGATATCCCTTGTCCATGTTCTCTCCTTCCAGAATTTCCACTTTGTCAACATCGTCATAACTGATACCTGCCAGCAGGATAGCACCTGCGAACGAGTAATTGCCGCCAACAGCCTCTACCGTCACCTTGAGATCGACTTGATATGATAGTTCGGTGATACTCTTGCTAACACGTAGCACGAGATCGTTAAAATCGAAATCGCCAGGCAGTGGAAAGCCTTCTTCATAGAGATAAGTGAACGTCTGTGGTTGTGGTGTATGGACAGATTTTCCTGATTCCAATATGACATAATCTAAGTTGACGGTGTCTGTTCCGAAGGTGAAGGGAGTCACACCGATGTATGTGCCATCCTGTTTCAGAGCGGCGATGTATGCCCGATCTTGTACTATGGGCAGTGTGTAGGCCAATGTCGTGGAATGCCCACCGTCCATATTTCCGTTCAGGAAACAGACGCCTTCAGCAGCAATCTCTGCATTAGTCGCTGTGTATGGATTATTCGTCAGCACCTGCACAGCATATATGCTTTCTCCGCTGTTTGTGATGGTGATGGTATCACCATGGGTCAGACACCATTCATGATTTCTGTCAACGTTATCAATCAAGAATTGGTAGTCAACAATTTCGTTGTAGGCATTTGCATCAAACTTCTCTTTCTCGCATGCTATAAAAGTGAGCATGAAGAGAAGAAGGCCCAGATAAGACAATCCTTTTGTTTCCATACATTTTTCTATTTGGCGCGTAAAGTTACAAAAAAGCATCGAAAGCACAAAAGAAAAAGCATTTTTTTTGGTCATTATCGTAGTTATTCGTACCTTTGCACGGCTTATGGTACTGAATTATATTTGGATAGCTTTTTTCCTTGTTGCGTTTGTTATCGCATTAGTGAAATTAGTTTTCTTTGGCGACTTTGAGGTGTTTCCAGCTATGATGGATTCTACGTTCTCCTCGTCAAAGACAGCATTTGAGATTTCATTGGGTTTGACAGGAGTTTTATCTCTTTGGCTTGGCATTATGAAGATTGGCGAGCAGGGAGGAGTTGTCAATGTCTTGTCACGCTTGCTGTCTCCAGTGTTCAAAAAGCTGTTCCCTGACATCCCCGAGGGTCATCCAGTCACGGGAAGCATATTTATGAACATTGCTGCAAATATGCTGGGGCTTGACAATGCAGCTACGCCGTTAGGACTGAAAGCTATGGAGCAGATGCAGGAGCTGAACACGAAAAAAGATACGGCATCGAACCCGATGATCATGTTCTTAGTGCTCAACACCAGTGGTTTGACAATTATTCCCGTGAGTATCCTTGTCTATCGTGCTCAGATGGGTGCCGCCCAGCCTACTGACATTTTTATTCCGATACTGTTAGCCACGTTCTTCTCGACTCTGGCAGGTATTATTATAACGTCATTCTACCAGCGCATCAATCTGTTAAATCGTACGTTGTTGTTGACTCTTGGCGGAGCCTGTGCTTTTATTGCTGCTGTCATCTGGGGATTTAGCCAGCTTGATAACGAGACGATGAACAAGGTGAGCACTACTGTGGCTAATATCCTGCTGATGACCATCATTATAGGTTTTATTGCTGCTGGTGTGCGCAAGAAAGTGAATGTCTATGACGCTTTCATCGAGGGAGCTAAGGACGGTTTCACTACCGCAGTGCGTATTATTCCCTATCTAGTGGCCATTCTTGTTGGCATTGGCGTCTTCCGCGCTTCTGGCGCTATGGATATGTTGATAGACGGTATTAAGTGGGGTGTAGAGGCAACAGGTATGAACAGCGATTTCGTTGGCGCATTGCCGACGGCCCTGATGAAACCTCTTAGTGGTAGTGGTGCCCGGGGAATGATGGTCGATGCCATGACCACCTTTGGTGCCGACTCATTCGTTGGTCGTCTGTCGTGTGTATTCCAAGGCTCTACCGATACAACGTTCTATATTTTGGCTGTGTATTTCGGCTCTGTGGGCATACGCTATACTCGCCATGCTGTAGCCTGTGGGCTGTTGGCCGACTTGGCTGGCATCATTTCTGCAATTGCAATCTGTTATATGTTCTTTGGATAAACGATTATGGCAAATCTCAAGTCACTGGCAAAGGATACGGCCATTTACGGCCTTAGTAGTATAGTTGGCAGGTTTCTCAACTACCTGCTTGTGCCGTTGTACACGCACTATATGCCTAAGGATTCTGGCGACTATGGGGTGAGTACCAACATCTATGCCTACACAGCCTTATTTCTTGTGCTACTGACGTTTGGCATGGAGACTACGTTGTTCCGTTTTGCCAATGACGAACATGAAAAGGCCGACACCGTCTTCTCCACTGCGATGGGCATTGTGGGAACGTTATCGGTACTGTTCCTGTTGCTTTTATTTGGTTCTATTGATACCATCAGTCAGTTTTTAGGCTATCAGGCACATCCTGAGTACTTGTTGATGATGGGTGTTGTGGTAGCCCTTGATGCCTTGCAGGCCATACCGTTCAGTTTCCTCAGATACCAAAAGCGTGCCCTGCGCTTTGCTGCGCTGAAGCTTTTGTTCATTGCCCTTAATATTGGGCTTAATCTGTTGTACTTTGTGTGGCTGGGGAAGACATCGGTTTTCTACGTGTTCTTTATCAATCTGCTTTGTACGGCGTTTATTACCTTGTTTTTCATACCGGACTTGTTCCGCATACATTGGCATTTTGACACCTCGTTGCTAAGGCGTATGCTTAGTTACTCGTGGCCAATCCTCGTTTTGGGCATTGCTGGCATTCTGAATCAGGTGGCCGACAAGATACTTTTCCCATTGGTCTACCCAGATCAGGACGATGCCAATGTGCAGTTAGGAATTTACGGCTCTTGCGTTAAGATAGCCATGATTATGGCCATGATCACTCAGGCTTTCCGTTATGCTTATGAGCCAATAGTCTTTGCTAAGAGTCGCGACGCCGATAAGACAGAGTATTATGCTGCCGCCATGAAGTATTTCCTCATCTTTACGTTGCTCGCGTTCCTCTGTGTTGTTGGCTGGATGCCTGTACTGCAATATATCATCGGCGAAGACTACCGTGAAGGACTGGGCGTGGTGCCCATTGTCATGGCAGCCGAGATAATGATGGGTGTCTATTTTAACCTGTCGTTCTGGTACAAGCTCATCGACAAGACCATCTATGGCGCATGGTTCTCGCTGGCCGGTTGTCTGGTACTCTTTGCCGTCAACATTCTCATGATTCCGAAGTATGGATATTGGGCCTGTGCTTGGGGTGGAGTTGCCGGCTACGGTACAGCGATGGTGCTAAGCTATTTCGTTGGTCAAAAGAAGAATCCCATTCCCTATCCACTAAAAAGTATTGCCTTCTACGTCGGTATGACGATAATCTATACAGTCTTGATGTATACCTTAACCAGCACCCTGCCTACATGGGCGCAGCTATTGGCCAATACGATCTTAATTATTGGCTTCCTCGCATTCGTCGTCAAGTACGACCTTCCGCTTAGCAGCTTACCTATCATTGGCCGATACTTTAGAAAGAAATAACCAATCATAAAACTAAACTATAATGATGTCAACAACCGCAGTAACCATTGCTTTATTAATCAACGAAATCATGGCCTCGAATGTAGGCACGGCGATAAGTCCGGCCTACAATTTTGATAGCTGGATTGAACTTTACAATCCTACGGAACAGTCCATCAACCTCTCTGGAATGTATCTCAGCGACGACGAGAACAACCTGACGCGTTGGAAAATGCCTTCTGGCGTAGGTTCAGTGCCCGCCAAGGGCTTCAAGGTCATCTGGCTGGGCTCCAATGACCTTAAGACCACACAGGCACCATTTAAGCTCGACTGTGACGGTGGTACTATTTATCTGAGTGACCAGGACGGTTCTCTCGTCGCCAAGCAGCAGTACCCTGAGGCAATGAGTCGCACAGCGTGGGCTCGCAAGTCCGTCGATGGTGAAGAGTGGGGGTGGACGGCCGATGCTACTCCTGGCGAAAGTAACGCTACGGCAGTATTTGCTTCCGAGCGATTAGATGTACCTGTTGTCAGTGAGGGTAGTAAACTGTTCACTAGTTCGCTGAGTGTGAAGGTCAATATTCCTGAGGGTGCTACATTAATGTACACCACCGATGGTAGCGTGCCTATGTCGACAACGACGACAAGCACAGTTCGGAAGAGCACGGACGGTAAATTTGCTGTCAGCAGCACGACGAATTACGTGTTCCGTTTGTTCAAGGAAGGCTATCTGCCCAGTGTGCCTGTAACGCGTTCGTATATCAAGACCTCAAACAAGTACACGTTACCCATCGTCTCGATTGTCGGAGACAAGCGGTATTTCACCGATGACATGATAGGTATTGATTGTGATGGCAAGAATGGTAAAACGGGTAATGGTCAAAGCAGCCCCAAGAATTATAATATGGACTGGGACCGCCCCGTGAACTTTAGCTTTCTTTCGTCCGAAGGTGAGATGCTTTTCAATCAGGACGTGAACATCAAAGTGTCAGGCGGATGGACCCGTGCACAAAAATACCGTTCGTTTAAGTTGAAAGCCAGTAAGGCTTTCGATGGCCAGAATCGCTTTGACTACTCATTCTTCCCACAGAAACCCTATATCCGCAATAAGACACTCTTGGTGCGTAACGGCGGTAACGATATGTTTACGCATAATAGCCGCTTCATGGACGGCGCACTTGAGACCATCATCCAGCGCTCGGGCATAGATGTTGACGTTCAGTCGTATGTACCCATCATCGAGTATGTCAACGGTCAGCTGCGTGGGGTGCTGAACTTGCGCGAGCCAAACAACGACGATTTTGCCTATGCCAACTGGGGCTACGACGATGAGGAGCTCGATGCCTTCGAGAACCTTGAGATGAAGAACGGTGACGATGTGGTGTTGATGCGTATTTTCGAGTTGGCTAAACAGATTAATGCTGAGGGAGCCTATGAGGAGCTGAAGACCTTACTCGATATTGATGAGTTCACTAATTATATGGCTGTCACCATGTTCCTCGACAACGACGACTGGCCCAACAACAACATGAAGGCCTACCGTAGCCGTAAGGACGGACGCTATCGTTTTGTCAGCTTCGATTTGGATTATGCTTTTGGCCTTCGCAATTTTAACAAGCACAACGATGATCCCTTTGCCTATTTCCTCGATTTCAAGGATGCTAGTACCGTTCAATACGAACAGAACAGGAACCGGGAGGTAGTTCGTTTGATGCTCAACCTTTTAGGTCACAATGAGTTTCGTCGTAAGTTCATCGACACCTTCTGTCTTGTGGCAGGTAGTGTCTTCGAGCCGACACGTGCTGATGCTATCGTTGACGAGTTGTGGAATAATGTCAAAGGTATGTGTGAACTGATGGAAGGACAAGGAATCACTGATGGCCACCGGTCGAAAGATTCTTACGGCTTCTGGGGAGGGGGGTTAACCTCTGCGACCGAGATTAAGAACAAGCTGGAAGGCCGTTCAAAGAAGATGGCTGGCCATCTGAAGAATTTCTCGTATGCCAAGCTCACGACCTCGGCACAGGGTGTCACATTGAAGACCGATGCCGAAGGCGCCCGTCTTTTTGTCAATGGCATAGAGGTGCCTTATGCCGATTTCAACGGCCATCTCTTTGCACCAGTCACTCTGCGTGCTGAGGCTCCTGCAGGCTATCGTTTTGCTGGTTGGAAAAAGGGTAGTAGCATTGTAAGCACCGAGACAGAGATGAGCCTGCCCACTGGCACAGTCAACCTCGTGGCCTCCTTCACCAAGCTGAGCGATAACGAGAAGGCTCAACAAGGCATTACGCCCGTCCGCATCAACGAGGTGAGCGCTGACGACGGTGTTTATGTCAACGACTACTTCAAGCGTAACGACTGGGTGGAGCTCTACAACACCACCGACCAGCCGATAGACGTCGAGGGTATGTTCCTGACGGACAATCCCGATAAGCCGAAGAAGTACCAGATCAGCAAGGGCGTGAGCCAGGCATCTACCGTCATCCCTGCCCACGGCTACCTCATCATCTGGTGTGATAAACTTGAGCCGCAGTCACAGCTCCATGCTTCGTTCAAACTCGACGACGAGGGTGACGAGCTGCAGCTCATGGCAGCCGACGGGTCGTGGACCGACCGCTTTGTCTATGCTGCCCACGAGTCGGACCAGACCGTAGGCCGTTATCCTGACGGCAGCAACCAAGTGTACGTGATGAACATCCCAACGATTGCGAAGCCGAACATCTTCTCGAGCTATGTTGTCGACGTGGAACAGCCTGTCATCACAGGCATCAGCGAGATGATGGCTGAGCAGCTGCAAGACTCCGAGCGTATATACAACCTGAAAGGCCAGGCAGTACGTGAAGGAACCTTGTCGTCTGGCATATATATTAAGAATGGTCGCAAGTTTATCAAGAAATGATATAGATGAAGAAAAAGCTATTTCTGGCCATGGTCTGCATGGCCGTGCTTGGAGCCAAGGCCGATGAAGGCATGTGGACACTCTACGACCTACCCAACGCCGTCTACGAACAGATGAAGATGGAAGGTTACCAGTTGCCCTACGACAAGTTGTACAATGCCGACGATGCCATTATGAAGGCAGTTGTCAACTTCTCGGGCTATTGCTCGGGTGTGGTTGTCAGTCCCGATGGACTGGTCTTTACCAACCACCACTGTGGTTTCGAGGCCATCCGCAGCCATTCTACCGTCGAACATGACTATATGCTTAACGGTTTCTATGCCAAAAGCTTCGAGGAAGAGCTGCCTAACAAGGATATGTTCGTGTCGTTTATGGTTGAGCAGAAGGACGTCACCAGTCAGATTCTCACTCCTCAGTTCGAGCAGATGACGGCCGAGAAGCGCAACGAATTCCTTGATTCCATCGAGAACGTTTGGTCCAAAGATGTGCGTGCCAAGGACTCCACTTTACGTCTGGAGCTAAAGCCCTTCTATGAAGGCAACCGCTACTTCGTCACGACCTATCGTGATTTCCGCGATCTGCGTCTTGTCTTTACCATTCCTAAGTCCATGGGTAAATTTGGCGGTGAGACCGACAACTGGATGTGGCCACGCCAGACGTGCGACTTCTCGGTGTTCCGTATCTATGCCGACCCCAAGACCAACGGTCCGGCGGAATACTCAAAGGACAATGTGCCCTATCACCCTGAACACTGGGCACGCATATCTGGCGAGGGCTATCAGGAAGGCTCGTTCTCAATGACCATGGGCTATCCTGGCAGCACGTCGCGATACCTTAGCAGCTATGGCATCAAGGAGCGTTACGTTCAGAACGCCATCCGTGCCCAGGTGCGTGGTGTCAAGCAGGAAGTGATGAAGCGCCACATGGACGCTTCTGAGGCTGTGCGCATCAAGTACGACTCGAAGTATGCACAGTCCTCCAACTACTGGAAGAACTCCATTGGAATGAATAAATGTATCGATTCCATCGGGTTAATTTCACAAAAGCAGCAGTTTGAAGAGCAGCTACGCCGCTGGCAGGATTCTACCGGATTCTATAAAGATAAGCTGGACTTCGATCTGATGGAACGTCTCTATGCCAAGCGCTTGGATATTATGAAGGCTTATATGTACTATATCGAGACCTTCCGTCGTACCGACGAGCTGTCGGCACGTTCTGTCCTTGTGCACAATGGGGCATCACCAAAGGGAAAGGGCAAGCGGCAGTATGTCGTGATGGAGGACAACAGTTCTACCTGGGACTATGACACCGACCGCGAGATTCTGGGTACACTGCTGGAGAACTACCGTAAGAACGTCAGCAATCCACATTTCATCCCCGACTTCTACAAGACCATCGATCAGCAGTATGGTGGCGACTGCCAGCGTTATGCCGATGCTCTCTATTCGCAGTCGGCGCTTATGAAGAAGGGTAAGCGCATATATACCAACAAGAAATCATTCATGAAGGATGCTGGTGTGCTCCACGGCTTTGACCTTCACATGATGCTGCTGGAACTGCGTAGCGATCTGGAGGAAATCAATGATTCCATCGACGTACAGGAAGGCTACCTGTGTGCTGCGAAGCTACGTATGGAAGAGGATATGCCCCACTACAGCGATGCCAATTTTACGATGCGCCTCAGCTATGGACAGGTACGTGAGTATAACCTTGGCGGCCAACCGTCGGGCTACCGCACACTGGCTCCAAGTATCGTTGAGAAGATGAGAACAGGCGGTTCCATCGAGGATTATAAGGTAGAGCCTGAGATGATCGATCTTATGCAGAAGGCTGGCGACATGCCTCTCTGCTTCTTGACCACCAACGACATTACTGGCGGTAACAGCGGTTCGCCGATGTTCGATGGACAGAATCGTCTGATTGGTCTGGCTTTCGATGGCAACTGGGACTCTCTGTCCAGCGATATTTTCTTCGACTCAAAGCTCGCCCGTTGCATTGGTGTTGATATCCGTTATGTCCTTTATATGATGGATAAGTGGGGTCATGCCGACCGCCTTTTGCAGGAAATAAAGGCGCAGTAGGGTGATGAAGAGGGCTGTTTTCTTCCTGGTTTCGCTGTTTGCTTTGCCTATGGCAGCTCAGCAGCGCCTTGACCTTAGCGGTAAATGGTCGTTCACCCTCGACGAACAGAGGCTCGTACGTCCGGGCAGCTTTCTGTCCGACAGCGTACAGTTGCCGGGAACGACCGATACGAACCGTCGTGGCCATGTCTTACAGTTGAAGAGCGAGACGACACACCTGTCTCGCCTTTTCTCCTATAAAGGGCGGGCTTGGTACAAGCGCACGGTCATTATCCCCGACAGCTGGCAGGGCCAGCCAGTCACGCTGTTTCTGGAGCGTACGAAACCCTCTGAAGTCTATGTCGACGGCCGTTACTGCGGGAAGTCCAACGACATATCTACGCCACAGGTCTATGACCTCACGGCGCAACTGGCGCCCGGTCGTCATGAGCTGGCCATTATGGTCGATAACAGCAGCGGCGTGCCCGAACAGCTCTATGCCAGCAGCCATGCCTACACCGAGGACACACAGACAAACTGGAACGGCATCATCGGGCGGATAGAGCTCATCAACGGTATCGTCACCCAGACACCCCAAGACTCCCAGCCCTCTACTACCATCACCGTCCGCGACCACCACTTCTACGACGCCGCCGGCCACCGTCTGTTCCTGCGTGGCCGTCACGATGCCTGCGTATGGCCGTTGATCGGTCATGTGCCCATGGATCTTGCTTCGTGGCAGGCTTATATGAAGACGTGCAAGGACTACGGCCTTAACCACGTGCGTTTCCATTCCTGGTGTCCGCCGGAAGCGGCCTTCCAGGCTGCCGACGAGGCAGGCATCATCCTGCAGCCTGAGCTGCCGTTCTGGGGCGACTTCAACGCTGCAGATTCGGTGCTGATGCAGTTCCTCCACAAAGAGGGCGAGAATATTCTGCGGTGGTATGGTCATCACCCGTCGTTCCGGATGTTTGCCTTGGGCAACGAGCTGTGGGGTTCCATCGATAAAATGGCCGATTTCGTTACGGATTTCCGACGTATAGCCCCGGATAAGCTTTACACGTTTGGTTCCAACTATTATTTAGGATATCAGGGCGTGAAACCCGGCATGGACTATTTCACCACCTGTCGTGTCGGCGGCGAGGCGTGGGGTACCTACGACACCCATACGCGCGGCTCGTTTTCCTTTGCCGATGCTTTCGATGGCGGTGTCATCAACCACTTCCATCCCAACACCACGATGAACTTCGCCGAGGCGTGCAAGCGCTCGCCGGTGCCTGTCATTTCGCACGAGACGGGACAGTTCCAGATATATCCTGACTTCAGGGAGATAAGCAAGTATACCGGTGTGCTCTATCCGTATAATATGGAGGTCTTCCGCCAGCGCTTGGAACGCAATAATATGCTGCAGCAGAATTACGACTTCCACCGGGCCTCCGGACGCTGGGCTGCGCTGCTCTACAAGCAGGACATTGAGATGGACCTGCGGACGCCCAACATGGCAGGGTTCCAGTTGCTCGACCTTCAGGACTATCCTGGTCAGGGCTCTGCCTATGTCGGTATGCTCGATGCGTTCCAAGATAGCAAGCAGATCATCAAACCCGAGGAGTGGCGTGGTTTCTGTTCCGACAAGGTGGCGCTCTTCGTGGCCGACAAACTCTGTTTCACCAACGGGGAAGGCATCTATGGAAAGGTGCAGGTGGCTAACTACAGCGGACGTTCGCTGCAGGGTGACACCCTCCGCTGGCGCCTACAGCGCTGCGAGAAAGTGTACGGCAGCGGCTTCGTCAGCTGGAAGACCGTGAAGATGGGCTATTGGCTGATCGACAGTAGCGACGAGGGTCTCCTCGATGTCGGCTCCTTGTGCGTGCCCATTGGTGTCAGTGACCGTGCCTGGCGCTATCGCCTACAGCTGACGCTGTCGCACGACACGCCACCAAACTACTATGACCTGTGGTCCTATCCCGAGGATAGCCACCTCGACAGTCTGAAGCGCGGCATCGTTATTACGCATCAGATGAGCGATGAAATCGGTGAAAAACTGATGGATGGCGCTTCCGTCCTGCTGATGCCCGACAGCACGGAGTTTGCCGGGAATACCATCGGTCCCCTGTTCCAGACCGACTACTGGAACTATCGGATGTTCAAGACCATCTGTGAAAACAATAAGAAAGCGGTGTCGCCGGGCACGCTGGGCATCTTCTGTCAGCCGCAGCACCCTCTCTTCCGCTGTTTCCCCACCGAGGAGCACACCAACTGGCAGTGGTTCCCCGTGCTGAAACACTCGCGGCCGCTTATCATGGATCGCTGGGAGGTCTGCAAGCCCCTGATACAGGTTATCGACAATGTGGAGCGTAACCACAAGCTGGCATTAGCATTGGAGTACAGCATCGGAAAGGGGCGTCTGCTGATTGTCATGTCCGACCTCGAACAGGCGTCCGCCTATGTCGAGGGACGACAGTTCTATCGCAGTGTGCTGGAGTATATGCACTCCGACGACTTCCACCCCGACCTTCACATCATTTATCGTGCCCTGCGGGAATTGCTCCGTGAGCCGTATAACGATGAGAAGCTGCAGGAGCTGAATAACATCTCCCCGTACTAAAGTTTTTGTAGGTACAAAAGAATTATTTTTTCTTCGGACGGCGGCGTGCCCAGCCCTCCTCAGAGAAGTCAGGTTCCTCACCTTTCAGCCTTTGTGGTGCTTTGCCCATCAGGTCGCGCCAGTCGTTCTGTTCCCGATGGAATGGGGCTTTTTTGCGTTTCTCGGGTTTGTCTATACGCTTTTCAGCTTTATAGTCACGTCTTTCGGGTTGATAGTCACGCTTTTCGGGTTTGGTCGTCGTGTCGTCGGCATCGTTACAGCGCACCTGACGCCCTTTGAAGCGGATGCCGGTCAGCTGTGAGGCCACCTTGCGGGCGTCGCGCTCAGGTACATCGAAGTAGCTGAAGGTGTCCAGCAGGTCGATGTGTCCCACCTCCTGTCGTCCGCCGACGTAGCGGTTCAGCGTCTGCATGAGTACGCCGGGGAAGAAGCCGTCTTTCTTGCCGAGGTTAATGAACAGGCGCTTGTAGCCCTTCTGGGCCTTGTTCTGCATCTTCTGGCGGTCTGTCTG
>Ga0310694_10001594_pt1 | contig 25354 bp, 20 predicted proteins | sample 174DNAGHGhighgp2_FD_203884 | JGI IMG/M metagenome (GOLD analysis project Ga0310694, IMG submission 203884) | Sheep rumen microbial communities from Palmerston North, Manawatu-Wanganui, New Zealand - 1742 DNA GHGhigh gp2 (v2) (version 2) | ecosystem: Host-associated > Mammals > Digestive system...
GGTTCCACATGCACCGCGATGTGCGTCTCTTCCCCATAATGGCTTCGCAGTAGTTCCTCTACTTGCGAAGCCTTTTCGTGTGCTTCGCGCAGTGGAAGGTCACCATCCACGAGGATATGCAGTTCGATGGCATAATGATTGCCGATGCGACGGGTGCGCAGTTCATGGGGGTCCGACACACCAGGCACCGAAGCAGCCAGTCGAAGAATCTCCGCCTCTACCTCATCGGGCAACGACTGCTCCATCAGGTCGCCAATGCCCACCCAAAGCAGTTCGAGCGACACCTTCACGATGAAGAGACCCACGATGACCGAAGCCACGGGGTCGAGCACCGTCCACCGTTCGCCCAGGAAGATGGCGCCACCGATACCGATGGCTGTGCCAACCGACGACATCGCATCACTTCGGTGATGCCAGGCATTGGCCTCCACGGCTTGCGAATGGAGCTGATGTGCCTTCACCATCGAATAGCGGAAGGTGGCTTCCTTGAGTACAATCGACAGCAGGGCAGCCCATAGTGCCAGCATCCCGGGAGCCTCCAATTGTGCACCATTTGCCCACGCTACGATTTTCATCACGCCACTATACAGGATACCCGCAGCCACCACAAGCAGTGACATCGAAACGACCGTTGTCGCCAATGTCTCGAACTTGCCGTGTCCATAGTCGTGCGACTTGTCCTTGGGCTTGCCGCTGATATGCACAAAGATGAGCACGATGACATCGGTCACGAAGTCGCTCAACGAGTGCACCGCATCGGCCACCATCGCAGCACTGTGTCCCGCGATGCCCGCCACGAACTTGAAGATGAGCAGCACCACATTCACAGCACCACCCAGCAGCGTCACCTTGTATATTTCCTTGTTTCGCTCCATAGCTTTGATTTTTCTGAGTACTCAGAGTCCTCCGAATACTCTGAGTATTCCGAATAATCAGAATACTCCGATTGTCTTCTCAATCAAACGTCGGATAAGGATTATAGTCGAACTCAACGACCTTGCCCGCCTTCAGCGACTTCTGCACATCGACGAGGCGCTGGTTGCTCGATCCACGGAACAGCAGGTCCAGGCTCTTCTTTGCTTCGATGAAGGGGCCATCGACCAGGACTTCCAGATAAGGCAGCATCTTGCTCATCCTCGGATCCTCCACCACCTGCTCAAAGAGGAAACCCGTGTAGCACCAGATACCCTTGTGCAGTTCCTCGCGGATGCGGCGTGCCAGTTCCGTAAACGCTTCGGGCTGGTACATCGGGTCGCCTCCGCTGAAGGTAATGTCACCCTCCGCAAATTTTAGTTCCTCCATGATTTCGTCGATGCTTACGCTGTGTCCAGCCGTAAACGACCACGTCTCGGGGTTGTGGCAGCCAGGACAGGCATGACGACAGCCCGCACAATACACACTCGTACGCCAACCTGGTCCATCGACCGTCGTGTCGGCCACAATCTTCATCAATTGGATGTTAGGTATTTTTTCCATAGTAAATGTGTCAGTTTTCTTTTTGTGGGCGCAAATATACACATATTTTCCGATATAACGAAACAATTATTCAAAAAAAACACCCAGTCGTCCAACAGAGTGTTTTCTTACACACATATTACTAACTTAAACTAACCAATGAATCATTTTTGACACTGCAAAGATAGAGCTGTTTTTTCATTCCCGCAAGTTTTTCCCCCTCTTTTTGTTCGGGATATAACGACACAATGCCCAAATGGCGACAATCTTGCCGAGCCCCTTCTTTTTTGTCGCTTCGTGAGTTTCTCCAATCGTAGCAAGCATCCCGACGCGCTGGATAATGCTCTATGACGTGGAAGATGGAGGATTTGTGATGAGGACTGGCTTTACGAAAACCGAAATAGTGCGTCGAAGTTCGTAGACAAGCAACATTCCGCTGAATGTGGTGCGTCAATGTTCGTAGACAATCAACATTCCGCTGAATGTGGTGCGTCAATGTTCGTAGACGTGCAACATCCCGCAGAATGTGGTGCGTCAATGTTCGTAGACGTGCAACATTCCACTGAATGTGGTGCGTCAATGTTCGTAGACGTGCAACATCCCGCAGAATGTGGTGCGTCAATGTTCGTAGACGTGCAACATTCCACTGAATGTGGTGCGTCAATGTTCGCAGACGTGTAACATTCCACTGAATGTGGTGCGTCATTGTTCGCAGACGTGTAACATTCCGCTGAATGTGGTGCGTCAATGTTCACAGACGTGCAACATTCCACTGAATGTGGTGCGTCAATGTTCACAGACGTGCAACATTCCATATAATGTGGTGCGTCAATGTTCACAGACGTGCAACATTCTACAGAAAATAGAGCGCCTACGTTCGCAGACACTCCATTTCGGTTTGGGATAGTCGATTCTTTTCGTTTTTTCCTCTATTTCTGATGTTTAAAAACTGAAGGCGCAGCACACACGATGCCGCGCCTTCGGTTTTTGAGGATAGAGCGAGAAAGGACTGAGGTTTTATGTTTTGATGTGGGAAATGGTCAAGTTATATCGGGGCAAGACAGAATTAATCGACGTTGAAAATGCAAAATAAACAAGAAAAAGAGGTCAAAAACGTCAAAAAATCGTTTATATCGAGCTTAGAACGAAAAAAAATCGGGTTCTAAGCTCGTTATAAACAAAAAATGCTTATCTTTGTCGCCGGAAACAATACAATGAAACCATGATAATAGGAAGAAAAAAAGAACAACAGGAATTGATACGGGCGTATCAGTCGGAGTATTCTGAATTCGTAGCTGTAACAGGCAGAAGGAAGGAAAGAAGGTAGTATTCATCGACGAATTGCCGTGGATGGATTCTCCGCGCTCGAATTTCGTTTCAGCCATCGAACATTTTTGGAATGGTTACGCATCCGCACGTAAGGATGTGCTTCTCATCATCTGTGGATCCGCCACATCCTGGATCATCAACAATGTGTTCAAGAACCATGGAGGTCTTCACAATAGGGTGACTTATCGAATCAATCTCGCTCCCTTTACACTGTATGAATGTGAACAATATGCCCGAAGCCGACAACTTGAAATGAGTCGTTATGACATATTGGAATGCTATATGGTGATGGGTGGAATACCATTCTATTGGTCATTGCTGGAACGAGGGAAGAGCGTAAGCCAGAATATCGACTCTCTGTTTTTCGCTCGAATGGGGAAGTTGCATCATGAATATGACGAGCTTTACAACTCTTTGTTCAAGAATTCACAGCCTTATATCAATGTCGTATCAACACTTGGCACGAAAAGGATGGGAATGACCCGAGAGGAACTGATCGACGAAGGCGATAGTGTCAACAACGGCCAACTGACAAGGGTATTGGAAGATTTGGAGGCTTGCGGCTTTATTCGGAAATATAGCTTTCAAGGATCCAATCGATGCACAAGCGTTTTCCAATTAATCGACAACTTCACCTTATTCTATTACAAGTTTCTCCATTCGCGGTCGGGTATAGATGAGCACTTCTGGAGTTTGAACACGAATACCCCGGTTCGTAATGCCTGGGAAGGGTTGGCATTCGAAAGGGTGTGCTTCGAACATATCAGCCAAATAAAGCAGGCTTTGGGAATAGCTGGCGTTTCCTCACAGGTTTACTCCTGGCGAGTGAAAGATGACCCCGTATTAGGGAATGGCGCTCAGGTTGATATGGTAATAGATCGTGCAGACAAGGTCATAAATCTCTGTGAGATGAAATTCTCCACCAGTGAATACGCCATCGAAAAGACGGATGTTGACGATCAGAGGCACAAGGCAGAGCGTTTCAAGGAGTCGAAAAACAATCGCACGACCATTCATTTGACCCTCATAACTCCTTTTGGAGTGAAGCAAAACATTTATCAGTTCAGCGTTCAAAATGTAATCACCGCCGAAGATCTCTTCAAGGAATAGGTTTATAATCATGTCGAAGGCGCAGCACATACGATGCCGCGCCTTCGGTTTTGAAGATAGAGCGAGAAAGGACTGAGGTTTTATGTTTTGATGTGGAAATTGGTCAAGTTATTTTAGGGCAAGACAGTATTAGCTCCCATAACAACCATAAATGTTGCCACAAAACTCTGTTGTCCATCCGACAATAGTAGTTCCTGATTTCAACTTGCATTTCACTTTTACCCACTCTAATCCTTCATCTCCTGAAATATCTAATATGGGAACTTCTAAATCAGCAATTTCCTCATTTAATATGGTAATTGAGTGTGAGGAAACATCAGGTTGTTCGTAGATTTGTACAATCCGATCATTTGCTTCTTCGGGGAAGCGTGGCGAAGGTAGCAGATAGACTCCGCAATCTTCATAATTAATCCATCCTTTCAATATGCGCAGGTAAAATGAAGTGCGTATCTTTCCATAAAAACGTTTTTCACTTCTTGTAACCACTTCTATCTCAGACCACAATTCTTGAATACTATCATCTTCAATAACTGCAATAATAGAATCTCCTTCGGGCAAAGAATAAATATTTACCTGATGATTGCCTGCTTTATAAAAGAACAAATCACCCATGAAATATTCACCCAAATTTACATTTGGGAAATACACTTTTTTATATTCTTCTGCATTAAGTATCTGCAGAGAAATAATCATCCAAATAATAATCAGTTTAATTTTCATCGTCTTCTTAAAACTAAAGTAAAACCATTTTCCCCTATTTGATTTTTAAAATTATTCCATTGTCTAGAGTCAATTAGAATACATCCAGTAGAAACCTTGCCACCAGCCCAACCTTCTTTCCCAGTTTGATGAACTGCAATCCCGTTTTTCTGAGTTCGTGAAAAAGGTTTAGTATCTTTCAGTTTATTGTACCAAGCATAATTCCTGTCATCAATACAATCAACAGGATCTTTAATTACAAAATGTTTTGGAATTTTACCACTTCCTCTCTTTTTCCTGTAAATAACACTATAATTTCCATCTTTGATTGCACCATACAAATCATAATTTGAACTCATTGTAAATGCAGTATATTCTGACGGACTTGTTTCATCTTCCTGATTGATATAAACTCTCGCTTTGGCATAGATAGAATTCTCTCCATCAATGATATCACCTTTCCCTAAGACTTCATTATAAGACCCCAAAATAGATACAACTCTTTCGCCCAAATAATCGCCAGAGATGTTATTTTTATCCAGTTCTTCTTGGGAAGTATATTCTGTGTATCTAATAGAATAAACTTCGGTCATTACTCCATTAATTTCAATGCTATCGTTGTATCCATACCAATCCATTCCATTATAATCTCCAAAATTAATTGGATTTCCCCCACAATAGGAATAAGGGCTGAACTGCGGAGTATTTTCAGCCAACGGGTCAATTCTGTCCCACGTCGGCATCATTGCGAAGTACTGCCGCGCATGGATGTCATAGTTGTCCAGTCCGAAGGTGCGGTCAAGTTCCTTGCCTTCGAACTTGTATTTCTGGAGGTTTTCATTCGTGCTGATATCACCAATCACACCACCATAGGGATAGTAATGCGTCACCTGTTCAACTGTACCATTCTTATTAACTACCATACGGTTATTGCCCATATAGTCTTGGATGTAGTAATGCCAGCCATCGACTGCCCCATTGGTGCCGAATGAAACGTATCCACCATCGAATATGTACATCGAGGGCTGACCGTTCTTCAGTATGAGATTGCCCACATAGTCGATGGAATCGGTTAGTGCCGTCGAACTTGCGGGCCGATGGATGGTGCGCAGCTTAGTACCATCGGCCGCATAGATGTATTCTATGCTGCTGTGGTCTTGTCTTGGCACAGCTTCGCAATGGCTTGTCACAGAGGAATGGCTTGCCATCTTTCCAGCATCGCAGACGGATTGGTTTGAATGGCTCTGCGGTTCAAATATATGTATTTTTTCATTCTGGCAAAGTTTTAGACCAGTTATTCTTAGATTGCGTCTATGTTTAAATCTGTAAAGTCACAAAATGTAAACTTTCTTGATGATTCCTAAGGCGCTGCACCATACGATGCCGCGCCTTTGGTTCAGCGGATAGAGCGAGAAAGGACTGACTTATATATACTCTTCCGAGGAAATGGTCAGGTTATTTCAGGGCAAGACACAACATAAAACTATTTCACTCTGGCCAAAGGAAAAAAGAAGGCCCCTGAAAGCCATAGAATACTAGATTATTACTATCTTTTTCTAGGCTCCATAAGTCCAAATATCGTTCCTTATTTCTCCACATGGCATGATGGATTATACAGGTCGAATCATTTAGTAGTTTTTGGATTCTATAAACTTCTTGACAATGAATAAGTTTGCGCGTAAATCCGTCATTGTCTACATAATCTCCTACTACAAATTCCCATTGTAAACTGTCAAGCTCAGAGGAGCAATATCCATAATGTGCAAGAAATGTATAGCTATGTTGCGGACTACCTTCTTTAGAATATACACTATCCATACTCTCTCCAGCATATTTCAACTCCTTGTATGGAATATATCCATTTAATCTGCAGAAGCAACTATGCCAACTTTCACGGCCTATAGAGTCATGATTTCCATCGCATGTGAACCAAGGTCTCTCTTTCTCGTATTCTAAAGAATCAAAAAGGTATCCTAGGTTCATGCTTTTAGGAATAGCATAAGGATCTTCTATCTCTTTCTTGCAAGAGTAAGATAGAATCGAAAACATGCAGAGCATTATTATCTTCATACATTTTTGTATTATTCATGAAAATATCCATAACCGACTCTTATTCCGGGTCTGGGGTTATAAAGGCCTAAATTATAATGTGGCAACCAACTATATAAAAGAGAATTGGCATTTAACACATAATTTAAAACACCACTTAATTGCATATTTGATTTTCTGGTAGTTCCAAATCCACTTTGAGAACCCATTAGTGTTCCTTCCCAACCAGGATGAGGATGACCATATTTCCCAAGATTGCGCTCTTCGTCTGTTCGCGTATAGTATCTGTCTTTTAATCCAATTAGATGTCCAAATTCATGAGGCAAAGGATTCGATTCGTTTAATGAAAGACCATCTTCTCCATATGCTCTAATAAAACCTTTATATCCATATATAACACTTGATCCTTTGCCTCCACTTCTCGGTTCACCTATTACTTGCAAATAATTTGTTCTACCGTCTCTGGGAAGATTATCATTAATGTCAAGACCCGCATTTGCTTCTACTTTAATATCCCAAACCAGATTATAAGTTTTTCCTTCATGTTCAAAAGTAGAAATACTTCCCCATGTTTCATTGATTCCCTGTTGGTAAATGTCTGCCAGTTCTTGGGAAGCTTGACTGCCTGTCAAAATTACATTTGCAGAAATAGTGATTGTATCGCCATAAACTGATACAATGGCGTCCTCTCCATTATAATCCCCAAAGTTCACTGGATCTCCCCCACAATAGGCATATGGACTGATACCATAGTACTTCTCTGCATTCTTGTCGATGCTGTGCCACCTGCCAATGGCTGCATCATTGTGCCGCGCGCCGTGGTCGTACCAGTTCAGCCCGAACTTGCGGTCAAGCTCCTTGCCGTTGTACTTGAAGCGCTGCACGTCGCCGTTCATGCTCTCAGCGAACAACGCACCGTAGGGATAGTAGTGATTGGTCTGCTCCACGCTTCCGCTTTGGGAAACTACCACTCGATTATTGCCCTGATGGTCCTTCAGGTAGAAATGGTAGGTGGGGACTCCTGTGCCGCTGAGGGTGAAATATCCGTTGTCGGTCAGAGCCATCGATAGGCTGTCGTTGGTGAAAATGTACCCGTTTACGTAGTCCGTCGTTGTCGTTATGCCTATGCCGGACGGCTTGTGCGAAACCTTCAGTTTCGCTCCGCTTGCACTATACACATAGTTGATGACCCTGCCGTTGCTGTAGGTGATGCGGCTCGGAAAGTTCAAGTGATAATTCCATCTCATGAATGAACTCGTGAGACAAAGGATTGTTAAGTTATTCTTTGGGAATAGAACTATCGTTTTTAACTTCAAACAAATACCATTCATCAAAAAGATGAGTGGAATGCAACACTTCCTGTTCATCATAATTGTTCATTTCTTGTTCAAGTTCGTCTATCTTTAATTCCGATTTAATTATTCGATATACCATTTCTTTTTTATATAGTAATATAGTTATATAATCTTTAGGCTCATGAAATGAGAATCTTGTATTTAAATACCCCCAAAATATTGTACATGTAGAATCTGCAATGTCATTGCATAAATCATAAGTCTCTTTAATTGATTTGACGAATTGTAACGAATCTCTTTCTCTTAATATTGCCAGTTTATTATTTATACTATATTTATTCAATAAATTTATACCACAATCATCATGATAGAAAGGGCCAAAATCAAAAATAATTATCGTGCTATCTTTATGGAATCGAAAAAAATAATATAATATGATATCCTTACCATACTCATTTACGTCTTCGCGTCTAACTGTTGGTCCTGTAACTGAAAACAACTGATTCCCCTCTGCCTGCTCGGCAATGGAATCAAATAAATGCCTATTGGAAATAATTGCATCTCGTACTTCGAAGAAATCGTTAATTGCTTCGACCTGTTTGTTGAGTTTGGCAGTTAGCATCTCGTTTCGAATCGCTAATACTATACAGCTAACTATTAAACCGATAACAAATAAACAGGTAATGAAAAAGGCTAATTGTTTTTTAAGTTTCATAGCTTTATATCTCTGTTCAATTTGTAGAAATATTCATTAATTCTTACGTAGTTGAGCATTTCTTACTTCAACAATTCATCTTTAAATAGCTAAAAAAAAGAATCGTTCAATTCATATGAGTCATATTATATTTTCAAAATCCGAAGTAATTTTTGCATAATGATGGTTGAGGACAAAACAAGTATCCTAAACTAATAGATGTCATGTCATCAGCTGAATCAAACTGGAATTTATGATGCATAAGATTATCGATATTTCCCCCAATTAATGACACAGATAAAGGAATGCCTAATCTTCGCATCCCAGCACCCCAAAGATAATTGCCAAAATTAAAACTATCATGGGCGATTTTTGTGCCATCCTCGGGAATAAATAAATGTCCCGGTCTATCTTGAATAAAAGGATAATTTACGAAATCTAGAGTTTTATCACTCCCACGACTTTGAGTTAAAGCATAAGCTAATGAAAGGGAGCGATATTGAAAGGGCAAACTACCTAGCCAACCTGGAACACTTTCTATTTGGCTTTTTAGTGTTTCTTTGTCAATGAGACAAACTCCAGTTAATAAGCTTTTATCAAGCATAGCCTCATCTGATAAATTGTCTTTTCTCTTAAATCTATCCGCATCTTTTTGATAAATAAATGAGAACTGATGAAGCGTATTGCCTTCACCATCTTTTATTATACCCACATGTTCACCATCACTACTTCTTCTTTCGTCAAAATTTGCAGTCTTCCCATCTTCATTCATTATGAAGTAAAGTGTGTCCATTCCATTATAATCCCCGAAATTCACAGGGTCTCCCATACAATAGGAGTATGGACTGATTCCATAGAACTTCTCTGCCAATGGGTCAATCCTGTCCCACGTCGGCATCATGGCAAAATATTGACGTGCATGAATGTCGTAGTTGTCCAGACCGAAGGTGCGGTCAAGTTCCTTGCCCTCGAACTTGTACTTCTGCACGTTTTCGTTGTTCCCTTTGGTCACGTCCGAGAGAAGGGTGCTAATGTCGCCGATTACTCCGCCGTAGGGATAATAATGCGTCACCTGCTCAACTGTTCCATTCTTATTAATTACCATGCGGTTATCAGACGGCATCGTTGCCCTTCTCGCCCTGCTCCACGTATGGGACCTCGATCTTGCAGAGTATATCGCCATGACGCAGGATGTTAGTAGAGGTAGTCAGGGGAACCTGGGAGAAGAGCGGAATGGTTATAAGAAAGACTAAAACTAAAGTTGTTATTTTCATAGCAAATATCGATAATTGTTTTGAAATATACTATTGTTTTGATGAATAATTAGTCTTTGGACTAACTAAGCCTTAATGGTAGAATGAAAAAATGGGTTTCTATGTTTCCTTAATGGAAAATGGTCTATATATCAGGGCAGGATATTTCCCAGAATTTTAATAGTTACTATCATTTTTTTATAATGTTGAATTCATTTTTATTCTTAGTAACATTGGACTTGAAACTTCACGTTGTTGAAACAACGAGAAGCGAGTTCTTCGCGAGAGATTGTAAAATAAATATAGCCTTCATCACCAAACATTAGTTCAAAGTCTGCATCTTTGAATGAAAACATTTGAAGCAGAAGAATCTCATTGTTAAAATCCTTTACTACCGATTTCTGAATTGGTGTGGAATAACCTAATAGAGTGCCTTGGAATCCTACGGCATCTGGCTCCTCATATTCAAGTATTTCAAAAGCAGTGTCAAGTTCTTCGAAATCAGAATATAGATACTCGTCATTCAAATACAATAGATCATCTCCTGAAGGTAGGCTTTCGAAAGCAGAAAGCTCAACAGCATATTCCTTCAAACGACTTTCCAAAGCTAATGTTGTAGGGAAGTCCATTTTTCGCAACTGCGAAGTTGGAATGTCGGAATATAACACACGTATGCTATCCCGTTTACCATCGAACGATATCTCACTCATCTCATAGAAGAAGTAAAGATGTCCATCACTCGGAAGCAGATGATCTATATCAAAAAGACTTAAATCTGCACAATCGAGTTGCAAGAGAAATGAAAGCGGAAAACCCGAGGCATTGACAGGCCATTTGAAATTTGTAGATACGTCGGGCTTCCCTCCAAATTTCGAGCCACCAATAGCAACAGGAAAAGAATCAACGAGCGCATAGCCAATGGCATTGCGTTTAAAGGAAGGCAAAAACTTTACTAGTTTTTTTACTAATGCTTCGTTCATATTGGAATATGATATTTGGAGTTATTGGTTTATTTAGTTCCAATATTATGCCATTTGCATCGATTAGGGAATAGAGAGGAGCATCTCAGTTTCGAGCAGTTCCTTAATAGTCTCTCTACCTCAATAGCCTTTTCCTTAATATTGGACACTAGTGTTTCGAATTATACAAATGTAACGCACAAGGGCATCTAATTATCAAAGTTGTTATTCCCAATCTTTAGGGCGACCCAAAATCACTGGGCCATCCAACACCCGCTCTCCTTCATCGAGGCCTACTACAATAATTTTAGTAACTTTGTCAGCGTAACCAATAAAGATCTTCGAAAAATCTGGACCGCCCCACGGTTTTGGATGCTTCATATTCTTTAGCAGTGTAAAACGGTTACCATATAAGAGTGCTACACACTTGTAGGCTTTGGCCGATTCAATATGGAAAGGTTCGATGGGCATCGGCAACACTAATAGTCTTCGATGTCCCCGCCCCCCCAAACACTATTAACTTTGAAATGACCATCTTGTAAAATGAGATTCCATGAAGGACCATCATCTTCTTCTTCAATATCCATTTCAACTGTCTCTCCATTTAAGAACCTACTGTAATATCGTCTCTTATAAGAAAAGCGTTTTTTATTTTTCGTTTTCCTTAGAAAAGGAGGAATAGTTTTCCCCGTTATTAAGACATCTAGGCCTCGAACCTTAAAATAACCTAAAGATTCTTCGCAATAACAAGGGGTAAATTGAAGTAGAAAGACATATTCTGTCTTTCCTTTATCGAGCTCTCTAGTAACAAGTGCAAATAGCATTTTTGATTCTTCTTGTCGGAAATCGATAAAAATGCTATCAAGTTCCTTTTTAATTACACTATCAACTATTACATATTTAGATATTGTAAAAGAAACTGTTCCATAATACATACCATGTTTGTAACTATCTACTGTCTTCACTATTTGGGAATACAGTGAATAGAATGTACATAATATGATAATTGCAAATATTTTTCTCATAATAAAAAAAATAATATAATACTCAATAATCATAATAAACCCCGGTTTTAACATGCCATATTTTTGTTTGTGGCGGCGGTGCTCCTAGTATTCTAGAATTATGTTCTACCCGCCGTTTAAACTCCATGTCAGCTTTACTAGGGTTTATAGAATTTGGATGACTATGAATAAAGGCACGAATGTGATAACCGTATATAAGACGGTTATTATACAATTCTTTTGTTGCTGGTTCTGAAGATTTTATGCGTTCCACCCCATCTTCAACATAATACTCTGGCTTATGATGAGAGTTTAGTACAAAATTCAAACCTTTCTCCCCTTCAACACCGCACATGATATGACCTACTTCTATTCTATTTCCTGCCACATTTCTTCCAAAGAATTCGAAAAGAGCTTTTCCGTTCTCATCTCCCCTAACTTGATAGATATCATATTTGTCAACATCTTTCTTGTTAGGAGAATAACTAACCGACCTTTGAGATTCAATAGTACCGTATGCAAAAGAAATAGAATTATAGATCTTGTTGCCGTCTTCATCAATTGTAAATGTTCTTTCATATTCTCCTGAATCATTCAGTTCTACCATATAAAAGGCATCTTGAGTTGTATCTTCTATATGTTTTCTTATACGTCCCTCATTATCTATCTCCCATATATCCATTCCATCATAATCTCCCAAATTCACAGGGTCTCCCATACAATAGCTGTAGGGGCTGAATTGCGGATTATCTTCTGTCAACGGGTCAATCCTGTCCCACATAGGAGCCATAGCAAAGTATTGGCGAGCATGGATGTCATAGTTGTCCAGTCCGAAGGTGCGGTCAAGTTCTACCCCTCGCCTAAAGGCTCGTCTTCTCGCCAGGAGATTATCAATCTCCTTTTGATGGCTGCGAGGACCCTCAAACTTGTACTTCTGGAGACTCTCGTTCGTGCTAATATCGCCGATTACGCCACCGTAGGGATAGTAATGCGTGACCTGCTCTTTCGTGCCGTTCTTGTTCACGACCATACGGTTGTTTCCCATATAATCTTGGATGTAGTAGTGCCAGCCGTTGACTGCACCATTGGCGTTGAATGTGGCGTATCCTCCATCGAATAGATACATCGAAGGCTGGCCGTTCTTGAGGATGAGATTACCGATATAGTCGATGGAGTCTGTCAGCGTGCTTAATCCTGCGGGTCTGTGGATGGTGCGAAGCTTTGTGCCGTCAGCAGCATAGATGTATTCAGTCACGTTATTATTGCCGAATAATACGATTCGAGGATTACCGAGATTGTCATAATTGATTTGGCAACCTATCACCATAGCTTCGTCAAGCCACGTCACTGGGGGATGGCTTTCTTGTTGCTCTTTTGCAGTGGGGAATCGATTACAATGTATGGTTGTTTAGCTGCTACATAACATCTTTGTTTTTGTTTAAGGAAGAAATATACCTTTACTGTCCAAGTACTTTCGAAAGTAAATATTGATGATAGCACCTATAATCGGACTTAAACATGTGAAAATCATTATAGTCCAAAGTGGGATTTTTGATTTGAATTTTCTTCTTTTGTATTTATCTATTATTATTATCACTCTTTTTCTGTACCACATCCAGCAGAGAATTATAATAACTACCATGGGAATGTCATATGCCAACATTCCAATATGTGGGAAAAAATAACGTAGAAAAGGCACCCATATTATCCATGTATATGAACAAATATTCAGCGCAATGATTAAACTTGCTCCAAACACTGGAGGAAGACTGTCCTTTTTCCTCACATAATAATCGTACATGCGATAAAAAACGTAATCAAGAAATTTCATTGTTAAAAATTATTCAGGCAAATCTATATGCCATTTATTATTTAGATGTTCATCAATAGTTTTACTAGTTATACCGTAAGTTATCAAATCTGAAACCATATATAAAACACAAACAGGAACTGAAATAGAAGAAGAAGCAAATAATCCTATGCCTACTATTGCTAAGCTGGTTGCGTCTCCGACACCCAAATAGTTGTTATTGGAAACATTCGAGTAAATATTTCTTAAGCTTATGCAAGCTCCTATCCCTCCCACACCTTTTCCGATTTTAGCGATAGTATTAGGAATTATTTTATTATATACGGTACTGGGCTTAGTATTTACCTTATATGGAAACCGTTTCAAGATATCATAAGCGATTTGAGACTTATAAGTGGTTTTTTGTTTATTCCAAAGATTCTTGTAAAAATCTTTAATTCCATATTCAAGAGTTTCGAAAACTAATCCTTCTGATGAAAGAAGCCATTTGTTTGAAAAAACTTTACAACTTATACCAAAAGCATCATCATCTACAAATGGCTTGGTAAAGTAATAAAAATTTGACTCATCATTATATGATAGACCATTAATAAAATCGATATCACTTGTATGTAGCCAACCATCAAAATTAAAATTACAAAAACCTAACCCCGAGTTATACTCATAAAGGAACTGTTTTATTACCTCAGGATTACTAGTTGACCAATAATCGCAACCATTATAGTCACCAAAGTTTACAGGATCTCCTCCGCAATACAAATAAGGACTTCCAGCAAATATGTTTTCTGCCTGCGGATCAATTCTATCCCACGACGGCATCATGGCAAAATACTGGCGGGCATGGATGTCATAGTTGTCGAGTCCGAAGGTGCGGTCTAATTCTACCCCTCGCCTAAAGGCTCGTCTTCTCGCCAGGAGATTATCAATCTCCTTTTGATGGCTGCGAGGACCCTCAAACTTGTACTTCTGTACGTTTTCGTTGTTCCCTTTGGTCACGTCCGAGAGAAGGTTCCCTTTGGTCACGTCCGAGAGAAGGGTGCTGATGTCACCAATGAGTCCTCCGTAGGGATAGTAATGCGTCACTTGCTCCGTTGTACCGTTTTTATTAACTACCATGCGATTATTTCCCATATAGTCCTGGATATAGTAATGCCAACCATCGACTGTGCCATTGGTATTCTACAGCTTCGCCAAGCCATGACACGACGGACTGGCTTTGCCAATGTTTTTACTATGTCGGATAGCAGGCGAGTTCATAGTATTTCGCTGCAAATATATGTATTATTTTTGTTTCTTCAATCTAATTGGCCTGTTTTTTTCATTATTTTCGCGTCAAATGTGCAAATCGTTTTCGCGAAATCGATTTCCAATCAGTTGAAGTGAAAAGACTGACCTTTTAAGTGAATTGGTTATCACTTTAATTTATTTTTCGAGTGCAAAGTTACAAATATTTTTTTAAATAACAGGGGACATTTTTAAAAAATGAGTTTACTGATTCATTTTCATAATCCGTTGAAAAACAAACAAAAAAGATACGAGCAAATTATAAATTTTCAACGGACGAAAAATGAGGTGGGGACATTGCTACATAAGTGAGGCAAGTTCTGTGGCGAAAGGAGAGTTCGATTCAAGTATCTTCTTTCTCAAGCGTTGCTGGCGCTTCTGCAAAGCGTCTTGTGATTCGATATGCATAAGCATGCGAATGGTTCGAGCGGAAAGACCAGCCACCTTGTACTTGTAGAGTTGGAGTTCCTTGTCGGATAGTTCAAACTCTGGAGACTTGACTTTCTCCATCGCATGGTCGAAGTTCTCATCGATGAGATGATCCAGTTCTTCCTGCTGGGTTGCCTGGGCAAAGGCATTTATGCGGTCACATACATCCTTATATATTTCTCGTTGAATACCTTGTTCATTTTGGAACTGGTAGTATTTTTTATAAAGGGACTCCAGTTCGTGGAAGCTTTTCGCAAAGAGAGTTTTTATCTGATTTCTATACGTTTCCTCTTTGGCAAGTCGCTCGGAATCCATAGCTTCTGCTTTGTGCTGCAAAGTGGCAATGGCATCGGTATTCTCAAGAAGGGTTCGCTGCATATCGGACACGTTTTCCATATAGGTTTCAATGATGTGCTGCCTTTCCCTCTTCTTTTTTATTGTGTATGCTATTCCACCACCAATCAGTAATAAAGATAATGCAGAGGCAAGAATAGTGCGACGCTTGTATTCGGCATATCGATATTCGGCAAGTTCCTTCTGCTGTTGCTCGAAATCGCGTTGATAGTCTGACACTGATTTTGAGTAGATATCTGTAATGATCTTATTCTGCGCATGCAGCCTTTTTTTCTTGAAAGAAAGGGCTGTAGCAAAATCTCCTTTCATTTCGGCAATCCAACTCAGTTTTTCGAAATAGAAGACTTGCTGTTCGGGATATTTAATATTCTGTTCTGCAAGTTGAATATAGTATTTTACACTGTCTTGGTCCCCCTTCATTTGAAAAAGACATGCCTTGTTCAACAAATCGACAGGTTGAATGACAGTATTCAATAGGCTTAATAAACTATCGGCAAGATGATATTTTCCCGTATTTACACACAGCTCAATATAGGATGTGAGGCATGACTGTACGATAGGATCAGATGCCGGAAGAGAATCAATTACCTGACGAAACCATATTTCTGCGGTATCATAAAACAATCGGGCGGAGTAAGACCGTGCCAAATCAGCTCGTATACTGTAGGTTTGTCGATTGTTATTAGATAACCTTGCATATTTTAGGCTATTATGACCATATGAAAAGGCATCGTTACTGTATGTCTCATAACTAAGTGCAGAGAGATTACCATAGATAAGGCTAAGATAATGATCATCGTCCAATTCCAAAGCAAGCTGTTCGGCTCGACGATAAGCGACAAAGGCAGCGCCATAATCCGTGGCATTGCGGAAGATGGCGCCATGATAGAAATGCGCCAGCATCTGCTCCCGTTTGCTGCCATGGTCGTCATAGTAACGGACAGCGTGGAGAATGAGGCTGTCGTAGGTGTCATCAATCCAATTCTTGTCGTGAGTCTGCGTCTTCAGCAGGGCATAGCGTGCCATCTGGCGCTCGCCTTCGATGCTTACAGCACCCGCGTCCAGCAGACTATCGAGGCGAACCAGCTCGATGAGCGCAGAGTCAGGACGCTGCTGCACCACCTGCTCGATGCGGTCGAGCGAGACGTCGACCATAGGATTCCCGTACTTGCAGGACACAAACAACTGTCCTACGATTAGCGGAAGGATTACAGCAAAAAGATATTTCAATGTGTTGCTTTTCATATTCCAATAACGAACAAATCGGCTGTTTATTGCATGACTGATGTTTTTTATGACCAAAAGCAAAAAACAAATGAAATTATTTGGAGTTGTAAAAAAAAACATATATCTTTGCAGCAAACATTTTTTACCACCTTAAATAAATAATAATTATGGCAACAGTCGATGATAAAAAGATAATCTTCTCGATGGTTGGTGTCTCACACACGATACAACAGACGCAGAAGCAGGTACTCAAGAACATCTACATCTCGTTCTATTACGGAGCGAAGATTGGCATCATTGGTCTGAACGGCGCCGGCAAATCGACGCTGATGAAGATCATCGCCGGCATCATCCAGCCCAGTCAGGGCGAAGTGGTGTGGAGCCCCGGCTACAGCGTGGGCTATCTGGAACAGGACCCCAAGCTGGACGAGACAAAGACCGTGAAGGAGAACATCATGGAGGGCGTGCAGTACATCTACGACGCGCTGAAGGAGTATGACGAGGTGAACTTGAAGTTTGCCGAACCGGAATACCTGGAGGATCCCGACAAGATGGACCAGCTCATCAACCGTCAAGCCGAACTGCAGGACATCATCGACTCGACCGATGCCTGGAACATCGATTCGAAGCTCGATCGTGCCATGGCTGCCCTCAACTGCCCTCCCGGCGACTGGTCGGTGAAGAACCTGTCGGGTGGCGAACGTCGCCGCGTGGCCCTCTGTCGCCTTTTGCTCAAGAAACCCGACGTGCTCCTGCTCGATGAACCCACCAACCACCTCGATGCCGAGAGCATCGACTGGCTGGAACAGCACCTGCAGCAATACGAAGGCACGGTGATTGCCGTCACCCACGACCGCTACTTCCTCGACGACGTTTCGGAGTGGATCCTCGAACTCGACCGTGGCGAAGGCATCCCGTGGAAGGGCAACTATTCGAGCTGGCTCGACCAGAAGACCAAGCGCATGGCCCAGGAAGAGAAGACCGCCTCGAAGCGTCGCAAGACCTTGGAGCGCGAGCTCGAATGGGTGCGCATGGCACCCAAGGCACGACAGGCCAAGGGCAAGGCCCGACTCAACTCCTACGACAAGATGCTCAACGAGGAGCAGAAGGAACGCGAGGAGAAGCTCGAGATATTCATCCCCAATGGTCCACGTCTGGGCAACAAGGTGCTCGAAGCCGTGCATGTGGCCAAGGCTTTCGGCGACAAGGTGCTCTTCAAGGACCTCAACTTCATGCTGCCCCCCAACGGCATCGTGGGCGTCATCGGCCCCAACGGCGCGGGCAAGACAACCCTCTTCCGCCTCATCATGGGCTTGGAAAAACCCGACAGCGGCACCTTCACCGAGGGCGAGACCGTGAAACTTGCCTACGTCGATCAGCAGCACAAGGACATCGAGGCCGACAAGTCGATCTACGACGTGGTGAGCGGTGGCAACGACCTGATCCGCATGGGCGGTCGCGACGTCAATGTTCACGCTTATCTGAGCCGCTTCAACTTCAATGGTGCCGACCAGAACAAACTCTGTGGCGTGCTTTCGGGTGGCGAACGCAACCGCCTGCACCTGGCCATGGCTTTGAAGGAGGAGGGCAACGTGCTCCTGCTCGACGAGCCGACCAACGACATCGACGTCAATACCCTGCGTGCTCTGGAGGAAGGCCTGGAGGCTTTCGCAGGCTGTGCGGTAGTCATCAGCCACGACCGCTGGTTCCTCGACCGCATCTGCACCCACATCCTCGCCTTCGAGGGCAATGGCGAAGTGTTCTTCTTCGAGGGCTCCTACACGGATTATGAGATCAACAAGGCCAAGCGCCTCGGCATCGAAGAGCCCAAGCGCAGTCGCTATCGCAAATTGATGGAAGACTAGGGAGAGGTTAAGAGAGGTTCGAAGGGTTCGAGGGGTTCGAAAGGTTTTCGGAATTCCGGAATAACTGAATACCGGAATACCGAAATAACGGAATAACGAAAAATGAAAAAGATATCGATAATCCTGGCAATGGCGCTGGCCGTGATCAGCGCGTGCCAACAGAAGAATGGACACGACGTGACCATCGTGGTGACTAATCCCACCGCCCGCGACATCGCGGGCGTGATTGAAGGCGTGCCGCTGAAAGCCGTGCTCGACAGCCTTGGCGTGAAGGAGGGCACATCCATCAAGCTGACCGACGAGATGGGCAAACTCGTGCCGACACAAATCTTCAACAACGGCAACGAGGACCTGCTCCTCTTTGAGACAAATACCTTGGCCAATGGAGAGAGTTCCTACTTCGTGTCGGTGCGCAAAGCATCAGATCCTGTGCTGACCGTCCCCAGCGCCGTCTTCATCAAGCATTATCCCCAGCGCAAGGATGACCTCTGCTGGGAGAACGAGTCGTCGATATGGCGCGCCTACGGTCCTGAGCTGCAGGCTACCAACGAGCGTGCCTTCGGCTACGACATCTGGTGCAAGAACACCAAGGAGATGCTCTGCGACGAACGTATGCTGACGGCCCTGCGTGGCTGGGCTATACGCGACAGCCTCCACGCCTTGGGCGAGCATCACCTGGCCGACAGCATCGGACATGCAGGCAGTTTCCACGAGGATCATGGCAAGGGCATGGACTGCTACGCCGTGGGTCCGACCTTGGGTGGTGGCACGGCTGCGCTGTTGAACGACGAAGGCGGCATCGTCTTCCCATGGGCCTGGAAAACGCACAAGATACTTGCCAACGGTCCTCTGCTGGGTGCCGTGCGGCTGGACTACGATACCACCTTTGTGGCTGGTGACACCGTCATCGAACACCGTACCATCATCACGCAGAAAGGCTCGCGCTTCAACATCATCAACGTGGAGTATGAGGGCGCAACACGTGCACACGATATCGCCGTGGGCATCGCCTTCCATGGTGACGAGGACAGCGTTCGTCTGGACAAGGGCAACAAGTACATCGCCTATTCCGACCCCACCGACCAACCGGCCCGTGACCCTGGACGTGTCCTGATTGGTGCATACGTTCCCACACTCACCCGCACAGCCCTCGAACAAGGCCATCTGCTGGGCATCGCCAAATACAAGCCGGGCGAAACCTTCACCTACTACATGGGCAGCGGATGGAGCAAAGGCGACTGCGCCTCACTCAGCGTGATGACCAGCGAACTCAAGAGGTTGGCAAATGAGAAGCCGCAGACGGTAAGGATTGACGTGAAATAGTCTAAGGAATAAAAAAGCAAACAGCCAGGACAGATACAATAGGTTCTATCCTGGCTGTTTTAGTTATCCGAAGGAACAAGGCACTTAACGCGTCTTTTCCACCAATGCGAAGTCGATGGTCTTGCGGTCGAGGTTGACGTTGGCGACAGTTACCTTGAGCGTGTCGCCCAAGGTGAAGCGACGGTGGGTGCGACGTCCGATGAGGCAGAAGTTGCGCTCGTCGTAGATGTAATGGTCGTCACGCAGGTCGCGCACTGAAATCAGGCCTTCGCAGAGGTTCTCCTTGAGTTCGACGTAGATGCCCCATTCGCTCACTCCGCTGATGACACCTTCGAACACCTGGCCCATGCGATCCTGCAGAAATTCTGCCTGCTTGTACTTGATGGATGAACGTTCGGCCTGGACAGCCAGCTGCTCCATCTCGCTGCAATGCTTGCACTCCTCCTCGAGCATCTCGCGCACCATGGAGCGACCCTTTTGGAAGAGATAACGATCGAGCAGACGATGCACCATGCAGTCGGGATAACGACGAATGGGCGAAGTGAAGTGGGTATAGAAGTCGAAAGCCAGGCCATAGTGTCCGATGTTCTCGGTGGAATAGACAGCCTTGGCCTGCGTGCGGATGGCAAGCGTGGAGAGCATGTTCTCCTCCGGACGGTTGTGTATCTCCTTCATCAGCTGGTTGATGCCCTGGCTGATCTGCTTGTTCTTCGAATGATCGACGACATCCGACTTCTTGCCACTGAAGATACTCTTCACATTGTGGCCAAAGCGAGCAGCAAGGGTTGCCAGGCTTTCGAGTTTCTCCTGCGAAGGCTGGTCGTGGATACGATAGACGAACGACTTGGCCTTCTTCTGCATCTTGCCATTGATGCGCTGCGGACGCACGTCCTTGCCGATGGCCTCGGCTACCGTGCGGTTGGCCAGGAGCATGAACTCCTCGATGAGCTTGTTGGCATCCTTCGACACCTTGAAATACACATCGGTGGGCTTGCCCTTCTCGTCGAGCACGAACTTCACCTCCTCGCGTTCGAATCCGATGGCACCCTCGGCAAAACGACGGGCGCGCAACTGCTTGGCCAGACGGTCGAGCTGGAGCATCTCGGGGGCGAAGTCACCCTTCCCGGTCTCGATGATTTCCTGTGCCTCCTCGTAGTTGAAGCGACGATCGGAACGTGTCACCGTGCGGACAATCTCATGACGCAGCACATTGGCATCGTCATCCATCTCGAAGATCACGCTGAAGCACAGCTTGTCCTCGCCGGGACGTAGCGAGCAGAGGTTGTTGCAGAGCTTCTCGGGAAGCATGGGAATGGTGCGATCGACCAGATAGATGGACGTGGCGCGGTTATATGCCTCCTTGTTGATGATGGAGTCGGGATGAACATAGAAAGTGACATCGGCGATGTGGACGCCCACTTCCCAGATTCCGTTCTTCAGTTTCTTGATTGACAAGGCATCGTCGAAATCCTTCGCATCGGCAGGGTCGATGGTGAAGGTCGTGACCTGACGATAGTCGAGACGCTTGGCAATCTCTTCGGGGGTGCAGCCATCCTGGATGCGCTCGGCAGCCTTTACGACGTTCTCGGGATATTTGTAAGGCAGGCCATATTCGGCGAGGATGGCGTGCATCTCGGTGTTGTTGTCGCCTTCCTTGCCCAAGACGTCGGCGATACGTCCGACGGGATTCTTCGAGAAAGCGGGCCAGCGTTCGAAATCGACCACCACCTTGTCGCCATTGTGGGCCTTGCCCAGCAACTCGTTGGGGATATAGATGTCCTTGTCGAGCGAACGGTTGTCGGGCGTAACGAACGCATATTTGGACGTCTTCTGGAGCACGCCCACATAGCGATGCTTGACACGCTCAATGACCTCGACGACACGAGCCTGTGGCCCTCCGATGCGCGTGCGATGTCCCAAGATCTTCTGGATACGAACCTTATCGCCCGTGAGGGCCTGCATATCGTCGCCATCATACACGACGAATGGAACGTCATTGCCTTCGATGCGCACTATGTGCATACCGTTGTGACGACGCTCGAACACACCTATCAATTCGGCCTGTGTCTGACGGTCGGCCAGGCCATAACGACCCGGACTGACCTCACGAAGGAAGCCTTGATGCTGAAGTTCGACGAGCAGGTCATAGACATCCGTGCGATTGCTACGGCCAAAGATGCCCAATTCCTGAGATATCTGCAGATAATTATAGGAGTCCTTCGGATGTGCCTTGAACCATTCGGTTATTCTTGCTACCAGTTTGTCTGTGCCTTTGGTATTTCGTTTTGCCATAATAATAAGGATTTAATGTTGTTTTTCGTGGCAAAGATACAACGAAAAATCCATATCTCCAAATTTTCGAACGAAAAACTGAAGATATGGATAAAATAATTATAAATCAAGATTTTTACAGCGACTCGCAAACGACATCATTTGCCTCGATGTGGAGTTTCCTGTCGCCTGCGCCCTTCAGGCCAGCGGGGATGGTGACATCGACATCAACAGCTGTACTGGCATTGTTGATGGCCACAATCACGCCTTCGCCCATATAGGTACGCAGATATACGAGCGTGTTGTCATCGACATAGAGTGGCAGATAGTCGCCAAACTGGAGGGCGATGTTTTCACGACGTTGCTGGGCAAAACGGCGAACCTCGTCGAGGTTGTGCTGCTCGAAGTGATTGTAGCCGCTGAAACGCATGAAGCGACGATTGTCGGGGTCATTGCCTCCCTCCTGTCCGAACTCGTCGCCCTGATAGATGCAAGGCACGCCGGGCAGCGTGAGGTTCAGTTTCTCGAGCAACAATGCCTTGGAATAGGCTCGCACGGAATCACCGATGCCTACGTGACGCGTCCAACCGGCTGCCTTGCCATCTTCGTCCCAGCTGACGGCTCCACCAGCAAGACTGATGAAACGTGTCTTGTCGTGATTGCCTGAGATGTTGCCCATCGTATGGTGAGCACCATAGGCGGCTCCACTCTCTTCGATGGTGCGGGCAAGGTCGCGCATTGAGTGACCTTCACGTTCGCCAAGCACATCGATGGCGGTGTGATAGATGTTGAAGTCGAACTGGGCATTGAGCATACCTGCCTTGATGTACGAACCGATGAGTTCGGGTGATCCGTAGGTCTCGCCGATCATCCAGATGTCGCGGTCCTTGAGCTGCGGATCGTTGGCCAACTTCTTACCGAACGTGCGCCAATAGTTCAACGGGATATGCTTGCACGCATCGTGACGGAAGCCATCGAACTCGAAGTTGCGTACCCAGAAGAGGGCAGAGTCGGTGAGCTGGTCGGCCACGTTGCGACGCGTCAGGTCAAGACTGGGGATGTGACGGTCGAACCAGGTGGTCAGACGATATTCGCCGTCCCACAACTCAAGATTCGGCTTGCCATCGGCTGTGAGTGAATCGGTAGCCCAATCGGGATGCGCCTGGAAGAGCGGCGACTCGATGTGCAGGTGGTTGGCCACGTAGTCGAGCACCACGTTGATGTTGTGGTTATGCGCCGTCTGAAGCATCTCGCGCAATTCATCGTCATTGCCGAAACGTTCATCGACCTTGGTGATGTAGATGGGCCAGTAGCCATGATAACCCGAGAAACGAGTACGTGGCTTCTGGTTCAAGCCCCATGCGCTATAAGGATTCTGCGTGATAGGACTCACCCAGATGGTGTTGATGCCAAGATTGTCGAAGAAGCCTTCCTGAATCTTCTGCGTGATGCCCACGATGTCGCCACCCTGATAATCGGCCTGAGGGAGCACCAACTTGGGATTGCCGATCTTCCAATCGTTCTCGCTCTTGCCGTTGTTGAAACGGTCGATCATCAGCGAATAGAGGATCTGTGTCTCTGGGTCGTGGCGATTGAGCTGGTCGGCCGAAGTAACGACCTTCCCGTTCTGAAGAGGAACGAGGATGTCACTCATCGGAGTATCTGTAGTAGCGCCATAGACGCGCAGATAGGTGCGCTCACGACTTCCTTCCGGCACCTTGGGAAGGGTGACCACGATCTCATTGTCGCCAATGCTCACACTCTTCTCGGGAAGCAGCGTGTTCTGCCAAAGGGCAACAACCTTCTCGGGTTTCTGTGTGAAGCCGATACCAACCTTGCCATCGCGTGTCCACGTGGTGTAAAGATGAGCATAGCCCGAATTGAAATGGCTGCCATCCTCGACCACGAGCGTCAGTTTCTTGCCATCGGTCAAAAGGTCGATGGTGCTGAGCGGAACTTCGGTAGTGACAAAGAAGGTGCTGTCGGTGTAGCTGTTGATGGTCACACCGGGCCCTGCTTCCACGGAATCGAACTTATCGATCGAGGGGAAATAATCGGTGAAGTAGTTCTCCTGATTGGGAGCGGTCACAAAGACGACACTCGAACGATGTTCGTTGCCTGGAATCTGCTCAATGGTAAAAGGCTTGTTGCAGGCCGAGAAGATGACCAGCGCTGCAATGAAGCAACTTAAAGAACGTTTCACAATTAACAATTAATAATTAACAATTAACAATTTAGGTAATGCGTCATTTCTTGATAAGCAGGTAAGCTGACTGAGCATCGAGCTGACCATGGATGATACCTTTCTTGACAGAGAAGACCTTGCCTGTGAGGGCATCCTTGTACTTGCCATTGGGGAGCGTGGTAGCCAATGAAACCTGCTGGGCATCGTTGGCGATGTTGATCAGGGCAGCGCCCTTGGTGCCACGACATACCTGTGTGACAGCGCCATCGGCCGAGAACGTGATGCTTTCGGGCTGACCCTGCATCTGATGACGGAAACGGTTGGCAGCCACTACTAGCGGGTGCTTGAAGTTGTCGTTACCCTTGATGCCTACGAGGTTCTTGCCCCAGAAGTTGCCAGCAGGGCCATCGCTTCCATCAGGACGATTGTAGAACAATGGCATACCATTGGCACGTGCAGCGAGGAACACCCAGCCCAGACGAATCTGCAGGTCGGAGAGAGCTGCCGATTCGTGGTCGTTGCAATAGGTGTCGTGACTCTCGACCCAGGTAACCAACTTCTTGGGATCGACGGGATGGCTGTAACCCTTCACGTCCTTGCCCATCCAGTTGGCTTTCTCGAGGTCGTAACGAAGATCCCAACCCAAGCCGGAAGCAGTCATACCCATATATTCGGCATATTCCTCCTCCTTGACGTTCCTGTCCTGGAGCACCTCGCCATAGATGAAGAGGCTGTCTTCGGGCAAGCAGAGGCGCACGC
>Ga0310694_10001595_pt1 | contig 25352 bp, 41 predicted proteins | sample 174DNAGHGhighgp2_FD_203884 | JGI IMG/M metagenome (GOLD analysis project Ga0310694, IMG submission 203884) | Sheep rumen microbial communities from Palmerston North, Manawatu-Wanganui, New Zealand - 1742 DNA GHGhigh gp2 (v2) (version 2) | ecosystem: Host-associated > Mammals > Digestive system...
CCTGTGAAAGAGTTCCTGCCATTTGTTATTCTCCTTCCTCGAAGCCGATGGCTTCGTAGTCCATTATCTTTTCTATCACCCTGCCGCTCACTATCTCGTTCGCTGAGTTCCGGACAAAGCCCAGCCTCTTCATCGTGGAGTCGATCTCCGCAAGGTATGACTGCTGGGTCTTGTTGTCCATCCACAGCTTTATCGTGTAGTTGAGATGCGAGTATCTCAGCGTGTCGCCTTCAAGGTATGAGCTGTTGTTGTTCTCAACGTAAGTGATGCACGGCAGTGTGATCTCATCAGTGATAAAGTTCTCGTAGTAGGTAGGAAGGATGACGGAAAGCGCCTCCACTATGCTCGGGTCAAAATCTATCATCGTATTCCTCCTTAACGTATTTCAAAAAGTTGTATTTCTTGCTGTTGAATGCAGGGATGAGGAATGGCCTCGGCTTCACGCCGTATGTCGTGTGCCACCTGCCGTCCGAGCCTCTGTACCTCCACGGAATGGGATGCTCGGGCGTTGCCGCCCTGCCCTTCCCATCGAATGCGTGGATGCCCGTGCCGTGTTCCACGTAGACCGCGTATTCCAGATTGGTGCCGACCTCGACACTGTTGCCGTCGAGCTCTGCGCGGATGCTCCGCTTCAGTGTGCCTGTAGGCTCAGCAAAGCGCCCGTTGCAGTTCTCTTTTGCCTTCGTTTCGATGTCGTTGCCGACCTTCAAAAGCGGTCTCCTGAGGTCGATGTTCTCGCACCGTTCGAGCTTCACTATCAGCTCGTTCGCGTTCTCGAATACTACCTTCATAGTTTCGCCAGCAGGATCTCCTGCCAGAAGTCTGACGGGACCACGTACCTGACGCGGTAGTCGCCCAGGGCGAGGCTGATGACCTCGCCCGGAGCGATGCTCGTGTCTTTCGTGAGTCCTATCATCTCGATGTCGACATAGCGCGGGTCCTGTACGTTCTGCTGTGAGTAGCGTCTGACGGCGATCTCTGTCGACCGCTCCGTCGGTGTGCCCTTCTGCAGTTGTCCGTACTCGTCCACCGTTGTGCCGTAGGCCTTTACCGTTGCGCTTTGGAGTTCTCTTGCGATTGTCATATGACTCTCACCTTCCTGTACCTTTTGAGCTGCTTCATGATGTCATCTGAGTAGCCGGACGCATATCCGAAGGACATGCCGCTGTAATTTTCAGAGGTCAGTCCCTCGGTGCCCATCCTGTTGTAGTCGTAAATGACCATAGCAATGATGGTGCCGGTCAGATAATCAAGAGCGTCGTCATTGTTGATATAGTTCTTTGCGAACTCCGTCGCGTTGTCGATGAGCTCATTAAGCAGCGCATCCTTTGAGTCATCTGTGATATTCAACAGCAGTTTTATTCTTTCAAGCATGCGCTACCTCCCCGCATTAGGATGCGACTGTAACTTCGGTTGCGACCTTCGCAGCCTTACCAGCTGCGAATGCTGTTGCGTTGATCTTGTCGCCTGCTGTGAGATTGGCCTTTGCGGTCATTGTCCAGCTGCCGCTTGACGGCACGACATCGTATGCCTCGCCATCGCCATCAACAACATGTACCAGGAAGCAGTCTGTGCCGCATGTGCCGGCGATGGTCTTTGCGTTCTTGGTGTATGTCGTGATAGCGCAGGCTGTGCTCTGTGCTTTAGCGAGCATCATGCACTTGCTGTTGTCAACGAGAGCGATGATCGCATAACGGTCTGCTACGACGGTGTTCTTCTTTGTGTCGATGTCCTTATCGCGCTCTACTCTCACGCCCGTCTTGATGAATGCCTTGACAGCTTCTCTCTTGGCGATGTAGATGGAGTCCTCGAGAACAGCCTTGCTCTCGTAGATAGGAACGCCGCATACTGTGCCGACATAGCCTGTGCGGACATAAGCCTCAACATACTTGAGGTCGTCTGCGAGGGCCTTGCGGACCCATGCCTTGTTGGATGGGTTTATGAGTGCGAAGAGGCCGTCCTCTTCTTCCGGGAACATCGCAAGAGCATCTGCGAAGAGGTTGAAGAGGTAGTTGTTCGCCGTTGTGCTGAAGTCACAGGCGAGTGATCTGAGCGACTTGCTGTACTCTGTGATGGCGGCTGCCGTCCATGCGTTGACCATGCTCTCGGAGAGAGACTGCAGCTTTGCATCTACGAGTGCAGGATCAGAGAATTCATCGTCGTCATACCAGCGGGTCTGGCCCTGTGTGCGGACAGCTGTGTATGTCTGCTCAACGTAATCGGCATCGATGAAGGTTGTATTGCCGTCGCCTCTGCCGAGCACTTCTGCGCTGCCTGTGCCTGTGTATGTGTGGATCTTCTTTGTGAGGCCAGGTGTGCCTTCGAGGCCGTAGTCAGGTGTAAGGAACCTGTTGATGTCCAGCTTTGTGGACAGAATGCTCTTGATCTTGTTCTCAAGCACAAAATTCGGGTATCCGTTGAAATTGAAATCTGCCATTTTGTTGTCTCCTTTATGTGGTTAGCTTTTTGTAGAGTTCCGGATTGTTGTGGTAAAGCTCATACTGCTCGTCCACGCTCATCTTGGAGAAGCCTTCCTTCGTGACGGGTTCGATGGCATCGGGTGACTTGACAGGCGCCTTGCCTGCGAGCCTCTTGGCTACGCTTGCCTTGATCGCCTTGTCGATCACCTTGATGTTTTCGTCCATCGTCTCCGCGTCTTCCGCTACGACGAAATCAACGAGAGCAAGGTCGATGTCCTTGTCCGCCAGAATCTTGCTTGCCGTGTTCTTGTTCTCAGCAAGCGTGAGCTCTCTCTCTTTGCGTTCGATCTCTCTCTCGCGCTGTTCGAGTTCGTATTCATACTTCTCCGTCGCGTTCATTCTTGCGAGCTTTGCCGCTTCCTTTTCCTTATCCGCATGCTTCCGCTCAGCCTTCTTCAGCGCTTCGGTGACACGTCTGTCGCCTTCCTTCTGGAGGAGCGCATCCACTTCTTCCTGCGTATAAGTCTTGGGAGTTGAGTCCTCGGCCTTGACGGCTTCTGCCTCTGGGTTTGTGTTTGTGTTTTCAAGTTCTGCCATGATGTACAGCCCTTCCTTTCTGTGTTCGAGTTACGGCAGCATCGGCCGTCCCTCTCCAAGTGATTCAGTTATTGCCGCCATTGCGCAGCGGCAGTTTGGGTGAGCCGGGATGACCAGCTCATCTATGTCGAAGACCTGTTCAGCCAGGTCTGCGCATACTTCGCAGCAGTCAGGTTCAGCTATGATGCGGTACTTCGTGAAGCCCGCCTCCTTGTACCTGTCCTGTGTGGCACGGCTCTGCACCCGTGCCGTTTCCGTTCTCACGAGGCGCCGTGCGTTGTTGTACGCTTCACGGAAGTCATCATCGAGGATGTTCGTCAGCTCCTCGATAGGAACGCCTGTCTGGTCGCTGATCAGGTCGAACATGAGACCTTTTGGCTTGCCGTTCTCATATCCGATGTTCATCATCGGCTGCCCCCGTGAAACAAAATCAAAAAGGCTCTCTTCGAGCCTCTGCATAAGCCATTCTTTGTTTCTCCAGATGCGGTTCGAGAGGTTTCTGCCGTCATCGCACCATATCTCATTGACCACCAGCCTCGCCGCTTCCTTGTTGACCTTGTCGTAAAGGCCGAAGCGGTCGCCGAGGAATTCCTTCTCTGTGAGGCTCTGCTCCTCGTAGACCGTCACGAGATTGCTCTCGAGTGCGCCGGTCTGCTTGAGTGCGAGCTTGGAGAGCTCCTCGTTGACCTCGTTCATCAGCTTGTAGTAGCGGTCCGAGTTGTACAGGTCGCTCGGCTGGATCACGCCGTCCTTGCCTTTGACTTCCTCAATGGCTTCGATGAAGAGGCGCTTGAGGTCCTTGCTGACACGCAGGTACTGCCTGCCGAGCTCCGTATCGAGCTCCGTCACGGTCTTGTTATACAGCTTCGCACGCTGCCTCATTTCACGGCGCTTCCAGTATCGGTCATTCCTCCTCTGGAGCCTTCTCAGTTCTTCCTTCGTCATCGTCGTCCTCGCTTATGTCGGAGAAGTTGTACAGCTCCATGCTCTCTTCCTTCTCCTCTCTGACGCGCTCCATCTCTTCATCGACGTCCTGCACGAATGGCAGAAGCGTCAGCAGGGTCTCCTGTGACACGATGCCGCGAAGCTGATTGACTATCTGCACCGTCTGCGTCAGGTCGCTCGGCAGGTTGCGTGTGAAGGTGATCTGCGCTTCACGCCACAGTTCCTCCTCTGTCGAGCCTATGAGACCGAGAATAGCGCTTATCAGCTCGAGCCTTCTCTGCAGTGCCTTCTTCATGTTGCTTTCAATGGCACTCGCTCTATTCTCAAAGCCGACAAGCTTGTAGCGCATCGCTATGCCCGACTGCGCCATGAACTTATCGTCGTTGAAGTCTGGCGAAGCGCTTATCTTGTGTATCTGGTCGTTCACGTTCTGCAGCATGTTCTGGATCTGCGTGTCTCCGATGCTCTTCGTGAGGTAATTCGCGTCTGCATCGCTGTCCATCATCAGGACGCGGTGCTCCTTCATGCTGACAAGGTCATCCTCGTCTGCTGTGATGCCCTTGAGCACCAGATACGCATCAGCGAACGCCTCGAAGTCATCGACCTCGTCAGAGAGCAGCTCGTTGTATGCGTCCTGAAGGCTCATGATCTCTGCAAATATGCTCGTCTCTTCCTTGTTGAGACTGAAGATCGTGACCGGACACTGTCCGAAGTAGTGCGGCTCTTCCTTCAGAGGAATGAAGGATGCGAAGCCCGGGCCCGACTGATATGTCGTGACGGTCTTGTCTGAATAGACCTCAACAACGTACTGATCAAGCTGCTCGTTGACGAGCGCCTCTGAGTAGAAGCGGATCACGTAGAGCAGGTCGTTGTTCAGCGTGTCGTCGTAGACCGGAATGACTTCCCTCGTATCGAATGTCCTGAAGCGCTGTTTGCCATCCTCATCGATGTAGTTGACCTCGGCCGCCCTGCCGAAGATGAGCGCGTTGCGCAGCAGCTCCGAGTCTTCCGCCTTGACATCGTTGTACTTCAGCACGTCAATAATTTCCTCAAATCGTCCGTCATTGTCGTAGCCGATCTCGATGCCCGTCATGTAGCCGAGGTAATTCTGCACGATGTTGTAACAGTAATTGACCACCACGATGTTGCACGGCTTGCCGGTGTCGCTTGCTACCTTCTGTGTGATCTTCTGCTTGCCTTTGTAATAGTCGTAATATCTTTGAAGCTCGGGCAGCTTATTCGTTTGAAAGTCCATCAGGATCTTCCCGAGCCTTTCGGGTGTCAGTTGTTCATCTTTGCCAATCTGATACATTTGTGTCTCCTATAGTCCGAGTAGTGACTTATCTACAGCGGTGAATTTATGCGCATCGAGTGCCTGCAGCGAGTACCTCAGCGCATCGAGGCTGTGGTTGAACATGTCGATAGGCTTGTTGGTGTACTCGCCTGTTGCCTTGTCTTTTATCCAGGAATAATTCTCGAGCTCCGTGATGATGTTCTGACACGACGGATGCACGATAAGGTTGTATCCCTGCAGTCGCTGGATGCCGTGTATTATCGAGTCCTTGCCTTTTGTCGATTCCTTTATGCGGAGTATCCCGCACTTGCGGATCTCTGCGACTGACTTCGGCTCGGCAGAGTCTGCGATGATGGTGCTCTTGCTAAAGCCCATGCTCGTGATGATCTCCGCTATCTGCTGATTGGTCTTGCCGGTGCCTGTGAATTCCTTGAATATGAAAATGTCATCGCCCTTCACGATTGAAGCGACGATGGCAGTAGGGTCATTGGTGAAGCCGAAATCGAGGCCGACTATCAGCTTGCCGTCCTTCGGTGGTTCGAATGCTTCGACACGCCAGTTGTTGTATACCAGTTTGTCGAGTGAGCAGAACTCACCGAGGGCATATATCTTGTAGTATGTTGGGTTGGTGTGGATCCGCTTCTCGAGGCTCTTGATGTATTCCTCCGGGAGAAAGCGGTTGTCCTTGTATGTGGTCTTGACTACGAGCGTGTCCTCACCCGGGTCCTGCGCGAACCACCTCCGATAAACGTAGTTCACTTTGCTTATTGGGTTGAAGGAAACGAACATCTGGAGGTCGGACGCTCTGGCTCGTAGCCTCAGATCTAACTGGTCGAAGTCCTCCTCGATGAGTTCCGTTGCTTCCTCGATCCAGATGTCCGTAATCCCCACAATGGATTTGATGCGCTCTGCATCGTCGAGGCCCTTGAACAGGAGCGTGGATCCGTTCGGCAGCTCGATGGCGAAGTCCGTTATGCGGACCTTGCACAGGCCTCTTATATGCCATTGGTCGAGCTGTTCAAGCATCAGCCTCCAGCACGAATCCTTCTGTGAGTTCAGTGTCTTCCTTACGATGAGCACCTTGCGTTTATCATTGAGCGCCTTGAAGAGTATCTTCTGCGCAATGAACACGCTCTTGCCGGAGCCCGCACCTCCGTAGTAGATCTCGTACCGGTGCGAATAGTCCGACAGGTAAGGCAGATATGCCTCATTGAAGATCTCTTTTGTGAGATGCAGGTCAATCATCGAGAGTCACCCTGATCACGTTCTGCGTGACATCAGCCTCGAGCCTGTCAGTAGGCTTCTGGCCAATAGTGTCCCGGAGCACCTCGAAGCTGCGCGTGTCCTCGTTCGCCCTGGCAATGAGATTGTCAATCATCGTATCCCAGTCCGTCTCGCCCATACGCTCAAGAATGCGGTCCTTTATTAACTTGTTCTCACGCCTGACCTGTCCGCTCGCCTTACCGGCTTTGCTTGCGTTCGCCCTTCGTTCTTCGGGCGTTAGGCGGGCGTTCAGATCCTGAGGCGACATTAAGTTCTGTTCGTTCGCCATAATGTTCACCAACCAAAAGAGCGGGCCTGTTCAGCTCGCTCTTTTTGGGAAAGGATATCATCAAAACAATTACAAGTAGGATGCGTGGATTCGTTCCTCGTTTCCTGCTTACACTTTATAAGACGCTATATGTGTTTTACAATGTTCTCTTCTACGATGCGCAGCGCACGCCTGTGAACATTGTGCACACCGTACCACGAGTAATTGAGAATGATGCAGATCTCTTCCCACTTCCTCAGCTTGACGTACCGCTCAAACAGAAGGTCGCCCTCTATCCCGTCGATTGAATCGATGAGGTCATAAACCTTCTGTCTTGCCTCTACGGCTTCGAGCCTTGCATCGATGAGGCGGAGCCTCTTCTCAGCCAGGCGAAGCGCCTTGTCTTCGGTCGGCTTACTGATGCCGGAGCCGTGCGGCATACCGTCATTATCCGACGCGGATCTGATAGCATCGAGCATCTTCAGCTCATCCTCGAGTTCCGTCTCGAGGCGTTTGACCCTGCGGTCAGCGTATTCATATTGTTTAAGAAATTCCTTTGCTGTCATTTTCCTCCATATATGTGATCCGGGAGGCGGGCTGCACGAAAAGGAGATTGATAATTCAGAAGTGTTAACTAATAATGTTTTGCCCGCCCCCGGGTATCACCTACAGTGTAGTCTTGATCTTGCCAGCTCTCTCGAGCGTTCTGGCCATCTGTCTGTCTGCGTATCCTTCCGCAACGATCGTGTCCTGATATGCCTCGATGTTTTTCTGTCTAATGCTCCTCTGGTATGCGTCAGTGTCTTCTGGTGTGTCGACTCGAACGAGATAACCGAGACCATGCTTCACGGCTCGCTCACAGTCAGGACAGATCTTCTTCCCTTTGTGTCGGTGCTCGAATATCTGTCCGCAGTAAATGCATTCGTGTTCCATCGCCTACCTCCACGGACAATCCGTCTGATCAACACACTCGTGCGTTTCCGTGCGTAAATCGTGCGTTTCCGTCTGCGGAGTATCGGCTGTTGGAATACGCAGTATCTCGCCAAGAGCCTTGCTATAGTTGGGACTATCCACCACATATTGAAGTGCATTTATCGCACTCGCTCGTTCAATCAAGTCTGCCATCTACTCGCTCCTTTCCGTCTGTGGCTTGTCCTTTGGTTCATAGTGGCACTCAATGCACTCTCCCTCTGTTTCGTATCTTTTGCAGTTGTAACAGTCACGCATCGTGCGTTTCTCAAAAGTCAAATTTGAGTTTTGAGTTTCTGTTTGAGTTTCCGTCTTTGGCTCATAATGGCACGACTCCTCGCACATCATTGCGCCTATTGGTCTATGCTTGCACCGAGCACAAGACTTTATGAACTCCACGACTTTTTCTTTTAATTTGTCATTTCCCGTCATCGCCTCATAAAGACCGCAACACCCGCATCCAAGACAAGGCTGTTCGCATCCCTCAACCCCTTTATGTCTACAAGTATCGCAGTTGTTCGGTTTTTCCGAACGGCTCGGCTCGGTCTTGCGGTCTGCCATTGCTTCAAACTGACAGATGCCCTTTTTATTCTGACAGCCGTATGCATAGTTCCACCATCGGCACTTATAACACTTGTCCATTGTGTGTGGCTCATCCATCAGCCTTTGAAAGAAGTTCTCTATCCGTTTATACACTTCATACTCGGTAGTCTTGAATCGGATGGTGTACTCCTTAACCACATTCCCATCAATCGTTAGATCATCTGAATAACTATTCCATTCTCTCATCTACTCGCCCTCTCTTTCTCCCCAACTGCAATAGTCATCGCTCTCCACATCTCGATTGTGTTCGGCACAGCGATAGAAGAATATCGGTTCACCTCTGAATGTGCCTTTCTTCCTCTTGCAATGCTTACACTCCTTGCATCTCACGATGTCGATACTTGGTGCGTCATCTATATTGGCAAGTATCGCCCCTATGGGAACAGCGAGTTCTTTGCCGTTGTAACTTTCATACGGCTTATACAGTTCTTTCAGCCATTCCGCATCTATCCACCTACTCATCGTCTGCTCCTTTCCACAGTGGGCAATTCCACCGAACGGCTTCACCACACTTCGGCTTATACTCACAGCCACTCACTTTGCAGTTATTGCAGTTATCATATGTGGAGATGCTGTAGCCGAGTCTCGCATAGTCACAGATAGAAAAGATAAGCCTTATCAATTCCTCTCTGTCTTGGTCAAACCTACTCATCGTCTGCTCCTTTCACCTTTCCGCATTTCTGACAAATCCACACTTTATATGAGTCCTTGTATAACATCGGTGTTCCACAATGATGCGGAGTTTTAGGCAACTTTGCTCGTTTAATCTTTCGTTTCAAATTCATCATTTACTCCTTTTGCGCTTGGATACGGCTCGCTGAAATGCGTTTCCCATATTGTTTTCGCTACTTTTTCTGAACATTCTTCACAGAGAAACAACTTGCTACCTTTCAGGCGTTTGCGACATATAGGGCAGTTGCCATTAACTACAACTTTTACTTCTGCGCCAATGTCCCTACTCATCGTCTGTTCCTCTTCCGCCACCACATCATTGGTGCTTCGGGTAGGATTTGCACCTACACCCCATCTTTACCACAGATGTGCCTACTCTTTTAGCCTACCGAAGCATATGTATATACCTACAGCCGATGCTCCGTGAAAGAATCCACAGAGGTCGGGGAACGCCTTGATTACATAGCTGTATTACCATACGACTTGTTGGCAAGAGCCACGCAAGCACAAGCTGTAGTTCGAACTATTAATTAGCTCTTATTGGTGGGGATAGACAGCCTCGAACTGTCATCAACCGCCGAGTATGCCCCTCAGCAGTTTGTCGGTGAGCATACCACCAAAGCATTCCGCCAGTTATGCTATATCCCCATATGGGCGGTTGTAGGTCTACACGGAGCAGACCTACCATTGTCATTCTCTGTGAGGTGTTCCGCAAACGCTCACATCATCTGGGCGCTACCCAGCCTCTGGTAAGGGCACCCGGAATTGAACCGAGACATACGGGATCAAAACCCGTTGCGCTGCCGTTACGCTATGCCCCTATAACCTTGCCTTTCTCACTCTGTCCTCAAACAGCGAGCTTTCACAGCCACTCCGCAAAGCCTGTGGGCACTTGGTATCACTTCCATCCGCTATTCATCGTCTGCTCCTTTCTTTGCAAACAGAGGGCAGGACGATCATAAACCCTACTGTCAAATATTCGTCCTTATAAAGAGATAGCGAGTGTCCCGCCCTCTGGTCTTGCCTATACCTCTACCAGATCCGACTCCGCGAACACATACGGAACGCCCAGCTGCGATACGATGCCCTCCAGCTCGTAATATGTCCCACGTGCTCCGTAGTTCTTAACGCGAGTGACTACGCTCTCGGAGCCGTCGTATCTCTTGGCTATCTCGTTAGTGACATGCGAGTGCGGATCATACCTGATAATCACCCAAGAACCTACCTTGATCATTCGCGCCTCCTATTTCTTTTTCTTCCCGGCCTGACTCATCTTGCGGATGCGGTTGCCCTGCTTTATGTCGTACAGGGTAGCCTCGCGCTGTGAGTTCTTATAGCACTCCCAGCACATCCACACGGTCTTCGAGCCGGTGCAGTAAGATTCCATGTACTTGTCCCAGCATTCTTTGCCGCAGATATCACACTGCCTTTGCATCCTTTGATCGCCTCCGGTCATTCATTTTGTTGAACAGAGCCTCCAGGCGCTCCTTGTTCTCTTTGGCATTTTTATCGTCACGCCTTGCCAGTTCCTCCCTGATCTCCGGCAGAGCCATCTCGAAGCGCTTCCTCGCCATAGCCCTGCTGCTCTCTATCTCGGGCCACAGGTGCTTCAGTCCATCGATATCCTCGGCATACTCCTGTATCTCCCTCGGCAGCTGCTTGAAGTCATACTGAGTGAATGAAGTGGTACTGACTATGGTCTCCGCATGGCAGTAAATCTTCTTCTGATACTCATCGCTCCATCTGAATCCGCCCGGATCTATCATCGACTTGCGCTCCTTGTTGTTGGCCAGCACATCGACAATGTGGACGAGCTTCCCGAAGAGGATATCCGTCTCGGTATACGGCTTGCCGTTCTCAGTCGTCTTGGTAACGGCAGTCAGTTCCCTGATGATATCGCCCGGAAGAGGAATGAAAGCGTTCCCCTTCCTGACGTAACTGTTGACAGCCTTCTCGACCTCGTCATAACTGTCCGACTTGAAAGTCTCCTGCCAGGAGTCGAGCATGGCAGCCTTCTCCTCGCCTGTCATCTTCTTCGCCTGGGTGATATACAGGCGGCACACCTTATCGAGTATTCTTATGGTGTCATTCTTTGTCATTGCACAAACTCCTTGAAAAAGATTACATCATCAGGGGAGAGGGGAGCGTCGAGGTTCGCTTGCGAACCTGACCCATTCCCATTCCCATTAGAATTAGCATTATCATTATCATTATCATTGGGTTTCGGTTTGGTTATGTCTTGGTTATGCTTTGGTTTATCTTTGGTTTCGTCTTGGTTTTGTTTTGGACGCCCTCCCTTGCATCCGGCAATATACTTGCGAGTATTCGCGTCTATCTGTGGTTGCAAGGCTTTGAAGAGTGCCGCCGCACTACCCGCGAGGTTCTTTGGAGGCTCGTCATTCAGCGCATAGTTGAACAGAGCCAGGAAGAAACTCAGCTGGTACTTCTTCGGTAAAAGTTCGATGGCTTCCAAAAAGCTTCTATAAAATATGCAACTGTCTCTCATTTATTCTTCTCCCACGCCTTATAGAGCTCGATCCATTCATCGAACGGCATAGTGACGAGCCACTTCCTGCGGTTCTTCCGGTGAAGGACTGCGGGCTTTTCGTTCTCCCTCGCGTCCCTGACGGACTGCTCTACGGCATTTTCAATATTAAGTTTTTCCACTCGCTTGACCTCCAGATGTATGCCGGGGAGGCCGACAACATCGGCATCGCCGTTGATGCCCGCATATTGCTGGCCTCTCCTGGCATCGTATCCGTACTTGTTGAGCAGATGCGCGGCTTCAAGCTCGCCGCGCTTGCCCTTATTCCTGCTGTTCATCGTTCACCCTGAAGCCTTCCTCAATGAAGTGGTTCTTGAAGATGTCCCTTGCATACTTTGACATATCTGTGTATCCATTTTTTTCGGCTTCAAATTTCATTCTGAAATACAGATCTATAGGGAGCTGAAAGGCAACAACAAGAGATTCCTTCTCTATCTGCTTGGATGTTTTCATCTTCGCACCTCCTTAGAACGGCAGGTCCTCTTCCAGTGCCTGGAAGGAATCTGTCTCGATGATAGTCGGCTCCGGAAGAGGTCTGTCTTCAGGGATATTGAAGGAGTTCTCCTCGATTGCCTTTACGGATCTGAAGCCCCACGGCACTGTGCGCCACTTGCGCTCGTTCATGTACTCGTGCTCTTCCCTTCTGAAGATGATGCCGAGCTGGGCGCCCTTGAGTCCGTTGACATCGAACGTGTCATTGACCCACACCTTCGTTCCGCTGTCTTCCAGGGCTGTGCAGAAGCTCTTAAAGTCCCTGTTGGTCTGCCCCTCGTTGTTATAGAGCAGCACCCACTTTGTGCCGGTGAACGGCCACTTGACGCTCTGCGGATCATCGGAAGATTCTTTCCAGTTCTGGAACATATCCTTGAAGTATCCCTTGAACTCGCCGTCCGCTATATCGAACGCTACCTTGAGCATCGGCTTTCCGTTCTTGCTCTCTGTCTCCTCAGCTCTGAGGATGCTGCATACATATCCGCCGGCAGGGAGGATCTTAGGCTCGCCCACCTTCACGCTGTCATAATCTTTCGGTTTCTTGAATGCCATATCTATTTATCTCCTTTCAGTCCGTAGTAGTCTCTGATTGCCGTGTCGACCGCCTTGAGGTCGTTCGGGATCTCCAGCGGGAACATATCCTCCGGAGTCTTTGCCGTGCTCTGTCCGTTGCTCTGTGTGAAGAACTTGTGGTCCTGACAGTAGAGCACGATGTCGAAGCACCCTTCGACGGTCAGCTTCTCATCGAGCATCTTGCCGATGGTCTTGACCTTCTCTCTGCCGTCTGTGTCCAGCTCGCTGTGATGCAGGAAGTAGACTATCTTGTCCTCGTCTTCCAGCTCGTTTATGAAGTGGATGAGGTCTCTGAACTTCTGCGCCATGCTCGTGAACTTGTCATAGCCCTTCTCATAAGTCCTGTCGAAGAGCTCGTTGACCAGCAGATACTGGCTGTCATCGATCACTACCGACTTGACCTTTGCGCTCTTGATCACCTTCATGATCCAGCTGTACTTCGCAGCGTTGAGTGTGGCTGCGTCCTTTGCGGTGCCCTCTGTCGGGTCCTTCGGGACCTTGAGCACCTTGATGTCTGATCTGAACGGCAGACGGCCCTTCTCCACAGAGACTACGCCGACCTCATCGGCAGCGAAGTTCTTGAGGCTGTATGTCTTGCCGGATCCGCTTCTTCCTATCACTAATACTGGGATTGCCATTTTGGGTACCTCCTGTTATATCCGAGACTCATGGCTATAGCCTTGTCTCTAATCTCTTTTGCTCTGTGGAGCTCTGCTCTGACATAGTGCTCAAGCTCCTCTCTGTCTTCATCTCCGGCTCTGAAATATCCGCTTCCGTCATTGATGATGAAGTCACCTTTCTTATTGGCTTCGGATATCAGCTTGCGGAGCTGTCTGTCGACTCTCTCTGTCGATGGTCTCTTAACGGCGTAATATGCGCCGGTGCCTATCTTATCGAAGAGTCTTTCCGCTTCACTTTTTTCCGCAGGTGTGGTACCATTAATTGGGTTGATTGGTGCTCCTGCGGGAGTGCCTTTCTTTTTATACGGGCTCTCTGAAGAGCTCGTGCTCGTTTTCGTCATAGTAGACATATTCATCTCCTTGTCTTTCGTAGTAGGCGATGCGGTCATCGTCATCGTCCTCTTCATCGTTGCCGTCGCAGTCATCGCCGTAGCGCGGACAGTCCTTGCACTTGTAGACCTCGCAGTAGGACACGCGATCCGGTCCGCCATAGCGCTCTTCGTACTCGCGCTGGCCTTCGACGGCCATCCTGTTCTCGAACGGGTATGTCATCATCGCGCTACCTCTCTGCAAGTGACTTTACGAGCGATTCGATCTCTACATCCTTGAGTTCGATTCTGAACTTGAGGTTGATGATCGTGTGGTTCGCCTCGTTCAGCTCATTCTCGAGTACAGCGATCTTCGCCTCGAGCCTCTTCTTCTCGTCCTGGTAGTGCTTCTCCAGGCTCTCGTTTATCGGTGCTCCGATATCGTGCTTTCCCATTGTTGTCTCCTTTCTATGCCATCATTACGGCGTACATCATGTAGTATCCCAGCGCCGCCCACAGGAGCGCGGCTCCAATCCAGCTAAGCGTCCTCTTCATCGTTGACCTCCTCATCTACCTGCGATATCGACATCTCCTTCTTGCCGCCGTCCATCAGCAGTCCTATGGCGTTAATGAAGTCGTCGAAGTTCTTGTACTCGACGTATTCCTTGTAGCTGATCTCGATTCTGTAAGCCATTTTTCTCCTCCTTCTAAATCGTATCTGACAGTTCTTCCGAATCTGACCGTGCGGAGCTTTCCTTCCCTGCCGTACTTCCAGACGGTCCACTTGCTCAAGCTGAGCACATCGGCAGCTTCTTCTGCGGTGTAGAGCTTCATCGCCGCACCTCCGTTACTGTGAGTAAACATTTAGGTTAAAAATATTTTGTTCCGCTCTGACAGCTTGAGCCTCAGGGCCTTTGTGAGACCTACGATCTCGGATGCTGTGAACTCGCCTTCGCCTTTGAGCCTTCTGTCGAGTGTATACCTCTTCATGCTGGCTCGTTCAGCGATGGCTTCAATCGTCATGCCGCTGTCTTTGATCTTCGCATTCAGGGCATTGAGATCTGTCATACTGCTGCCCTCCTTTCTGTATATTGTGTCCTGATATTAACGTAATCAGCATATCTTGTTTACTGACACTCACATTATATGCTTTGCGTTACTTTAAGTCAACACATTTGTCGAAATTCTTAACAAAAATGTTGATTTGGGGTAACTGATAATATATTATCTACTATATAAAGGGGGTCAAAACATGGAAGATTTATATGAAAACATCAAGAGACGGCGTGAAGAGCTCGGAATGTCCCAGGAAGAGCTTGCCCGCAAAGTCGGCTACACAAGTCGCAGCACTATTGCTCGGATCGAGCGCGGTGATATTAACATTCCACAGGATAAAATTGTACTGTTCGCCAGGGCGCTCCGTGTACTGCCTGAATATCTTATGGGCTGGACTGATGAAGACGGCATCGACATCACCGATGAAGATCTCGCTGCAGCAGAGGCGCGTCAGGATCTGGCAGGGCGTCCGAATCTGAAAGCCCTGCTCGATGCAGGAAGCAAGCTCTCGGACGAAGACATCGCCAATGTCATAAGGATAATGGAAGCGATGTCCAAATAATCGCCCAGCACAGAATATATACTGTTGCCATCATGGAGGATATCAAAGTCATATACGCCGACCTGCCCTGCACCTGCAAGGGCATGGTCGTGCGGATGTTCGATGATGGTGAGAACAGGGATACTATCGTTCTGAATTCCCGGCTGAACTGGGAGCAGAACAAGGAAACATACAAGCACGAGTTATGGCACGTAGAGCACGATGACTTCGACAGCTGTCTGCCTGTCTCGGTGCTTGAAAAATTGAACCCATATTAGGAGGAGATATGGCAATCAGGTATCTGTCCCGAACACGGGCAAAGCTCATCGTATCGACAGGATCCGCATCACGAGGAACACGCAAGTTCCATACTAAGACTGTCGACATAAAGGGGAAAAAGGACGCAGAGCGCCAGTATAAGGCGTTCGAGGCAGAATGTTCCGCGCTTGCCGGAGATGCCGGCACTGTCGCGGATCTGCTCGACACGTACATCGATATGCAGCGAATAAAGGGAATAAAAGAGACTACACTGCGCGGATACGACTCGTATGCCAAACGCCTTAAATTGGCTTTTAAGGGCGTTAATGCCAAAGAACTAACACCTTATCAGATAGAGAAGTTTATCGCCTCTGCGGTCAAAGGAGAGCCTAAGAAGGGCTATCCGAAGAAGGCTTCACCGAAGACCATAAAGGGATATGTCAGCCTGCTGTCATCAGCATACAAGATGGCTATCCGGAGCCGTATGCTGACGGCCAATCCGTGCGATGCGGTCACCATTCCGAAGCAGAAGAAGCCCGACATCGTGGTCCTTACGAAGGAAGACATTCCGAAGTTTGTCAGCGCCCTGGAAGATACCACGCTCGACCTCAAGGTCGTGTACGAGCTGGCGCTGTTCTGCGGATTAAGGCGTTCCGAGATAATGGGACTGATGAACGAAGACATCAATGCGACCTGGCACACGATCAAGCTGCAGCGCACTCGGCACAGGATAGAGCGCGAGGACATCATCCAGGATATGAAGACGGAGCGGTCGAGGGCCGTGATCAAGGTGCCTGAATTCGTGATGTCTGACATTGTAAGACTGATGAAGGAGCATGAAGAGGATCCATTTATCGAGAATCCGTTCCTTATCCAGTACGCTTCCGAGCCGATGCGCCCAGACTATGCCAAAAGGCAGATAAAGGAATTCACGAAGGAGCACGGCCTTCCGGATGTAACGCTGCATGGTCTCCGGCACACGTTCGCCTCGATGCTGAACGCTTCAGGCGAGTTCGACATAGCTGAGATCTCCGCTGCGCTCCGTCACAGTAACATCGGAACGACGTTGAATATCTACACGCATCTGTTCGAGTCAGAGACACGTTCATCGAGGCGTATTGCAGATTTTATGGAAAAGGGTGTCCAAAATGTGTCTCCCGAAAATGAAAAAACCGCTGAAATGCAGTGATTTCAACGGTTCTGTTGGCGGAGGACATGGGACTCGAACCCGAATAATCCCTTGCATCCCCTTATTCATTGTTATCGGCTCTTGGCATTGAATCGTTGGAATTTCAACGCTTTGAGGCTGTGAGCCTTGCAATCACCTGCATAGAGCAAATGTAAAAATCGTGCAAAAAGGTGTCCTTTAGGTGTCTTCAGGACACGCAAAAAGACCGGGGGAAAAAACAAATAAAAAACCCCGGTCTTTTGCGCAGTATAAGTATGTAGAAAGGAGGCTTGCTTCCTAAGAAGCCTTAATCTTTTTTGAACCATTCTGGTCTCGATCCGCATTCTGTCTCGCACCAACGGTCAAAGACATCTGTCATGTACCAGTTGCCTTTCAGATCGATGAAGTAATGCTGTGCGAGCGTGAGGATCTCTTTCTTTTCCTGTGGCCTGAGCAGGATCATCAGCAGCAGCTGCGTCCTGAGCCCGTCCTTCTCGAGTCGTTCGAGTCTTTTGCCGATTCCCTTTTTGTCATCACTTCGCGTAATCAGGAACTGGGCGAAGGCCAGCAGCCCGCCCGATGTAAGCGCGGAAATGACCGCGATGATGATAGTCTGTGTCATGTCCGCACCTCACCTTATCTTTTTTATTCTTACAAGCATATTGACCTTGCGCTTTGCATACGATGAATAGTTCACCGATAAGCCTTTTTTATGGCCCATCGTATTGAATATCGAGTTACCATCCTTATCGGTGCCCATATATACCATCGTATGATATGCAGGGTTGCCGAAGCCTACGATGTCGCCCTTCTTGACCTTGCCCTCTTTGCGTAATGTCTTAAGCGTCTTGTTCGGATAGCTGAGCGCATACAGTTCCTTGTGCTTCTTCACATAGTCCGCAGCAGGACCGCTGATGCGCTTGTGATCCGGATGGAAATAGAAATACTCGCCCTTCGGTATCATTCCGAGCCTCTGGAGGCTGACAGCAGGAAAGGTTATGCAGGTGCCTTCCTTCCTGCTGTTCTCGATGGTCGGATGGTCATTGAAGTGGTACTTCTGATTCTTGCTCCAATTGAACTGCATACGCATCGCATCGTACCAGAGCTTGAGCGGATCTGTTTTCGCTGGTGTCGGTGTCGGCTTCGGTGCCGGTACTGGAGCGTGTGCCTTGATTATCGCCTCGGCTTTCTTCTTCGACTGGCTTCCGAAGATCCCGTCGACCTTCAGTCCGTACTGCTTCTGGTATTTGCGGATAGCTTTGTCCGTGAGCCCTCCGCAGTATCCGTCAACATCGAGCTTCGCATTGATGCACCAGTTGAGGAACTTCTGGACGTGCTTCACGTCCGTTCCCCTTGTGCCTTTCTTCACTGTGTACTGTGGAAGACCGCCCGTGTACGGTGTGCTCGGTGTGTACGGCTTCGATTCCGTCTTTGCCTTGTTTGCGGTCTTGAGTTTACCGCTCCACACCTTCAGGACGTCGCCCTTCATGTTGTCCTCATATGAGATCCAGCCGTTCCGGAGCGAACTGTTCGAGTAGGAGTCCTTCACATAGATCCAGTGCTTGCCCTTCTCATATTTGTAAGCCACAGAGCAAACGAAGTGTCCTCCGCTCGTCCAATGAACGCCCTTGCTCCCGCCTCTGCGAGATCCCATCAAATAAACAGCCACCCTGCTGCCCTTAGCGAGCTCTGTCCATAGCGGTTTCATCGTTTGGTGTTCCTGTACTTCAGTTAAGCCGTAATGCGCCATCATCTTCGGGATGCCCGACCAGTATGTGCCGTTGCCCCTTGGGTCTGCATACTGCTTGCAGTACGGTTGTATGGTCTTTGGCGTATAGTCCTTATACTTGTCTATCTCGATGATGATGTTGCATATACTCACTTCACCACATCCGCAGTTGCGTATGCAGTATGGGGCTTTTGGATACCCAAGGTTGCCCCACCTTTTGTCAGTCTGCATATACTTCATCTTCATCACCATCTTCAAGGTAGTCAAGGTCGCTGATGTCCATATCCAGTGGCTTGTTGTAAATCTTGGCAAAGATAGCCACGATAGCACCCAGTAGGGTATCAAGGGCTGTCAGCGTTGCCGTGATCTGATCAGCGTGTGGCACGTTCCATATGCTACACACAGCACCGATGAATGCTACAAGCGGTACTGCTATCAGTGCTATCAGTTTCAGTGTATCGTATGTTCTGTTACTCATTGTTGTTCTCCTATTTCCATTTGCCTTATTTCCACCGTCCAACCTCATAGAATTGTGTTATATATACTCCCGATGTGCCAGACCCTACCCTTAATGGATAATATCGCCCCGATTGTGTTGCTGATACTCTATTTGTACTATCGGCGCCTACCCAAGCGTCAAAAGAGCCACTTGAGTATATATTTACATATTCGTATGGTGTGTCGATAAATAAACCCGTTGGAAAATCCTGCCTTGCCACATATGTTGTGCCGTAATAAATTGGACTTGTCCACACGCTAAAAGATGTTGATGTGCTAACAGTTCCCCAACATTCCGCGACTCCATTGCTCCATTTACGATATGTCCATATACCGTCCGTGCCGCTATCAATTATCATTGGAGTGTTCAGCAGTTTGCTTATAAGTGCTTTCACATCTAACAATCGAATCACCCCCTAAACAATTACATCACTATCCCATCCAAGTGACACAAGTGCGTCATAGATGTCCTTGTCTACGTTGCCTGTAGTTTGATACCCTGCAAGGTCGATGTGTACGTTGCCATCCCACTTTACCGCAACTGCGTTGCTTCGGGCAGAGTCCGATGTGCCGTTGCCGATTTCAAACGCGTTATTGCTTTGGTTATCATTGAATTTGCCGATGGCTGTTTGATTATCATAGTTCGCTTCTGTGCAATAATTTTGTGAATGAGAATAATCTCCGCTTGCAACAGTAGAGCATCCTTCTGCGTGACTACATTCCCCACTTGCTGTTGTTCCTTGTCCTTCTGCAAGCGAAGCAAATCCTCTTGCATCATTGGTGTATCCGATAACTGTACTCATGCCACCGACATAACCACCAGAGGCTTTTGACCTTACCCCTAATGTATATGCCTTAAAATATGAGGCGTTATACCACGCAGATGGAGAATATGGCGTATAGGTTATCACCAAGTTGGATATGGGTTCCGTGACATTCGCTATCGTAACGCTCTTTTGGTTGAAAGTCGTATCCGATGTAACGTCAACACCGTCAGCCAATACTTCGACAATAGCACTAATATCAAAGCCTACATTTACGATGACTTCATCATGTATAGGGGGGAGCGGTAATGTTGATTCTTCTGTTATGTTCCCGTTCTCATCAAGCAACTCGCTAACATGGAAGTATGTATATCCGTCTCTATCTTTCAACTGTAGTGACCGATAGTTCATGTTAAGCCGGCTTTCTCCTGTCTGACCTATCTGTGCCCCATCTGCTGTAAATTCGGCAAGTATGTCGCTGCCACTTACGATATATGTACCTGCACTTTGGTAAACTGTTCCTTGTCCTGTAGCTATAAGCACCTTGTTGCCACCAGCGTCTGGAATTATCCACAGACCTTCGCTATCGACAACAAGATGTGTTGCCACGTAGTTATTCAGCGATTCGTTTATCGACAATTCGTAATATGTGGAGATGTCAGCCACGTCTGGTTCTGTGACCACGCTGTAGTGCGTACCGCCTACCACATAGTCGCCGTTAGCATCCACTACGAAATACACATGTGAAGGGTCGGGCGCTGTGTCAGTGGTCAGCGTCATCGTGCCGTGCTGTGTCACCCATGCAAGCGTCTCCGCTACGCTCTGGACGGATGACAGATTACCGAGCGCACGCGCAGCATATTCGCCGGCATTGTCAGCTGAAGCCTGTGCCTTGTTCGCCGATGTCTGCGCAGCACTTGCTGCAGAAGATGCAGATGATGCGGCACTTGCGGCAGCAGAGGCCTGTGACTGAGCAGCTGAAGCGGCAGATGCCGCCGCAGAAGCCTGTGTCTGAGCAGCAGAAGCCGCTGACTGTGCCTGCCCTGCCGCAGTTGTTGCTGCAGCCGCAGCAGTTGCCGCCGCTGATGCCTGAGACTGCGCGGAGACCGCGATCTCGCGTGTCTCGTTGATCGTAGTCATTATGTCCTTGTTGTATTCAGCTCTTGTGTCCGAACCGACAGAGGACACCACAGCGCCGCCTTCGCCCGATTCAAGGTGCATCACAAGCGTCGGCGTAGTGCCGAATGTCGCTATTGTTCCGACCTCGAGTCCGTTTTCCTCAAACATCGAGCAGGTCAGAGGCGCGTATGCGAAGTCCTTGACCGCGTTATAGATGTTTGTGGCGTTCGTGCTTGTCGCATTCTCCAGGAACGGATTCTGACCGATGAAGAGGCTGTTCGTGCCGGAGCCGGCAGATGCCTGGACCTCGCCCTCCATGTTGTAGATGGTCACGTTATCGATGGCCGCACACGTGTAGTCCGCGACCTCGAGCTCTATGTACTCCGATGCCGTGACCGTTATGCCGCTGTCGGCGTAATACATGAAGCACAGGTGATCAGATCCGTCTATCTTGACCGAGCACCCGCTCGCCTCTGCCACTCTTCCGAGCAGTTCCCTGATGGTCATGTCCTCATCGAGAGATGCCGCCGTCAGGGTGCCGTTCTTGACGGTGCCGGAGATAGTGCATCCGATATATGTCGCTATAGCGGATGCACAGGCCGACACAGTGATAGGGAGAGTAAGTGAAAGAGCGGATATATTCTTCTCGGTCAGATACATCGCATCGTATGCGGTGACGGCGTACATGCCGTTGTTCTTTTTCACCTCGGTGATGTAGAAGCGGCCTTTGTCCGTACCGTCAATGTCCCATACGAAGACGCCGTTCGTGCTGTCCTTGGAGTATTTAGGCACCTGCGTGTCCGTGGTGAATGTCACGCACGCCGATGCAGTGTTCCCGATGCTGAATTCATCGCCGGCATTGAGGTCGACTGTGTAGTTGATCCCGCCGAAGATGTTCGCGTCTGTCAGCGTCAGGTTCGCAAATGTCAGTGTGTTTGCCATTGGTTACACCTCACACTTCTATCGCATGGAACTCCACGCCCTGATACAGTCCGTTGTACAGAACGCCGCTGTAGCATTCGCCCGTAGCGTTCGATGTGTACATCTGTACGGTGACTTCTGAATTCGTGCGCGGATCGTGGAATGTCATATTGTATTTCTTACCGGAGACGGCAGTCAGGAGAGCGGAGAGCTGCGCCATCTTCATCGGAGGCATCACTACCTCGACCTTCCTGATGTTCTGCCTCACCCATGTGATGACCATAGTGCCGTCATCGCTTCGCCCGCTCTTCGATGTGGCGAGCGAGTCATATGTCACCTTGAGGCTCTTCGGCTTGTATTCCGTCGAGCCGATTTTGAAGTTGCCTTTGCTTGTCAGTGCCATTGATGCCCTCCTATATCGTCAGCAGCGCCTTGCCGGTCCTGTTGTAGTATGCCGTGTTGCCGCGCTGTGCGGATCGCGCGACTTGCTCATCGCCTATCTGTACGGTCATATCCTTGCTCTCGATGGCCGCTATCACCTGACGCGTCATCGATGCGAACGCGTTCACGAGGTCACCGTTCGCTTTCTGTATGGTGTCATACATCAGGGACTGCGGTGTCGCGATCTCTGGGTTCTGACGAGCACCCGGATACTCACCGAGGAGTGCCTCTGTAGGTGCGGTCAGAACGCCGCCTTTAGCCAGTTTCAGCTTATAATTCTTGAGGATAGGGACCTTTGAAAAGACGCTGTTGATCTTTGAGAAGACATTGTTGTTGATCCAAGTCTTAAGGTCAGATGCAGCTGCCGAGAACTTGAGCCCGATGCTGACCGTCTTGCCTTTGAACTTGCTCTTCAGCGTTTCCCATTTCTTCTTCAGGCTGCCCCACGTAGGTATCTTGATGGATATGCTCGCGCCCTTGCCCTGGAAGTTTGCGATGAGCTTGTTCCAGGCGGTCTTGATGTCATCCCAGGACGGGATCTTGACACCTATCTTCGCCTCGACATTCTCCTTGAATAGACCCCACGCCTCTTTCGCCTTGTCGCGGATATTGCCCACGTTTGTGTTGAGGTTCTCAAAGAAGCCTTTGATGTTCTCCCAGCCTGTGCTGAGCCAGTCCCACCAAAGGTCGCAGAACTCCTGCCACTTTTCACGCATCGTGATGATCCACTGCAGTATTTTGGAGTTCTCCAGCTTCTTCTGGAACTCATCCAGCTTCGCCAGCAGGTCGCTGTCCATGATGTCCGCGAGGGCAGTGTAGCCGGAGATGTCTTCATCGGATATGCCTCCGACGCTGACTCCGCCTCCGCCGCCTCCGCCGCTTCCGCTTGATGCGGATGATGTCGACTTCTCGATGAGCTTGGTGAGTTCATCAATGCCCATCAGGGTACGGCGCAGCTGCTTGGCGTGCTTGACTGCCTTGCCGAGATTTTTGGCTGTGTTGCCGGTATTCGTGGCTACGCTTCCGGTAGTCTTCGGCAGGGATGTCTTTGTATTGCCATTTCCGCCGTAGCTCTCCTTGACACCCGTGATGAATGCGATGACCATGCGGGCCTTCGCGATCAGCAGTGTCAGCCACTGCACGACCTTCGTGATGATCGGGATGACCTGACGCGCCTGAAGCTGTCCGAAGCCCGCCATAGCCATCTTGAGCTGGAGTATCGAATCAGAGCAGGTGTCGCTTGCCGCTACGAATTCGTTCGACAGTGTCGCACCCATCGCTCTGTATGTATCCATCAGCCCCTGCGTTTCGGCGTTGGTCTGATTGAGTACCGGGAAGAGTTCGAGCGCTCTGGTGCCGAAGAGTTCAGTGGCGGCCGCTACCTTCTCCGTCTCCGTCCCAAGGTTCTGTATCGCAAAGACGGCCTGCTCGAACGCCTCGTCGATGTTCGATGCCGTGATGCCGTACTCCTTCAGCGCCGCATCGCCTGAGGCGACACGCTGTGAGAACTGGCGCATCGCCACCTTGAGCGCGGAGAGTTCAACGCCGTTCTGCTTCAGCACATAGCCCCATTCCTGGTATGCCGTCGTGCTCAGAAAGACCTTCTGCGATTCGTCCTTGATCTTGTCGCCTACCTCAGCCGCCTGTATGACCGCCTCGATGTATCTCTTCGCAAGTTTCAGCCCTGCGACCAGCGCACCGACCGCCACAGATACGCCGCCGAGCGATGAGGACAGACCTGACATCGATGCGATGCTTCCCTTTGCGGAGTCCTGGACGCCGTTCAACGTGGTCTTCAGCGCACTGAACTTCGATGTCGAGGTCGATGCCTCGCTTGTCGTCTGCTTCAGCTGGTTTTTGAATTTTCCTATTTCAGCCTTTGCCTGGGAGGCATCAGCCGTTATTTTCACTTTCAGTTGTTCTGTCGCCATTCTGTTCAAACCTCTTGTTGAATGCGGTTGCGAAGTTCATGAAGTTGGCTGCGGATCTGCTCATTCGCTCTTCTTCTTCCGCTTTCTTCCGTGCCTCCTCAGCTTCCTCGCTCCCGAAGAATTCAGGATAGATGTCCTCTATCTTCGGCACGTTCTTTCCGCTTATGGCAGAGCCAAAGAAGAGCCCGACGGAGAGCGCCTGAAGGAAGTCGAACCGGGCACGCTCTTTGAGCTGCGCCGTGTGCGCCTCGCTTGCCCTTATGACCTCACCGAGCGTCATGTCCCAAAAGTCACGCTCTGCGATGCCGTTCTTGAGGCTTTCCGCACGCCAGTCCATGATGATTTCTGTGAGGGACTTGTCCTGTCCCTCTTCATTTAGTTTTTTCGCTCACCGGCTTCTTTCTCCAGGAATCCCGCTTCCTGGAACGCCTCAATGAAGACAGGCACGAGCTCCCAATAGGTGTGTCCGTCCGCGATGTAGTCGCCGATGATCTCGTATGTGTCGTCAAGGCTGATGCCGTGCTCATAAGCCTGAAGCATCTGATGCAGTATGATCGCCATGTCGGATATCTTCGGGAGGACATCGTTGTCGATCTCCATGAAGATCTGAAGCGGCGAGAAGCCGAGCGATCTCTCGAGGGCTACGATGCCCTGCACTGTCAGCCTTAACTTGTATGTATGGTCTCCGACCTTGAATTCAGTGAACATAGTGTGCCTCCTTGCAAATAAGGGGAGGCAATAGCGCCTCCCCTGCCCTTATGCTTATGCGAATGTGATCGCGCTTGATGGCTTGAGCGACAGCGTATATGTGATAGCGTCGTTAACGCCTACGCCGTTCAGCCTTACAGACGGCTCTGCGTCGAATGTCGCAGTAGCCCCGCCTGTGCCCGGAAGAGTTACCTTCCAGCTGTTGGATCCCGACAGGCCGTTCAGAGTATTGAACTGTGTCTTCTCGTACAGGAATGTGAAGTCGAGGCTGTCACCATAGTCGAGAAGACCGTTGATGTACATGTGCGCAGAATCCGCAAGTGTAGTTACCTCTACGGAATCAGCGCTGCCGCCGATATCAGGGATCTCCTGCAGGTTTGTCAGATCTGTGTAGGAGCTGGAGCTTCCTGCCTTGTAGCTGAGCTTGATGCCCTGTGAAAGAGTTCCTGCCATTTGTTATTCTCCTTCCTCGAAGCCGATGGCTTCGTAGTCCATTATCTTTTCTATCACCCTGCCGCTCACTATCTCGTTCGCTGAGTTCCGGACAAAGCCCAGCCCCTTCATCGTGCTGTCTATGTCAGCCAGATAG
>Ga0310694_10001596_pt1 | contig 25334 bp, 15 predicted proteins | sample 174DNAGHGhighgp2_FD_203884 | JGI IMG/M metagenome (GOLD analysis project Ga0310694, IMG submission 203884) | Sheep rumen microbial communities from Palmerston North, Manawatu-Wanganui, New Zealand - 1742 DNA GHGhigh gp2 (v2) (version 2) | ecosystem: Host-associated > Mammals > Digestive system...
AAGATCGACAGTGCCAGGATAGCCACGTTTGCTTTCGAGAAGGCCTACAAGCTGAAGCCTTCAAAGCTGGCGTCAGAAGATATCCTTAAATTGAAGCAGCTGCAATCAGAGCGCGCCATGTACGTCAGCGAACGAGCTAAGTACAAGGCATATATCTCTGACAAGTGCGACAAGAACAGCAGCACCTTCAAACGGATGTCCCTGATGGTGAAAGCGCTGTCCCAGCAGATTGAGGAGGTGGAGACTGAGATCCAATCCGTCATCCAACGGAATGAGGAATTGAAGACCAGCTACGACCTGATCACCTCTGTCCCAGGTGTCGGCAAGGTCATCGCCATATCCACTTTGACCCATACGAACAACTTCCAGTCCTTCAGCAATGCCCGACAGTATGCCTGCTACGCTGGTGTCGCCCCCTTTGCCCGCACTTCCGGGACCAGTATCCATGGAGCGGCCACCGTGTCGAGGATAGGAGATGCCCAGATCAAGGCAGAACTCTCACAGGGAGCGATGAGTGCCCGCCACAACGACCCTGAAATGAGCGTGTATGCTGCCCGAAAGCGGGAAGAGGGGAAGCACCCCGGTGTCATCTTGAATGCGATCAAGTTCAAGCTCATCGAACGCATGTTCGCGGTCATCCACCGCGGCACCCCATATGTGTTGACTCATGAATACAAGACCATGAAAAACACTGCAGAGGGATGCCATAGCGGCGGGAGACGCAAAGTCTCCCAAGAGCGTGTATTTGCAAGTTGAACTTAACAGAACACTCAATTTTGAAAATTATTCAACTTTTTAAATAATTATTCAACGAGAAACCTTGGCCGTGTCCTAGATTTCCGTGCCCTGTGTGCCCTAAAACCAACATGTCAAAGATCGTGCCGCAAAGATACAACAAAAAAAATTGCCATTGTCAGTCTACGTCCATTTTTGTCCATTTTTGTCAGTCTACGCACAAAAATTATTTGGAAATCTCAAAAAAAATCCGTATCTTTGCACCGTTAAACAACACAACGACGATAATGGAGCAGCACCATCTTCAAGAATCCATTTCGCCTTTAAAGATAAACCTCTTGCTCCGAGCTCTGCTCGCGCGCCCCGAAGGAAGCCTTCCCCAGGACGTGACCGAAGGGAACAACCTCTCGAACTTTTCGAACCCCTCTTAACCCCACCCCTATGTGGCCAATACAAGATTACACTAAGTTTGCACTTTCATTAGCATATTTCCCGAACTCCTCCTATGAGGCAGCAGCTCGTCATCTCAACCGCTGGATCCAACACAATCCCGCCTTATGTGAAGCACTCTCCCAAACAGGGTACATCAAACGACAGCGTCACTTCACCGCTCGTCAAACCGCCCTCATCTTCGAGTACCTTGGCGAACCTTGACTTGACTCTAAGGATCCCGTTCCGGCCGATCAAAGATAAAAAAACTCAAGAGTCCTTCGCGCGCGTAGTAGTCTTCTCTTTTTCTTTTTCTATTTACGATGTTCGCGCAGCCGTACCCAAGTGCGTGCATGAGTACGGCTGCGCAGCCGCACCCGAGTATGCGCATGAGTACGGCTGCGCATTCGCACGCGCGTGAGGCCGCTTCTTCTTCATGCCTGGGCTTAGCTCTTTTTTCTCCAAAAAGATGGAGCCTTTTCTCATAGTTTCGTCTTCTTTCTTAAAAATAATCACTTTTTTCCATTTAAATTTGGAGATTGCCAAAAAAAGCCCTATCTTTGCGGCCCAAAATTAGAATAACATTTTTTTGTATGTGTGTTAATTAAGGCAATACTGAACAGACCCATCCGTGAGGATCGGCCTGTTTTTATTTTAAATCGATTTTCTTTTTTAAGAAAGGACGAAAAATGAGCCATTAGGATAAGATGCGTCCGATGACGAGGACCCTCTCATTCCCCCTGCTTAGGGGATGGCTTGTTTGTCCATTCTGCTCATTCAGTTTTATTGCTAACGCAAGAAATCATTGTGGAAATCTTTCGAGGAAATAAAGCGTGGTCCAGCTTTTGTAGGGACAATCCTCTATTTCCACACTAGATTTCCCCCAAGATTTCTATCCGAGGGATATAGATGCACTATCGTTCGTTGCACACATCATCAAAACTCCCTATCTTTGCCCCGCAAAACGGAAGTACCTAAGCTGTACGAAAGCTCGCCCTACGACCGCGCCTGTACGAAACCCTTCCCCGATGATTTGCAATAGTCGGGTGACTGCACGATTTCTCGCATTGTGGTAGTCTTATACTACTGGCTAGGGATGCTGCACGAAAATCACAGAACACTTCATCCGTTCTCGTGGCTACAATTTGTGGTCACGAGTTTTTTGTGTGTTAATTTAAGTGTCGATTGAGTTTTTTGCATATATTTTATGCCTTTTTGAGTCTTTTCTGCTCTTTTTTGATATTAGTTGAATCTTTTTTATCGATTTTTTAATATAAAATTTGTTCTTCTCATATTTTTTTAATATCTTTGTACCCAAATATGCATAAACGTAGCAACCCTTATACAGATCTAACGAAAGTGTGTAATAAAAGCTTTTTATGCCATTTTTTAATAGTTGATTCTTTGTACACATTGATTAATAAGATGTCTTTTCATTCTAATTGATCTTGGCGATGAGTACTTAAAGTGACGGCGGAGTTCCCATGTCAATTAACTATGCTTTTTCTTCCATGATAAAGAAAAATGAATATACAGTTATTGACCTATTTGCTGGTTGTGGAGGTTTGTCACTCGGCTTGTATCAAGCTGGGTGGCATGGACTGTTCGCTATAGAGAAGAATCTTTTCGCCTTTGAAACTCTGAAATATAATCTAATTGATAATAAGAAACATTTTGATTGGCCTGAATGGCTGCCCCAGACAGCACATGATATAAATGAAATTCTTAAGAATTATCCCCAACAATTGAAAGATTTGCAAGGATCTGTAGACTTAGTTGCAGGAGGTCCTCCTTGTCAAGGTTTTTCTATGGCAGGGAAACGTGTAGAAGATGACATTCGTAATCAATTGGTGTTTTCTTATATAGAGTTCATTAAGTTGGTACAACCCAAAATGATACTATTTGAAAACGTCAAGGGTTTTACTTATGCATTTAATAAGAAGAAGCTAAGTGATGTTGAACCTTATTCGCATAAGGTAATAAGGGCATTGGAAGGTTTGGGTTATGATGTAAAACCTCATGTGATAGACTTTTCAGAATATGGAATTCCTCAGCGTCGCAAACGTTTTATTCTTGTTGGAATACAAAAAAACTTAGGTTCTCCTGACAGATTCGAGCAAATGCTCAAAGACTATCGTGATGAGTTTTTAAATGGGAAAGGTCTGAGAGATAAAGTGACAGTGAAAGAAGCGATATCAGATTTGCTTCGGTGTAATGGTGAAGCGCCGACACCCGATCGCAAGGGTTTTTATTCTGGCAAATATGGCATTGAGGCTTTGACTAACTACGAGATTCTGATGCGAGGGAACTACCCGGAAACACATGAGGTGCCCGATAGTCATAGCTTTGCAAAACATACAACAGAAAAACAAAACTGTTATAAACGTCTTTTGATCGATTATCCTCAGCGTGGTAAACGTATTGATGGTAAGACTCGTGAAGCATGGGGCATTAGGCAGCGTAGTATTACTGTTTTGGATCCTAATACTGCCTCTCCGACTATAACTGGTCAGCCAGATGATTACCTTCACTATTCAGAACCTCGCATTTTGACAGTTCGAGAATGTGCTCGTCTTCAGTCTTTCCCAGATTGGTATGAGATAAAGAAAAAATATACTACCGGTGGTCAAATGCGTAAAATTGAAGTGCCTCGCTATTCTCAAGTTGGAAATGCTATTCCTCCGTTATTCGCTGAATTAGCAGGTATTGTCCTAAAACAAATGTTGAAGTAATGACAGATAATCTTCAATTTAAGGTTAGTGCAGAACTAAAGAATATTCTTGGTCGGGATTTGATAACAAGTCCCGACATTGCAGTTTTAGAGTTAGTTAAGAACTCTTACGATGCCCATGCCTCAAAGGTCGAAATAACTTTTGATGATGATTATCTGTCTATTGCAGATAATGGGAAAGGCATGTCTAAGGACGATCTTATCAACAAATGGCTTTTTGTTGCTTACTCAGCAAAAAGAGATGGAACGGAGGATAAGTCTTATCGAAGCAAAATTAAACGACACTATGCAGGTGCTAAGGGCATAGGTCGTTTATCTTGTGATAGATTGGCTAATAAATTGGTCTTAACTACAAGAAGTGAGCAAGGAGATAAGACAGAAGTCCTTCATGTGGATTGGAGTTTATTTGAGCTTAACAAACAAACTGAATTTGATACAATTAATATTCCACATGAGACCTTAGATACGATTCCATCTTTTCCGTTAAAATCTCATACGGGTACTATTCTTGAGTTTTCAGAACTTCATATTACTTGGTCTCGTGATGACATAAAACGATTGAAAAATTCATTGGAGAAGATGATTAATCCTTTCTCAGGGACTGATGATGATTTTCAGATAGAAATTATTGCTCCCCATATGAAGGAGGCAGATGAAAAAGTAAATTCTCCACGTGATAAAGTGAATGGAGTAATTGAAAATTCCATTGCGGATGTATTGAAAATTAAAACTACCCAAATTGATAGTAGAATCCAAGATGGAAAGATTCATACTTCGTTAATTGACAGGGGTGTCGTGATGTATGAAATAGAGGAGGCGAATCAAATGTTCTCTTTGCTTAATTCTGTATCTATAAGTCTGTTTTATTTAAATCGTGCCGCAAAAATTTCATTTACAAAAATGATGGGCATGCAACCCGTCAGTTATGGTAATGTTTTCTTATTTAGGAATGGATTCCGAATTTTACCCTACGGAAGATGGAATGATGATAGTTGGGGAATAAACCAACGTTTACAGCAAGGTTACAATCGATTCCTTAGTACCCGAGATTTGTTTGGCCGTGTAGACGTTGAGACTGACGATGTTAATTTGATTAAAGAAGTTTCAAGTCGTGATGGTGGCTTGATAAAGACAGATGCATCCCAACAGCTGATGGCTTATTTTACACTAATACATAGACGTTTGGAACGGTATGTAGTTGGCGTATTATGGGGTGAAGGCTTTATTAGGAAAGATTATTTTGTTAATCAGGTGTCGGCCCTTAACGCACGTAAACTTCTAGTGGAAGATAAAGATTCGGAGTCGACTAAACACATATTTTCAAATATTGGCAGTAAAGTAGATTTTATGCAGCTCATAAAATCCCTTGTCGACGATAAAAGTATTACAGTTTTACAATATAATGAAGATTTGGCTAACATTGTTTCTGATCCTTCAGAGACGGAAGTGATTCAAGCTCGTATGTTTGATGATGTGCGTAAATTGGCAGAAAAAACTAATGACGCACTATTGCAAAATAAAATACAAGAGTTTGAAAAGAAGCTTGACGAGTTGCGCCGCCAAAAAGAAGATGCTGAACGAAAAGCCGAAGAAGAACGTATCAAGGCTGAAATTTCAAAAAAAAGAGCTCAAGAAGAAATAGATAAACGTGAAAAAGCCGAAAAAGAATTAAAACAAAAAACTAAGCAAAACCTTTTTCTTCTATCTGTCGGTTCGCTTGACAAAGATCGTATACTAAAATATCATCATGATATCCGTACTCATTCTGCTACAATACATAATACAATAGGTCAGATATTGAAAAAAGCGTATAAAAATGAATTAACAATAGAAGAAACAAGAAAGTTAGTTGAAAGAATTTCAAGAGCGAATGACAAAATAACTTCTATTGCACAGTTTGCGACCAAAGCCAATTATAGCATTGACACAGATGTCATCAAGGCAGACATTGTTGGCTATATATCCGATTATGTGAATAATGTTTTACCAGATTTCTATAGTGATATTAATTTGCATTGTGTTACAAATTCATGTCAAAAAGTAATAGATTTTACACCACTTGAGGCATGTATTTTTATTGATAACCTTATTTCAAACACTTCAAAATTTAATGCTAAAAATTTTGAGATTGTTTTTCAATATGAAGAGGACAAAATATGCATGATTATCTCTGACGATGGTGATGGCATTTCATCAAAAGTTATATCTCCTAGTAACATATTAGAAAAAGGTTATACAACAACAAACGGTTCGGGATTAGGTCTTTATAATGTCGCTTCGTTTGTTAAGGATGTGCTTAAAGGCACTATCGAAGTCGGAGTTAATTCTAAAGAAAAAGGATTCAAACTAATAATAAAATTTTAAGAATATGAAATTAAAATATCAAATTCTTTGGATTGAGAATGAAGAAGATTGGGTACAAAGTATAGAAGACCAAATTCAAGAATATCTTGAGGAATTAGGTTTTATCTATAATATGACCTTAATTGGCAAAGAAGAGAATAATGTCGCCTATAATGATTACGATCTAATTCTTATGGATTTAAATCTTGCAAATCAAACTAATGGAGCAGAGCTTATTTCCAAAATCCGAGATTTGGGCGTCTATACAAATGTTGTTTTTTATTCGGCCAGTGGAACTGAGGTTTTAAGAAAACAAGGGTTAGAATACCAATTAGATGGAGTTTATTATAGTGGAAGAACTCCAGATGCTCTATTTGTCAAGAAAGTTAAAGATGTCATAAATGCCACTATTAAAAAAGTTCAAGATTTAGACAATATTAGGGGGCTTGTAATGGCAGAAGTGAGTGAATTGGATGGAAAGATGGTTGAGATAATAAATAAATATTATGTTGAAAATGCTACTGAAGAATTAAAAAATCTTTTTCACAAACATATAACAAAGAAGCAAGAAGAAAAAATAAAGAAAGCTTTGGAAGGATGTAATCAACCAAATAAGTCATGCACCCATATATGGAAAAATAAGGAAATAAAAGAAATAATGCCGGATTTGGAGGCATCTCAATTAGCAAAGGCTATTATGTATATTATTCCTGAGCATTTATATACACCAAAAAGACAAAATTTCTTTGAAGATTATAAAAACGAAATTTTCGAAATACGAAATGAGTTGGCCCATTGTATCAGTATAAAAGAAAATGGTAAAGAAATATTAAAAACAAGAAAAGGAGACAAAACCTTCTCTGAAGATGATATTAAGACAATTCGAAAAAACATATTAAAATATTCTAGCCTTTTTAACAGATTACTAGGTGAGCAGTAATTTGAGTTTAATTATTATTGTCCATTTTCTAGAAATATTACAGAAAACTACATTCAATCTCGTGGTCATCAGTCGATGGCCACGAGATTTTTACCTTAATTTCGCTGCAATAAATATGTCATTTTAGAGCATTTTCGCTGCAAACCACTCATTTTATATCCGATTTTAGCAATAATTTCTATGAACATAGTTCATATTTCCGAAATTTTTCTTATATTTGCGCCCAAGTATGCGCACGATTGAATCAATCAAGGTAACAACTTCTGAATACTGGAAGACACCCATAACTACCGAGAAGGGAGTTAAGGGTTATTTTCGTTTGCTCTGGAAGGATCTGGGGCTCTCATTCCATCCCGATGACTCCTTCGATCTGTATATCGATGCCAACACCGGAGAACGAGTCTTTGACGATGAAGCTGCCGCCATCCTCGATACCAGGATGGACGAATGTTTCGAAGTGTGCGAAAAGGCCAATGTCGATATCTACGAGATTGGCTTGGATAAACAATATGCGTTTTTGAATTTGAGTATATAATACTATAAAAATTTAATGTCAGCCCAACAAAATTCAAAAGAAAATATTGACTGGAAAGGTATATCTTGGGAAGAAAGAATATTTAGTCATCCAGAAAGAACTATTCGTCTAGCTACCTCTTTTAGTGGCATAGGCGCAATAGAGTATGCTATGAAGAGACTGGGGCTAAAATCTAAAATTATATTTGCAGGAGACATCGACAAAAATTGTAAGTCTACTTATTTCGCAAATTATGATATTAAAGAAGAGGATTGGCATACAGATATTCGATTATTTGATGCCAGCCCTTATAAAGGTAAAGTTGATCTGTTTGTTGGTGGTGCCCCATGTCAATCCTTTTCTACAGTAGGCGATCAGAGAGGATTTGAAGATACAAGAGGGACTCTATTCAGAGAGTTCGCTCGTGTTGTGAAAGAATGTGAACCCAAATTATTTATATTTGAGAATGTCCAAGGCTTATTTAACCATGATAATGGTCAGACATGGGAAGTAATAAGAAAAACCTTTGAAGACTATTGCGGTTATGATATCCATTATCAATTGTTAAATGCTAGAGACTACGGAGTTCCACAAACAAGAGAAAGATTATTCTGTATCGGGTTTCGAAAGAAGACCAGTTTTAAGTATCCCAAGCCTATCGATTTGTCTTATCAAATGTATGACTTTATGGAAGATTATGTTGATTCAGCATATTATTCCATAGAAAAAGGTAAAAAGTACTTAGCAAATGATAAAGATCATCGTGAACGTCTCATCCAAGGCTCAGAATGTGAACGCTTCAATGATTTTATATTTGAGATAAAAGATATTGAAGACAAGTATTACTTGTCAGAGAAGGTGGCAAAATATGTTTTAGCAGGAGGAACTAAAACCTTTAAGACTTCAACAAAAACCGATCTTGCTATCGCTCGCCCCCTACTTCAATCAATGCATAAAATGCATAGAGCTGGTGTTGACAATTACGTTACTTATAAAAAAGAAAAAGGCATTAATGGCATAAGAAAGTTGACACCACGCGAATGCCTAAGGCTTATGGGTTTTCGAGATGATTTCAAAATAGTGGTACCAAATACTCCGGCTTATATGCAGGCTGGGAATAGTATAGTTGTTGATGTCCTAATGGCGATACTTAAACAACTTGACATAACGAAATACGGGGTAAATGAAAAATAAATATCAAAATATACAAAACACCAAAGATAATATTGATTGGAGTGGTGTTGACTGGCGGACAATTCCTTTTTCTCATCCTGAGAGAACAATCAGGTTGGGTACGTCGTTTAGTGGAATTGGTGCCATCGAACATTCTTTCCATCGATTAGGGTTGAATTGTCAAATCCAATTTGCAGGAGATATTGATGCAAATTGTAAAGCTGCATATTTTGCAAATTATCATATAACTGAAAACCAATGGCATAATGATATTCACGATTTTGATGCTACTCCCTTCAAAGGCCAAATAGATTTATTTGTAGGAGGTGCACCATGCCAAGCTTTCTCTTTGCGCGGCAAGCATGGGGGATTTGAAGATACAAGAGGAACTCTATTCAGGGAGTTCGCTCGAATAGTGATTGAATGTCAACCTAAGGTATTTATTTTTGAGAATGTACGCGGAATGTTATACCATGACAAAGGTAATACATGGGACGTCATAAAAAATACATTTGAGAATGATTGTGGGTACCAAATATATTATCAAGTCTTAAACAGTAAAGATTATGGAGTGCCACAAGGACGCGAAAGAATCTACTGCATCGGATTTAAGGATGAAACGGATTTCAAATATCCTTCTCCTATAAAACTAGAGAAATCTGTTTATGATTTACTTGAGGATGTTATTGATGATAAGTACTTCTTAAAGGAGAAGGGTTTTCACTTCATAACTGAGAGTATTAATCATCAAAAAAGCTATACTCAAATTAATGGTTCAATACAGCTTTGTCAGAAAAGGAACCAGCAGTTTAATTGGCATGGTGATTTCATATTTCATCCTTTCACTGTAGAGAAGAATCAACCGCTTGAATTTCTTGATAAAGTTCATGAAATCAATAATGCTGAAGAAACTTATTATACGTCTTCAAATGTAGCTGAGCGCACAATTTATCCAGATGGTAATGGAAAACATGTTATGCGCAGAAGAAAATATGAAATGTATGATACGAGTAAAGGATGGTTTAGAAAACTAACACCACGAGAGTGTTTGCGCTTAATGGGTTTTGACGATTCTTTTCAGATTGTTGTATCAGATACAGAATCCTACAAACAAGCAGGCAACAGCATAGTCGTAGATGTACTAATGGCTTTATTAAAACAAATGGATATAACTAAATACGGAGTTGAATAATGATTATCAATGGATCTGAATTTAACGTTATTAATGTTTACGATTATATAACGATATCTGATTCCTTTGTCGATAATGAAAATAAAACAGGCAAAGGACATGGGGAGGCAAAACTATATGTGGGTCCAAAAGACGAAATGCGCATGTTTTTTGCCGGTAATCCTCATGCAGAAGGTTTTAGCGTGAAGTGTTTTGTGTTAAAAAATGATTTGATTTCTTTGCTCAAAACCATAAAACATGAATATCAACACCCGTCAATCAAATATAGAGGAATGGGTGAAAAACAGAATATGTTTCATTTATGGAAACAAAGATTTCAATATGCAGAAACCTTAGATACTATAATTGAATTTGATGTCCAAGATCAAAAACAGATAATAGGCCCAAGAGGTTATGTGAAAGCAAAGAAGAATAGTAAAGGATATGATTTGATACGAAAGATGGCTTTGCCTTTCGTATCATATATTTCCGTGATGAAATTGGAGAATGTAGAAACACAAGAAATCCTCTTTTATTGGCGTCCCTTCGCTGATTTTACCCAAATGGCTTCTCTGCAATATGCGGCACAACATTATGGTAAAAGGAAACAACAAGAAGTTTCAAAGATACGAAAGAAGCAGGTAAAATACCGCGAAGAATTGTACAATGAATTTCGTCATTGTCCATTTACGCATATAGATGAGTTTAGACTCCTAATAGCTAGTCATATAAAACCCTACATAGTATCAACTAAAAAGGAACAATCTGACCCAAATAATGGATTAATGCTTTCTCCATTATATGACAAATTGTTTGATAAAGGTTTTATCTCGTTTGATGAAAATGGAGATTTGCTTATTTCAGACTGGCTTTCTCCACAAAATAAAGAAAGAATATCTTTTGATTATTCTCCAGCTGATTTGAATTTGAACGAAGAACGCAAAAAGTATTTAGAGTATCATAGAGAAAATGTATTTAAGTAGATATGGAGCAACTGTATAACAAGATAATTCAAGAACAGGGTTACAATCAACTCGTGTGTGACATTTTTCCAAAATGGGAAGATGTTAAAGATGAAATACTGATTCCCGAAAGAAAGTTTGGATCAGGGAATGGTACTATTCATATTTTTTTGGGGGCTGCTGACAGTGAATTACGAAAGGAGTTCGCTTCTTATTATTATGCGGTTGAACATGGTGAGGATCCTTCTATAGGAGCAATTCGTGTAAAGCACCATTTCCTAACAAGTAATATAATTAGCATGTTAGGGTATGTTTGTCAGTATTATTATTCGTTGGGAAAAGATGTAAATGCGCATGTTAAAAATGTTTTATCACAACTTGCTATTTTTGCAAATAGAAATAAGGTTTTAACAACCAATTCTTTCTTCAAGCTCTCAACTGGAGCCTCAAAATTAAGACCCTATTTCAAACAATTTGATAGCGATGGCGTTTTCGTAAAATTGATAAGACAGCTACTATTGCCAAAATCAGGGTATAAAATTTCTCTTTATAAGAATAACCAAAACGAATATGCAGCTTTTTGGCTGATAGGCTTTAATTGGCTTTCAGATTATGAAGCTGACTCTAATAAAGAATATTTGGTTCCAGAAAAAATCCTATTTGATGATACAAAATCTCCTCTCCAGCAAATCTTCTATGGCGCACCAGGCACAGGCAAATCAAACACCATAAAAAAGGAAGTGGACGACCAGAATAAGATAGCATTCCGCACTACTTTCCACCCCGATAGTGACTATTCGACATTTGTAGGCTGTTATAAGCCGATGATGGGCAAGGGGAAAGTATATGGTGCCCAAGGCCCACTGAAAGACAATGGAAATGACATCGAAGAACCGAGAATCGTATATACCTTCGTTCCCCAAGCGTTCACAAAGGCTTACGTAAAGGCATGGAGCACAGAAGATGATGTGTACCTCATCATTGAGGAAATCAATCGTGGCAACTGTGCTCAGATATTCGGTGACCTCTTCCAATTGCTCGATCGCGACGATTATGGCTACTCCAAATATCCTATTCATGCAGATGCAGACCTTGCCAACTACATTGCTGAGCAACTAAAGGAATGTAATCGAGCTGATTTGCCAGAAGAGATAAAAGATGGCATTAGGTTAAAGCTCCCCAAGAACCTCCGCATCTGGGCCACCATGAACACCAGCGACCAAAGTCTGTTCCCCATCGACTCTGCTTTCAAACGTCGCTGGGATTGGAAGTATGTGCCAATCAAAAATGAAGGCAAAGGCTGGGAGATTCATTTCGGAAATAATAAATGCGACTGGTGGGAATTCATCGATGCCATCAACAAGGAGATAGCATCGAAGACGAGCTCGGACGATAAGAAGCTTGGATATTTCTTCTGTAAGCCACGTGCTAACGAGACGTTCATTGATGAAGAACGTTTCGTGAACAAGGTGCTGTTCTACCTTTGGAACGATGTCTTCAAGGATAATGACCCATCAGTCTTTGCAGTTGATGCCAGTCATCAAGATCCCACTTTCGAGATGTTCTTTAACAAAGTGGATGGTACAATTAATTCAGAAGTAGTAAAGTTGTTCATTGAAAAGCGGAATGTTCGGATTGATCTTATCGAAGATTCAAATAATGAGATTGACGAACAACCAATAGAAGATTTATTTAACCAGCCTAATGCAGGAGCGGATAGTTAACCTTCAATAATTATTTTTGCTATGCGCATTCTGATTGAAGAATACCCCTACAAATATGACGCGGTCAGCAATGTCCTTCGGGGCATTGTTGAGACACACGATGCAGACCACAACGTCAGTCTGAGCCGTGTGGGGTATTTTTATAGCCCTGAGGTCAGTGATTGCGTATTTATCTTGCCAAAAGTAATCATCGAAGGCGAGAAGGGCCATGAACGGGCATTTGGCCATATCGATCCATACAGCCTGATTGATGCCGACAAGTGCGAAGAGTTGCGACCTGACGAAAGGAAGTTTATCTACGAGCTGTCGGTGTGGATCTATCGAGCTATCAAGGTATTCAAAGACCAGGAGTTCCGCCGCAAGGAAAACAAAAAAGGAACTTCGATTGTGGAGGAGCGGCGCGCCCCCATGATGGGACATTCTCGGCGCAGGAAGTCGAACACTTTCCTTGATGTGCTGCTTGCCCTCCAGCAATGGAACAGGGACAACGAGCAGTTTGTGATGTTCGTGGTGAAGAACATGCATGCGGGCCAGAACAAGATCAATTGGACGCGCACCATTGCGAAGTCACCAGCAATCGTTCAAACCAATTCGCTGGGTCCAAATCGGCAGGAAGTTATCTACCTGAACCCCATCAACAAGAAGCGACAGGTAAACTTCGATGAAGAGCTGCTTATCATCTATTACAGTATCCTGTATTACATCAATGACCAATACGGGTTCCCAGTTCGTCTGAATGTCAACTTCCCTTTGATAACAGGAAAGCGCTTCGAACGTTATCTGAATAATTATGGCAGATACAGGCTGAAGCAGATCAAATATAAGTATTACTCCGACAAGGCTCTGGAGCTTTGGGAGCTATGCTACGCATTCTTCGACCGCCCTTATCAGATCAACCTTAATGTTGACTACAAGGAATATCTGCTGGTTAAGGATTTCCAGATTGTCTTCGAGGCCATCATCGACGAGCTGCTGGCTGGCGACCAGGAACTGCCCAAGGAATTGCTTGACCAGCCCGACGGGAAACGCGTTGACCACATGTTCCAGTACCATGAGTTGACTAACAATGAGCGACAGGACAATATTTATTACATCGGTGACTCGAAATACTATAAACGTCAGACCTCGTTAGACGATAAAGCGGTTTATAAGCAATATACCTATTCGCGCAATGTCATCCAGTGGAATATAGACCTTTTCAACAACGGTACACCTGAGCAACAAAAAGGACACCACATGTTGCGCCACGATGTGACCGAGGGCTACAATGTGATTCCCAATTTCTTCATTTCGGCCAACCAAAACACGCTGAAGGCCATTGATGACATCGATTTGATTGACAACAAGCTGGAGCCGTCGAAACGGAGGAAGCAATACTATCTGACCCGTCAGTACCTCAACAGGCTTTTCGACCGCGACACGCTCATGCTTGCCCATTACGATGTCAACTTCCTGTATGTGCTGTCGCTGTATGCGCGCAACAATGCAGGGGCCAAGGTGGCTTGGAGGACGAAGGTGCGCAAGCTGTTCCGCCAGCAGATTCAGGAGATGCTGAAGATGAACTTCATCTTCTATGCAGCTACGGCGCATGCCGATGTGGAGCCGGAAACCTATATCCGTCAGAACTTCCAAACCTTGCTGGGCAAGGTGTTCCATCCGTTTGGCGACCGAGAGGGCAGCGACCAGAAATATTACTCGCTTGCTCTTCGCAAGCCGGAGCTGGAACAGAGAGCGGAAGACAGATTGGCTGTGCAGGATGAAAACGAGTCGGTGCTGTTCCAGCTACGACAGGCGTTTTATGTCGAGTTGTGTCCGCTGGGCGATAATCCTGTTGAACTACTACCCAAGGTCGAGCCTCTTCCGCATAGAGAGATTGCAAGCAACCTGCTGACTATGCATTATCTGGAGAATTACCCCGATGTCTCTTTTGTCATTGGTGGTTTCAACAGAGAGAAGCAACTGCGTTGGATGTTCAGTCGCGAGGGTGGTAAGCGCGACGATGCCTACAACGTGCGTATGGGTAAGAACGTGCCAGGCGGCGTCGTGAAGAGCCGTGACTACATCAAGTCAGCCAAGTTTGTCATCCTCTATGAGTTCGGCAAAGAGCAGGAGGGTGTCTATAAGGCTTTTCGTGTGAAGAATACAGGCGAGATGACCCGAGAGAAGATGATCCGTACAGGCTACAGCAATCCCCAGCACGATGCCTACTTCTGCTACTTCTTTGATGAGGAGGTTACGCTTGGACAGTTTGATATTCCTGCCATACTCGCAGCCGATAGACAACTGTATCGGCAACAGTCCGAGGCAGACAAGAAGCTCGACAAGAACTATCCGACCGGCAGACCAGTGTATATGACGGGTAGGGAGCTGATGGGGTATAGAAGATAGCAGAATTGACAGATATTAATTGGCGACGTAAATACTATTACAATTATGGCACGACCTACTTTAGACCAATTAAAATTATTTAATGAATTACATAATTCTCGAACTGAAGACTATAAGACTTTCAGCAAGAGGTCTTATCGCGGTTTATTAAATAGTACGATATATAAGTATTCGGAACCCGCACATTTTGTATATGAACTTCTTCAGAATGCGGACGATGCCGAAGCTACCGAGGTATTTATTACCGTCAATCACGAAGAGCTGCTTTTCAAACATAATGGAAAGAAACATTTTGATATTACACCAGAAGATGCTATACCCTCTGGAGATATTAACTCAATTACAGGTATTGGCGATTCTTCAAAAACAGATTTTCAAAATAAAATAGGAAAATTCGGTGTCGGATTCAAAGCCGTTTTTCAATACACAAATACTCCTGAAATTTTTGATGATACGTTCAAATTCAAAATAGAAAACCTCATTATCCCAACATTGCTAGAATATGATCGACCTGAGAGAAAGAATGGGGAAACTCTTTTTGTCCTTCCCTTTAAGGATAAAGGAGAATCATACAATGAGATAGTTAAGAAATTGGATAGACTTCAGAACCCTTTATTATTTCTAAGGACACTTAATAAGATAATCTTGCGCATCGATAGAACTGGAGGAGGAAAATATGAGGAAGTATCTTATGAAAAGCAATTAGTTGAGACTCTCAACTACAATGATGGAATTATTCTTGAAAAATATAATTTGAAGGAGCCTCTTAAAAATAGTTCCATATTCCTATTCTCTCAAGAAGTGTATGTAACTAATAATGATGTAAAAACCAAGCATTTCATTTGTGTTGGTTTTTATTACAATGAATTAGAGAAGCGGTTAATAACTGATACGAAATCAGATATTTATTGTTTCTTCCCTACAAAAGAAACATTTAAAACTTGTTTCGTTTCCCATGCTCCTTTTTTGCTGACGGACAATCGGCAAAACTTACAACCTGGAAATGCCTTAAATAAAGGTTTGGTGAAACTTCTTGGCAGGTTAGCAGCTAAATCAGTCCTTCTTCTCAGAGATTATGGTATCAATCATAATAATTTGTTGATTGATGAAAATATTACCGAGATTTTACCTGAATATCATAAGAGTTATTATGAGGAATTTGATGAGTTGTTTGAAACCCCAATAAAAGATGCTTTTGACGATATTGTTGATAATGAAGCAATATTTCTTTCAAGAGGTGGCGATTATTTGTCCAAAGATGAAGCGTATAAAGGGTCGCCTCGTGAACTGGTTGATTTGCTAAATCAGAAACAGTTCAAAGAATTGCTTGACACCGATAATGATGCAGATTTCTTAAAATGGGAATTGTCACAAAATCTAAGCAAAGAGAAATACGTTTATTCAAATGATTTTAATGAATACACATCAGAAAAATTTGCTAACGATGTGACTGCTGATTTCATGTCTAAGCAGGATATGAAATGGGTAATACGTATGTACAATTTTTTGCGAACTGCCGCCCCAAAGCTATGGAAAGCCACTTCTGAACAGAGAACCAAAGATTATAGACAATTACCATTTAGAACTGCACCTATTATCAAGACTCAAAAAGGGTATTGGGTTGCACCTTATTTAGTAGATAAGTCAAGAAATGTATATTTGCCATTGAAAAGAGATACTGATTCGTCATATAACTTCGTAGATGAGGATTATTTGAAGAATGAGCATGCTAAAAGGTTTTTCGATGAATTGGAATTAAAAGAGCCAGATGAGTTTGATTATATCAACTCTATTATCCTTGAACGATACAGAAGACCTTCAATAATTGGCAATCAAGATGAAATAAACGACGACTTGGTTGTTATTATATCCTATTGGATGAAAATTAAGGATACCGTTAATTCGGCATCTTACCTTGCCTTGCTGCGTAGGGATCTGAAATTGAGATCTGAGTATAATACCTTTAAGTTTGCAAATGAACTACACTTTCCTATTCCAATTTTAAAGGAGTATTTAAGAGGGTCTGATATTGATGAGTTTGATAAAGAGTATTATCGTCGAGTATATGATAAACATGGAGATTTTGTTAAAAGTTTCCTCAAACATTTGGGTGTGAATTCACTTCCAAAGATAATCAAAACCGATAATAATAATAGTTATTATTTCTCATTAAGCAATCGAGTAAAAAGTCAAATACCGGTTGGATATAGTGAAATCTCATGGATAGAATTTGTTGACTATCACTTAGACAATTTTATGAATGTTATAACTTGTGGAAGAATGACCAAGGATATGTCTTTATATCTTTGGAACGAGGTGTTGCCAACGATTAACTTCTCTTTATATGAAAATATGAGTGTTACTTATAAAAAGAAGTATTACCCAAGACATTGTTATTCAAAATGCGACTCAACGTTCAAAGACCAACTAATTAGTTCAAATTGGATATATAATCAAAATGGAAAGGTTCATAATGCACAAGATATTACATTAGAAAGCCTTGATTCTGATTATGACAGGAATAATGGCCTTATACAATTCTTGAATATTGAAAGACGACAGAAATCTATCATTGAGCTTGGAGGGACTGAGGAGCAACAGAAACAACAAGAGTTAGGGAAACAAGTTCAAGAAGCATCAGGAGGAGTGTTGACTGATGAAGAAACAATCCAGGCCATTAATGAGGCGAAAAATAAAAAACTGGCAAAACTAAATAAGAATAAACCATCGAACAAAAGTGTTCAATCTTCTGACTCTTCCGATACTGAGGAAACAGAACAAGAAGAACTTGAAAACAAACTTAAAGAAAAATGGGAAAAGAAGGCACAAAAGGAAAATGCGAGACCTCGATCTGTGAAGCAGAATAATGATGATGTATCATCGAATAACAGTCCTTCACGATTGAGCGATGATGATTATCAGCCGTTCTTTGATGACAAGAATGTTTCAAGCTTCAATGATAATGAAGAAAAGGTAGATACTAAGGCAGAGAAGAATTTAAAGGCCAAGGATAAGGAAGCCCAAGAATCGGCTGAGAAGACCAGGGAATTGGTTCAGATACTTGAAATGATGCGCTTAACGCCATTGTATAGTTTCAAGTGGTTCAAACTATATATGGAATTGATGCATGCAAATAAAGCTAACATTGCAGAAAGGCATATTCAGCTTGATTTCTCTGAATGGGAGTTTATTTGTTCAGACAAATTGCTGCATCTATCCAATCCCTCTCAACCAGTACCATCTTGGATTGCAGAATCGGACAAGACACAAATATCAACTTTGTCCGACAATCCATTCAAGATTAATGGATTGGTTGTTAAATCAGATGAATATAGTATTGACATTTCAATCGAATTGGATGATGAATTAAGAAAGGCATGCAGTAAAGCGAGAAAGATACGTGTAGTTGCGGATAATTCTTCTAATTTCATCGATTCGTTTGAGAGTCGTTTCTTGCAGCTTGGGTTCGAAGATGACTATAATTTGAAAGAAAATCTAACAAAAGATATAAAATTCATTTATGGCCCTCCTGGAACAGGTAAAACGACCAAAGTTGTGGAGATGATTCATAATATTTTGGAGAATCCCAGTCAAAAAATTGATATCCTTGTATTGACACCGACTAATAAAGCTGCTGATGTCGTCGCTCGAAAGATGGTAGATGATGACATTTGTTATGATTACCTTACTCGATTCGGGGCTACAGAAAGTCTGTACTTGATTGAAGATGCTGCTGTTGTGACAAATAGAGACACAACAGATATGGACTTGTTGGATCATAATATCGTTGTTACTACAGCTGCAAGATTTGCATATGATTGTGTACAACCTGATGATACGTTCATCTGTGATTATCCTTGGGACTATATCATTATTGATGAAGCATCAATGATGGACTTGCTGACGATTACCTATATATTATATAAAGGTTCGCCTTCGCAGTTTATTATTTCAGGAGACCCTATGCAAATACAACCGGTATCTCAAAACGACATGCCGGCATATAATGTTTATGACCTAGTGGGACTTCATAGCTTTGCTGATGCTGTGAACAACTATAAACAATATGAGGTCATCACGTTGCAAACTCAGCATCGCTCTGTTCCATCAATAGGTGACCTGGTTAGCAAATATGCATATAATGGAATAGTAAAAGCAGACCCTGAAAGGGCACCCCAGAAACCAATAATTCTTGATGGAATAGATGTTCGTGATATCAATTTCCTTGGTTTTAACGTGAAAGAATTTGATTTGATATCTGGTCTTGGTGCAATTGGAGGTTCGGCATTCCATCTATATTCAGCTATTTTTACTTATAATATGGCAGAATATACGATTTCGCAATTAGGCAAACATTTCCCCAATAAAGAATATTCCATTGGCATTGTTTGTCCATATAGGGCCGAAGCGGATGCCATTAAACAAATGCTGGACAATCGTCCAATAGACAGCGAGTTTTGCCATGTCACTTGCGGAACTGTCCATAGTTTCCAAGGAGATGAGTGTGATATAATGTTTGTAGTGCTAAATCCACCTGAACAATGTACGAGAGGTGCCCATATAAACAATAAGAACATTATAAATGTTGCGATGAGCAGGGCAAGAGATTATCTTTTCTTTGTGTTGCCAAAAGGCCAACAAAAAGGTTTTACATTGAAGAATGACCTTGGCAGATTACTTTCAATAACTCAACGGAGGGTTCTTGATTGTTCCTTGATTGAGGAGATAATGTTCGGCTCAGCTGATCATATTTATTCAAATACTCATGTCACTTGCCATAAACCCGTTAATGTCTATTATGAAGATACGGCTATATATGAAGTGAGAATGAGTGACGATGCATTAGACATTAAAATTAATGATCAATGAAACTTTGATGGCAGAGGTTTAGTGTGCCACCCATAACGGTTTCGTATGTGCCACTTATAAAGAAATAAAGATTGATGCCCAATAGAACAGCAAGCACATCTACCTCATCATCTGAGAGCAGGTGAGCATCTGTTTTCTGGTCTTTTAGTTTCAGATTATCATCAATGAATCTAAATCAACTTAATTCCTTCGAGTCCAAAATAAGATGTTTGAGCCCTGTTTAATCTTATTTTGGCAATTGCATTTTTCATTTCGTTGAAATTCGATGATTTAGATTTATTTTTATAACCAAAATGCGGTTATATTTGAGGAATAGTGTCTATCTTTGCATTGAGAAAAATGTGCTGATTATGAATAAGTCGATGTATGATTCCTATATGAAAATGGAGATGGTGCCTGCTGGTGCCATCCTTGACCATATTGTCTCGAAGCAACAAAGGACAAAAACTGAAATCGCAGCTCTCGCTGGACTTATTCCTCAGCGATTGAATGACCTTATCAAAGGGAATCGCAGATTTACACCACAGGTTTCCATCGCTCTTGAAAAGACTCTTGGCATAGAACAGACGGGGTTCTTCTATCTTTTGCAATCGAAACATGATATCTATCTGGCGAACAGGGCAGAAATGGATAATAGAAGAACGCCGAATCTCCAGGTCCTAACCAAGACGACATTCTGGGATGTGGATGTTTCGAAGATTGATTGGATCAGGGCTCGGCAATGGGCTTTGCGTCGTGTGCTGGAATATGGCAATGCCGAGGAGATTCGAGAACTGGACCGTTTTTATGGACATGAAGCACTGCTGTCTGTCCTTAACAATCCAGCCGGCTTCCGACTTTATGATCAGGCAAAACTAAATTATGAAAGGGCAGGACTATAATCTCCCGAAGGCATTGTTAGCATGAAATCCATGGACTTCTGGGAACTCAAGGTTATGGATTTGAAACAGATGATAGAGGATTATATAAGAATTAATAAACTATAATCTCTATACTCCTTTTTCATCACATTCGAATGTCCTATACCAATAATATCTTTTATCATTATCTTTTTCTGATTTTCTCCCTTCGCACCCCAATAGCGAAAGAAAAATCGGGAAAAGATTTGGTGATGACGAAGAAATGCGCTATCTTTGCTGCGTGAATGAAAAAGATATAGGAATATGAAACTCTACATCGCCAGCAGCTGGAGAAACGATAGACCCTCTAAATCCCCCTGCTTAGGGGGACTTTTTTTGCTTGCCGGGACTTAGATCATCCCCCTAAGCAGGGGGATTAGAGGGGGTCGTCAAGTGGTCGGACATCGCTGCGGACTATATGGAGTGGACTCCGGAGGAGTACAAGAGGCAGCTGAGGCATCCGAAGGCGGAGGCCCAGTTCAAGAATGACATCGAGGCGATGCGCAGCTGTGATGCTTGCGTGCTGGTGCTCCCCTGTGGACGTTCGGCCCACACCGAGGCCGGTTGGTTCGCTGGTGCGGGCAAGAAGGTCCTGGTGTATATTCCCACCAAGCAGGAGCCGGAGCTGATGTATCGGCTGTTTGATGGGGTGTGCACATCGCTGCCTGAGCTGATTGCCGGATTGATTTGAGAAAGGGCGAAAAATAGATTTAACGAAGATAGTGCTGCTCGATAGCAGCACTGATGAGTAGTCTGGAAGTGCTATCCGAAAGCAAGCTTTCCTCTGTCTCTTCCAACCTACTCATCACCTTTCAGGTCATCATCTTCGTTAAATCGAAAATCGTTCCACAGAAAAATGGGGAAAATGGTTGCGGGATCCGTTTCTTTATATAACATCGTTCCGCGTCTCCGATGTTATTTCCACAAGTCTATTTTCCCAAGAAGGAAATCGTAAAGGCTTACCATCAATATGCCTTCTTCGTTATAGCCAGAGAGGAACCTATCTCCGGCAATGATTATTTTTCGGAACCCATCAGCAATATGAAGTAACGAATCCTGCTCCTGATCCACCTTTTCTTTAGATGGCAGGGCATATGCCGACTGAATATAAAGACGTTTTGCTTTAAATTTCTGTGTCATGACACAAATTTGTGATGCAAAAATACGTTTTTCCATTTTCTGTCGATAGATGTTTGCAAGTCGGTTTTCCTTTAACAAGAATTGCCGCGAATTGACATGAATTGGTAGGGATGAGAAAACTTCGTTATTATTATCCCATTTCCTCCCTCTCCACCTCGATAGCGAAAGAAAATCGGGAAAATGTTTGTTTGTCCGTTTATCATGGTGGAATCTGAGAAGGCGAAAATAAAAAAGACCAGATAGTCAATCAGCCAACCAATCTTACTGACTTTGACTATCTGGTCTTGTATTTATGCGTCAAATAGCTATACCCGTTTTCATTATGTCATGATAGAGAGGGGAAGTATCTCCCTCTTCTAATAGAACGGGCTCTATCTTTGTGCTTACTTTTAAAGTGGCATACCATAATCGTGAGGACTTATACAACCAATCATCCCCTATGGAGGGCACAATCACGGCTACATCTATGTCACTATCCTTTCGGGCATTCCCTTTGGAGTACGATCCGTAAAGAAATACCTTTAATGAGGAGAACTCATTAGATATGACATTCTTGTAATCTTTCACAAGACTTATAACTTGCTCTTTATCCATTGAAAAAAGTCTTTTGTGTTGTCCAACATCTGTTTGCAATACTCAGGAGTGAGGCTGTGAAACAGTCTTTCCTTGAAAGAAGGATAACGTGCTTCGATGTTCATGGGCATTATTTGAGAAATAAACAATACCTGTTCCTGCGACATGATCTTTGACAATTCAGTAGATTGGTATAAGCTCATCAGATTATGAGAATATGGCGGATCTTCTGGCTTTGTTGCGCACCAAAAAGCTTTCATGGATTTCTCCAATACCTGATGGCACATGAAACCAACATATAGCCAACGTTTTGTGTCATACATGGCTTGCGCTGTATCTAAATCATATTCAGCTAGCTCTAACCAATATAGCTTTTGTTCATCCTTGGTCATGTCTTTAAGTATTTGAATGCGGTGCAAAGATATAGTAAATTTTTGAAACTGCCAAATAAAATGATAAAAAAGATGAAATATTACTTTTATCATTATTTTTTTTCTCATTTCCACCCTCTGCGCCTCAATAGAGACAAATTTTCGTAAAGTTAAATCGACAGGTTTCCTTTCTTTATTCAAAAGAAATGCATATCTTTGCAGCCAGAAAACACCTTATTTATTAAATGTATGAAAGATACAGAATCACTCCGCAAACTAATGAAACTTGATGCCGGCATGAATACATCTGACATCGAGACTCGTTTTAGGGAAATAGCTGAGCAGCTGTTTCGTCATTTTGCTATACAGCAAGGCGAGATAATTTATCTCTTCAAGCAGATTGAGTTTTACTTCTACAACCAGCATCATTGCGATATCATCACCCATCCTCGTGAGTCTGAACCTCTGCGTTGGTATGTCAACGACTTTGGAGGTATTGACCTCAATTTCGCCAGTCGCATTGAGTATGATAAGGCTTCGAAGAAATTCATCTTGGATGACAATGCATTCTTCGGAGGCATCCTTCTTCGCAAACTGATCAGCGAGGATGGAAGCGAGGAACTGAATGGCCCCTGGGCTTGTGCCGAATTATTCAGATGGCATGATGCTATCGGTTCAGATCCGGCTTTCCCTAAATTGGTCGAACATGATAATGGGGAGGTAGGATTTATCAAGAATAAACGCTCCAAACTCTTGCCAGGATCCAATACCGTTGAGAGTGTTAAGAAGAAGGTTGATTATATCCTCAGTCTATATAAAGAACATCCCGCAAAGGAAGGATTCTACCAAGACTTTACTACATTCTTTGACAAGCCGTACCAGTATATGCGGTGCGACACGTTAATGCACGATCGGGAAACGACCGAAGTATATTTCTCTCTTTGGTTGAAGGATAAGATAGAAGGTTTCCCTATTATTTATAAGCAACTGACCGACCTCCTAACGGGGATTGGTGTAACGGTCAAGGAATTGAGGGCCACCAAAGATTATTGGGCTCGTGACTATATGCCAATACAGCTGGGACGGAATGAGTTCCTGAGGTATCGCTATTATCCTGATTATCTTGTGAAGAGCAAGGATCCCGAAGATAAGAAAACCATTTCTGATGTATCAAAGGTTTTGCGTGGCATGGGCATCCCTTGTCGCACGACCAAGCTCATTATAGATGGCGGAAATATGGTGCCCTGTGGACAATATATTGTAATGACAGATAAGGTGTTTACCGAGAACGGACGCGATAAAGGGGATGCGGACTTCAAAGCTTTATTGGAATCTGAGCTTGGGCATCCTGTCATCATTATTCCCTGGACAATGGATGGAGATTTTTATGCTGAAGATACCGACAAATATGGGCACGCTGACGGCTTTATCAAATGGTGTGGAGGCAACCGCGTCTTGATGGGCAATCATGGTGATAAATACCCTGCGGAGGCAGCAGCAATAAGGAAAGAACTTGAAAGCTATGGCTTCGAAGTAGTAGAAATGCGTTTCAATGGTCGGGTGTCTTCGCCCTATACGGATCTGAATTGGGCCTATATCAACTTCCTGCAGGTAGGCAGGAACATCATCATGCCAATATTCAGGATTGAGGAAGATGAAATTGCCAGGCAATTCATCCAAGAAGCCTTCCCTGATTGCACGATCTATCAGATCGAAATGACAGATATAGCCCGTAAAGGCGGTGCCTTGCATTGCATCAGTTGGAACATACTTCCCCCTGATTTGTGAGAAGACGAAAAATGGGGAAAATGTTGGCGGGCCGGGTTTTCTTTAGGGAATATATGCCATTGATGAACACAGATTTTTATCAAAAAAAGGCTATTGCAGTATATAGAATGCAATTTTTGTGCATTTATTGCATTTTATAGAATGCATAATTTGTTTATTCGAAATAGTTTTTGTAATTTTCCCCCTCTGCACTTCAAAAATGAAAGAAAATGATGGCACGACGCGACAGTTCCGGAAGGGGCTTGTCGCGTTTGTCGTTATTTGGGTGGTGTGTCGCCTGGTGTTGATGAGTTTTTGCATAAAATGTTTGGAGGGACGGAAAAAAGGCCGTACCTTTGCAGCGTCAAAACCGATAAACAACTGCTCGGTGAGACACTAAAACGAACAAAATTAATAACAATTAAAAAAATAAAAACTATGACAACTAAGATCAACACCCTTTTCGCAGCAATCGTTCTTGCAGGTATGAGCGTTAACGCCAACGCACAGTCTAATGAGTACTACAACACCCGCCATGAGTTTGGCATCGCCGTGGGCGCAGGTGCCACGAGTGAGATCGTCAGCGGCATTGCTGACTTCGCCAC
>Ga0310694_10001597_pt1 | contig 25327 bp, 18 predicted proteins | sample 174DNAGHGhighgp2_FD_203884 | JGI IMG/M metagenome (GOLD analysis project Ga0310694, IMG submission 203884) | Sheep rumen microbial communities from Palmerston North, Manawatu-Wanganui, New Zealand - 1742 DNA GHGhigh gp2 (v2) (version 2) | ecosystem: Host-associated > Mammals > Digestive system...
GGTAAAAGTAAAGACGCCCACGCAGCTCGAGAACCTGCGCTTCTTCCTCAGCTACCAGTGCAACTTCATGTATTGGCGTTACTTCATGTGGAACTTCGCGGGAAGGCAGAACGACCAGCAAGGCTACGGAGAATGGGAGCACGGCAACTGGATAACGGGCTTCCCCTTCATCGACAACCTGCGCCTCGGCGACCAGAGCAAGCTGCCAAGCGAGCTGCGCGAGAACAAGGGACATAACGTCTTCTACTGTCTGCCGCTCCTGCTCGGCATTATCGGCATCCTGTGGCAGCTCTTCAAGAAAGACAAGGAGAATCGCGGCGAAGGCGAGAAGCAATTTGGCATCGTGTTCTTCCTCTTCTTTATGACGGGCCTCGCCATTGTGCTCTACCTCAACCAGACACCGATGCAACCCCGTGAGCGCGACTATGCATACGCCGGTTCCTTCTACGCCTATTCCATTTGGGTAGGCCTCGGCGTGGCAGGCATCGTTTCCTGCCTGCAGAAGCTCCTCAAGAACGAAACCGTTTGTGCCGCCCTCGCCTGCCTTTGCATCATTGTTCCCATACAGATGGCTGGGCAGACGTGGGACGACCACGACCGTAGCGGACGCTACACCTGCCGTGACTTCGGGCGCAACTACCTCGAGTCGCTCAGCAAGGGCAACTTCCCCATCATCTATACCAACGGCGACAACGACACCTTCCCCCTCTGGTACGCACAGGAGACGGAAGGCTTCCGCACCGATGCCCGCGTCTGCAACCTCTCCTATCTGCAAACCGACTGGTACATCGACCAGATGAAGCGTCCTGCCTACGACTCGCCGGCCGTGCCTATCCACTGGAGCCGCCTGCAATATGTGGCAGGCACGCGCGAAGGTGTCTCCGTTCAACCTGGCACGCTGGAAAGCTTCGTCTATTCCCAGGAATACCAAGACAACCCCGAACTTTATCGCGACATTTTGGGCGACGACCCCTTCGAGCTGAAGAACATCATCGACCACTGGATACTTAACGACAATAGCGATTACCGCTTCATCCCCACCGACAGCATCGTCGTGACCGTTGACAAGGAGGCTGTCCGCCGCAGCGGAATGATGATAGCCGCCGACAGCATTCCCGACAAGATGCACATCAGCCTCAAGGGCAAGCGCACTGTCTATAAGAGCGAGCTGATGATGTACGAGATGATTGCGCAGTGCAACTGGGAACGTCCCATTTACATGGCCATGACGGTCGGCTCCGAGAACAAGGCCACCGTGCAGGACTTCTTCGTGCAGGAAGGCCTTGCCTATCGCATTACGCCCTTCAACACGAAGCAGAGCGGCAAGGACATCGACACGGAGAAAATGTACGAGAACCTTATGACGCGCTTCGTCTTTGGCGGCATCGACAAGCCCGGCCTTTATCTCGACGAGACGGTGATGCGCATGTGCAGCACCCATCGCCGCATCTTCTCCACCCTGGCCTCGGAACTCATACAGGAAGGGAAGAACGAGATGGCTGCCCAGGTACTGGAGAAGGCGGAGAAGGAGATTCCGCAGTACAATGTGCCCTACTCCTATGCCAGCGGTTCGGTTAGCATGGCTTACTCATGGAGTGCCATCGGCAACAAGCAGAAGGCCATCGACATCGCCACCCCCCTCGTCGCACAGGCAAAGGAGTACGTCGAATGGTACCTGAGCCTGCCGGACAACATATTGTTGAGCAGCGGGAAGGACTGGGCGTACTACTTCATCCAGATGCACAGCGCGATGGGTGCCTTGAAAAGCGCCAACAGCAATGAGGCAGCAGAAATATCCAGTCAGCTCGACACATACTTCCAGACCTTGCTAATGCGTCTCTCTGCCTACAAACGGCTGTCCGAGGAAACGCTGTACCACATTCAATCCGTCTATTCCAGCCTCTATAGCCTGAAGAATGAGCCGCCCAGAGAAACGATGTTCTTGCTTCAGCAGATCTTTTCCAACGTCTATGGAGATTATGACGAGGAGGAGTACGAAGAAGAAGGAGAAGAGGAAGAAGACTATGTAGAAGACGAGGAAAGTGTGTGAGGGCTTCTCCACACGACTCGCCAAGACCCTGTTACGTTATATCGTCATTACGTTATACCGTCAAAAGCTTATAGATTAAGTGATAATCGAGCAGCCGCCTAAGATCTTCCGCTGGTTCTATCCCCACGCCTTGTGGAGGATAGAGCCGCACAGGAAGATTGTCTTCCTCACTTTCGACGACGGCCCCATCCCCGAGGCGACGCCCTTCATCCTCGACACGCTCGACCGCTTCGGCGCGAAGGCGACGTTCTTCATGGTGGGGGAGAATGCCGTGAAGTACCCGCACCTGCTCGACGAGGTTCGGCAGCGAGGCCACGGCATCGGCAACCATACCTACAACCACCTCTCGGGAGCGAGGCACAGGCCGTGGACATACCTGGCAAACATCAAGAAAGCCAACGACATACTCCACACCAACCTCTTCCGGCCGCCGCATGGATGGATTGGCATGATACAGTACCGCGTGCTCCGATACTGCGGACTCAAGGTCGTGATGTGGGACGTCGTGACGCGCGACTACAGCCGTCTGCTCACGGCCGAAGATGTGGTCAACAATGTGAAGCGCTACACTCGTGGCGGCAGCATCATTACCATGCACGACTCGCTGAAGAGCATCGACAAGCTCAAGCACGCCCTGCCCGAGATTCTCGCTTGGCTGAAACAGGAAGGATATGAGTTCGGCGTTATTGAATAGCAAAGACATCAAAGCCCAGGCCTTGCGCTTGGGCTTTGTTCGTTGCGGGCTTGCCAAGGCGGAACCCGTAGCGGAGCCCTTTGCCAGCCGCTACCGCCGATGGCTGGAGCTCGGGCTTTGTGCCGACATGGATTACATGCGGCGGAACGTCGAGATGCGCCTGAAGCCCGACCTCCTTGTGCCCGGTGTACGGACAATCGTCAGCCTTGCCCTCAACTTCATGCCCGAGAAGCACCAGCCCGCCATAAGCCTCTATGCGCAAGGGCAGGACTACCACGACGTGATGCGAGAGCGGATGCAGAGGCTCATGGAGGACTTGCAGCTCGAAGGCCGCGCCTTTGTCGATACTGCTCCTGTCCTCGAGCGCTACTGGGCATGGCGAAGCGGAGTGGGCATCATCACCCAGGGCGGCTTTATTGCCGTGCCCGGCTACGGACCGACGGTATTCCTCGGAGAGCTCTTCCTGACAAAGGAGGCAGACCACTATAGCCCCATCATACCCTCCAGACCCTCCAGACCCACCCCCAACCCCTCCCTTGTAGGGAGGGGAGCAGATACTACTGGAAGACGATATACTCCCCTCCCTACAAGGGAGGGGTTGAGGGAGGGTCTATGCCCTGCCCTCACGCCCGATGGCCTCGACGCCCGACGCTGCATCAGCTACATGACCATCGAGCACCGAGGCCCCCTGCCCGAGGACATCCGCCTTGGGCGCACCTTCTACGGCTGCGACCGCTGCCTGCGGGCCACGCCGCAGTTCGCCGAGGCAAAGCCCACGGCAGAGCCAGCCTTCCAGCCCTCCGAAGCACTCCTGAAGATGACGCCCGACGACTGGCAACACCTCACGGAGGAACAGTACCGAAGCCTCTTCAAGGGTTCTGCCGTCAAACGCGCCAAGTACGACGGCCTCAAGCGCAACATCGAGCGCTGGCTTGAGTAGGGCTCTGCCATCCCCCGTATGCCGTTCCCAAACACACCGTGCCGCGTTGCCGATCGCAGCACGGTGCGTTTGTCATCGCGGCACGGTGCGTTTGTCATCGCGGCACGGTGCGTTTTCATAGGCACCACAGAGACAAAGGTAGCCTTCTATTTGGGGTGGCAGGTTAATATGGACTGCAACACAGGGCGTGCCTTTCGCATGGGCAAGGAAGTCCTCTAATCCCTTTTCCTTTTAATAAAGCACAGATAATCTTCAAAACGCCTTTATGTTTGCCAAAACTTCCGTATCTTTGTAGCCGAAACAAAACTTTTACGCGTACGCGCGTATAATAATACATAATGTATATCAGGCAAACGAATTAACAACTAACTAAAACTGTTATGAAGAACAAGCTATTTGCATTGCTCGCCTTGCTGAGCTTTGCCGTTGCCGGCTTTGCGGAGACGGTGACTATTTCCTCACCGGCAGAGTTGATTGCCTTTGCCGGCAGGGTTAACAGCGGGGAACTGACGCTCGATGCCGTGCTTACCGCCGACATCGACATGACGGGGCAGGCTTGGGCAAAACCCATCGGATGCTGGACGCCAAAGGTCAACAATGCCAACGTCATATACAAAGGACACTTCGACGGACAGGGCAAGACCATCAGCAACCTTACCTACACCACAACGCAGAGCTATCACGGCCTCTTCGGCGTGGTCTCCACCGGTGCGCTCATCGAGAACTTCAGCATCAATGGCACCGTCACCAATGCCCTCTATACAGAGCTCGGCACCATTGGCTTCGCTCGCGACGACAATCCGACGCTCCGAAACATCCACAGCTCCCTGAACTTCAACAACACAAAGGCCGGCGCACGCATCGGCGGCATCGTAGGCAATGCCTACATCGGCACGACCAACATCGAGCGCTGCACCTACTCTGGCACAATGACAGTCGCCGATGCAGAGAACAACGGCAACTATGGCGGTATGGTCGGCATCGGCAACAACTCCGCTTCTGCCATCTGCAACATCACCGACTGCCTGTTCGACGGCGTGATTAAGAACACGGCAAGCTCGCCAGGCAACTGCACCCTCGGCGGCATGGTAGGCTACAGCAATGCAGCTGTCATTACCATAAAGAACTGTGTGTCCATCGGTACGGTGACATCCAAGATTTACGGCCAGTTCTGGGGCGCGGTCAAGTCCGCAAGCTGCTCCATCGTCAACAGCTACTATAAGGGAAGTGTCGTAAACGGTTCTTCAAGCACCGTAACGCTGCCGACCTTGGAGGCGACAAAAGTCACTGACGAACAGCTGGAAAGCGGCGAGCTGTGCTATGCGCTGAACGGCAACCAATCGGAGAACGTCAACTGGTTCCAGACACTTGTTGACGATGCATATCCCACACCTAACGGCAGCGACATCATCTACCTGAACGGACGTCAGCACTGCGACGGCACGCCCTACGACGACGTGACGTCCTTTTCCAACGAGAACCTTGGCATGGTGACAGACGCACACACTCCCGTCGATGGCTTCTGCTCTGTCTGTGGAAAAGTCGTGCCTGACACCTATACTGCCATTGACGGCTTCTTCGAGATTGACAACGCAAGCAAGCTCAAATGGTTTGCTGCATACGTCAATCAGATAGACGCGGCTGCCAATGCCAGGCTAACGGCCGACCTCGACCTGCAAGGCATTGAGGTCGAGGTTATCGGCAATAGTCCTGCGAATGCCTTCAAGGGCATCTTCGACGGACAAGGCCACAAGATTGACAACTACTCGCTGACAGTCACCTCCTTTGCTGCCAGCCATGGCTACGGCCTCTTCGGCAATGCAAGAGGCGCCACCATCAAGAACTTCACCATCGACGGCACAATGACCTTTGATAATAACGAAGGAAAGACCAGCGACTTGGGGTGCGCCTTGGTGGGATGGCCAGAGGCAGGCACGCTTGTCCAGAACATCAAGAGTACCGTTACCATCGACGCCAAGATTTCCACTCATGTTGGCGGCATTGTGGGTTCTTTGCGTGACGCCATCATCGACAGGTGCGAGTATGCAGGAACCTTGAACGGCTACTCTTCGAGCAACGGCGTGGCAGGCATAACGGGCTACACCAACCTGGGAACCATCATGAACTGCATCTTCTCGGGTACCGTTACGGGAACAGGCACAGGCTACTTCGGCGGCATCCTCGGCTATGTGAACAACGGCAACGCGGTCATGCGGAACTGCCTCGCATACGGAAGCATTGAGAACAGTGCCACGTCAAGGCTCGGCACTCTGGTAGGCTATCTGCGCAACATCAACAGCTACAGTAACAACTACTACAAAGGCGGTGCAAAGGGCATAGGCGGTGGAGAGCTTGCCACAAGCGACCTTGCCTCCACCAACACCACATCTGTTGATGACGAGCAGCTTGCAAGCGGCGAAGTGACTTACAAGCTCGGTGCGGCCTTCCGCCAGGCAATCGGCACGGACCTTTATCCCAAGCTTGGCACTGGCAACGACATCGTCATCCTGAACGACACATACCAGAACCCTGCCGCTTCCCTCTCGCTTGATGAGGACAAGAACTTCGGCACAAGCGCCGACTTCGACGTGGAATCTGTCACTTTGGCCCGCACACTAACGGCAGGCAAATGGGACATCTTCTGCGTTCCCTTCGATATGTCTTCCGAAGAGATTGCCGCCCAACTTGGTGCCGGAACAGAGGTCAAGGAGCTGGCAGACGTTTCGGAAAAGCTTGACAACTATACCCTGACCTTCGCCGACGCATCGAGCATCGTGGCAGGCAAGCCATATATAATAAAGGTAACGAGCGACGTCACGGGCATCAGCCTTGAAGGCAAGACCATCAAGGGCGGCATGAACAAGACAACGATAGGCGACTTCACCTTCGTTGGCCTCTTCTATAATGACTATGCACCCACGGGGAGCTTCATCATCAACGATGGCAAGACGTCTCGTGTGACAAGCCTTGTCGCCGTCAAGGCTTTCCGGGGATACATGACGGCCACTGACGGCATTGTCGTCAAGACCCTGACCCTCGGCCTTGAAGGAATAGAAGACGGCGTTGAGCCCTCTACCCAGATTTCCGACAGGCCGACCTTCGCCGTGATTGGCAACTCTATCTCCACCTATTACGACTACATCCCGTCGGGTTATGCCATCTATTACACCGCTGACCGCGAAAAGAACAACAACATTCAGGTGGGCGACCAGTGGTGGATGCAGCTGAGCCGCATGTCAGGACTCTCCTTCCTTGCCAACGCATCGTGGAGCGGCTCGCGTGTCGCTTACGACAGCAGCACAATCAACGGAATAGCGCCATTCTGCAGCAATGCACGTGTCAGTGCCTTGGGGCGTGCAGGCAATCCTGACTTCATCTTCGTGCTGGGCGGCACGAATGACTGGTCGCATAGTGCCAATATACCTTTGGGCGAATACAGCACAGGAGAGTTCAAGGACTCTCTCTCCTTCAGGGGAGCCTATTCTTTGCTCTTGCACAAGCTCACCACAAAGTACCCAAGGGCTCGCATCGTCTGCCTGAGCATCCTGCCGAGGGGTGAAGCAGCCACTCAAGTGAATGCGGCTGGCTGGTCGCAAGCCGATGGCAATGCCAGCATACAGCACATTGCCGAGCAGTTCGGCCAGTACTTCATCGACTGCACCACCATTCCCTTCAGCAGCAACTGGAGCAAGTACATGATCTCCGGCAACCTCCATCCTACTGCCGACGGCTTTACGATAATGGCAGAGCACATCACCAATGCCTTGATTTCGCAAGGCATCATCAGCGCAGACCTAAAGCGCCCGAATGAGGTGGACGAGGCAGAACGACTCCTTGACATCAGCTTCACGGCGGACGGCATCGTTAATAACGGCACATACGATGCCGCAGTAGGCAGGCAAGGCACAGCCACTACCATATACGACGCCGAGAACGACACCTATCTTGGCAGCACAAAGGCACTTGCCTCTGACTATTTCTATGCCACTTATGACGAGGGTTCGCCTCTTGCAGACGCCTTCAACAACAGCGTGACATGGGAGATACTTGTACGCCTTGACGCCCTTGCCGACCAGAATGGCAACACCAACAAGACCTGTATCCTTGGCAACGAGCAGGACGGCGGCTGGGCTTTCTATAACTCGGATTACGCAAGCACCTTCTCCTACACACACAAGAGCGGCGTGAAGAGCAGCGTCAAGAACTTCAAGGGCAACCGTCTCCTCCTCCCCAACAAGTTCTATCATCTGGTAGTGACAATGGACAGGGCAAGCCACATCATCCGTTACTTTGTCAACGGACAACTTGTCCGCACCGGCACCCGTGCTGCCACCGATATGCCGCTGCCGCAATGCGGAACCGTCAAGGGGCATCAGGGCATGTGGATATGTCTTGGCGGAGACGCCACTTCGGGTGCTTGCACGTCTGGCGCAGAGAACTCCTCTGCTTGTAGCTTTGTCTTCGCCCGCATCTACAACGGTGCTCTTACAGAGGAAGCTGCAGCCAATCTCTATAACGACGAAGTAAAGAAGTACACACTACTGGCTGCCACAAAGATTAACAATGCCAACGATCTTGTAACATTCGCAAACCAAGTCAATGCAGGCGATGTGGCTGCCGATGCCATCTTGACGGCCGACATCGATATGTCCGAAGTGACTTCCGACGAAAATCCCTGGATGCCCATCGGCAACTGGAATACCGTGAATGGCGCCAACGTTGCCTATAGAGGACATTTCGACGGCCAGGGACACACCATAACGAACTTCGTCACGACCACGAACCGCAACAACTATGGCCTCTTCGGCGTGCTGTCGTCAGACGCACTCGTCGAGAACTTCACCATCTACGGCAAGATAACCAGCAAAGTTGCAACGGCTGGCACCATTGGCTTTGCTCGTGACAACAATCCCACGATATGCAATGTCCACAGTTATGTTGATATTGCCAATTCGTATGCTGGTGCCAGATTGGGCGGTATCGTTGGAACTTCATACTCCAACAGCACGGTAAACATCGACCGTTGCACCTATTCAGGCACTCTTGAAGGCAACGACGGTGGCAACAGCGGCAATTACGGCGGCATCGTAGGCTACACCCAGAACGATGCCTCTACCGTCTGCAACATCACCAACTGCCTGTTCGACGGTAAGCTTACAAACTCTGCGGCATCGCCCGGAAACTGCACCTTCGGCGGCATGGTAGGGTACATCGGGTCAAGTCCCAAGGTGACAGCCACAAACTGCCTGTCCATCGGTACTGTTCAATCCAAGATAACCGGCCAGTTCTATGGTGCCGTCAAGAATAACGCCTGCTCCATCCTCAACAGCTATTACCAGGGGACGAATGTGAACGGCAACGCAAACGGAGCCGTCGCCCTGACAAATCAGGAAGCTTATCCTGTTACCGACGAGAAACTTGCAAGCGGCGAGACAGCAGTCAAGCTGGGCAGGGCGTTTGGGCAGGCACTTGACGTCAATGCTTATCCCATCCTCGACTCTGCTCCCAAGGTGTATGAGATGGACGTCAACGGCATCGGCTATGCCACCTTCGTGCCCGAAGCCAACATCCTCGCCATTCCCGAGGGCGTTACTGCTTACGCAGGACAGAAGGACGAAGACCGCGTTCACTTGGAGGAAGTCTCTGAGCTTCCCGCCGACAATGCCGTTATCATAAAGGCTGCCGAGGGTGCCTACTACTGCAACAGTACCGACGAGGAGAGGACAATTGCCGTGGCAAACGACCTGACCTTCTCCAAGACGAACATCACCGCCGACGGTTCTCAATACATCCTTGCCAAGCCCGAAGGCGAAGAGGTTGGCTTCTACCAAGTCACGACCGGCACCATTCCTGCACGCAAGGCATACATCGCCAGCACAAACGGCGTGAGGGCTTTGCTCATCGACGACGAGAATGTGACATCAATTAAAGGGCTCAAAGACATTAAGGCCTCCGAAGACATTATATTTAACCTTGCCGGTCAGCGTCTGAGCAAAGTGCAGAAGGGCGTGAACATCATCAAAAAGAGAAAAGTTTTGAAGTAAGGAAACATTACCTTCTCTGAAAAAACGAAGGAAACTATGCCCGAGGAGGTTTTCTACGTTTAACGGAGCGTTCCGTAGAGTCAAAATGTAAGCAAATCTGACAGGACAATAGCATTTTGTCAAACAACGCACGGCGCAGAATCCTGTATCTCTTTGCATTATGAAATGACTTGCTTCTCTCCGATGAACTTCAGGAATCGGTCGGTGTCGTAGTTCATAATGAGATCGTCGGGGAAGTCCGTCTCGGCAAGTAGCGGCCAGATGAAGCTGTAGTTGGCGACGTCGAAGCAGATATGGGCATCGCTGCTGAGGATGACCGGCACTTCGTACTGCTTGCAGAGGCGCAGTATCTCGAGGTTGTTGGCAAGGGCAGAGTGCTTATTGCGTCGAGGATTGAGACTGCTGTTGTTGATTTCGAGCAAGGTCTTCGTCTCCTTTGCTGCCAAGACTATCGGCTCGAAGAGGAGCTCTGCGGTGCCGTCGCCGGGATGGGAGATGATTTGCGTCCACGGATTGCGAATGGCGGCAATCATGCCGTCGGTGTTCTCCTCGACAGTGCCGCCTTGCCAGCACAGATGATGAATGCCGGCAATGCGGATGTCGAGCTGCTTGTAATAGAATTCATCGAGGTCGAGCGTGCCTTTAGTGTCAAGGATGTTCAGCTCGGCACCAAGCATGAGGCGGAGGTTTCCCATCTGCCGTGGCACGACATGAAGGTTGCGGAAGTAGATGGGATGGCATGTGCCGGGGATGCCCGGGGCGTGCTCCGTGATGCCGAGGATGTCGAGGTTCTTCTGTTGGGCAGCCGTCACCATTTCCTGCAAGGTGCTGTAGGCATGGCCGCTCATAATGGTGTGGGTGTGGACGTCAAGCTTCAATTCATAATTCATAATTCATAATTCACAATTCATAATTCATAATTCGTAATTGTCAGTAAAGGTATGGCCTTCAAAGGTGATGCTGTAAGCATGTAGCATAAGCCTTTCCGCAGGCTTGCCATAGAGGCGGTCGCCAACGATGGGATTGTCAAGGCCGAGCGGATGGGCCAGGTGGACACGAAGCTGATGTGTACGTCCTGTTATGGGTCGCAACTCCAGCAAGGCGTGGCCGTCTCTATTCTCAAGCACGCGGTAATGCGTTTGTGCCTGCTTGCCATGCCTCATATCGACCATTTGTCGAGGCCGGTCGTCATAGTCTGGTCGCAGGGGCAGGCTTATGTCGCCTTCCTCGCCGACAGGCATCTCATGTTCGAGCAAGGCATGATAGACTTTGTGGATGCGCCTTTCGAGGAAGAGCCGCTGCAACTCGTGGTACTTCTCCTCCGTGAGGGCAACGAGCATCAAGCCGCTTGTGTCCATGTCGAGGCGATGCACGATGAGTGGTCCTTTTGCCGATGGAATGGCACATTTTATTGCTTCCTGCACGTTTGGCTGGTCGTCCTTGCCTGGTACGGAGAGCATCCCGGCGGGCTTGCTCACGACAGCCATCTCATTATCATTATATATAATGTGTAGTTGCGCGAGCAATTGCTCACGATCGGCAAGCAAGGGATTCGGCTCGACGTTAAGGCCGCGAAGCATGTGGCGAAGGATGGGACGGCACTTGCTGTTGCACGCAGGATAGAAATGCCCGTCGCGCCTTATCTCATCAACGGGCGAATCGCCAACCCAGAACTCCGCCATACAAAGTGGCCGCAACCCTTCTCTATAAGCCGCCTGCAGAAGTCTCGGCGCACAGCATTCCCCGGCACCCGATGGCGGCGTGGCCGGATGGAAAAGCTCCGGCAGGGTTTTTGTTTCGCCTAACGCATTGAGGAATACAAACTGACGGAACAGCCAGTGTTGCAAAGCGACGCTCCGCTCGTGACGCTCCTTTTGCAGCAACTCCACCTGCTTTTGCAGTTCCCGAAGAGGTGCTTCGTCGGCATAGATGCGCTGCGCCCAAGATTGTTTCGACCTGCGATATTCTGCCTTTTGAAACTGGCTCTGACGGATGAGATTTTGTTCAAATTCACCCATTTCATCGGGATAAATGGACTTTCTCAAGGCATCGCGCTCCGCCTTGCTCTGTTGCATTTGCCTCTTAAAGGCGGCAAGTTCCTCTTCCATTTGTGTGCGAAGCGGACTCAAGACGCCCTCTAACTCCTCCTTGCGGGAGGAGCATAATGCAATCCGTCTGTTGATGTCGCTGATGGCCGCCTCTTCCTCTTGGAAGTAACAGCCGGGAGCCATGAGGTCGAAGACAGGCGGCACGAAGTATTCATGCTGCGTCTTGCTGTCGAGCGTGCCTGAAAAGGCGGCAAGGAACTTGTTCCTCTCAACCACGAGCACCCCAAGCATCTTGCCTTTCTGCAACTCGTCGTGCCATTCAGGATGCTGTGAAAGATAACGTCGAACCTCGTCCGCCGCTGCAACGCAAAGCGGATGGGGCTCGTAGCAGAAGGGATAGGTGAACTGTTCCGGCGGTCGAACCTCTTTGACAGAGGCAGGTAAAGGATGTAACGCTACAGCCATAACACGCCCTCCGGTCCTTGGTTAAAGAGCAAATCAACGATGCTTAAGTCAGGCAGAAAGCCGTGTCGCGAGGCGAAGACCTGATAGTATGGTCGTGCCTTGAAGGGCGGCAAGCCGGCAAAGGCTTCTCCTTCATATGTGGAAGTGCGTGTGACGGGCTTCGAAATGTCGAGCAAAGAAGCAGTCAAAGCCATTAAATCCTCGTTGAAATCGGCTAAAAACGTCCACTTCTTCTCGTAGAAAGGAGCAAAGTCATCTGCATAAAACTCGAAGAAGGGCGACTGTCTGTAGCTGCTTTCCAAAGCGTTCCAGTGCTGATGCCGCCAGTTGCCGTGGTCGCTGATGCGTATGTCTCGCACCATCGTCTTGCTTTCCTCCTTAACAACAGGTATTGTGAGGGCAAGCGGGCCGTTGGGACTGTCTACGTAACACCTGTTGCGCAGCGTCTGCTTCACGAAGTGGTCGCATACCTCAAGCTGTACCTCTTCGGCACGATAGTAGGCACTGTAATGGGAAACAGGCGCAAGGTAACAGCAAGGGAGCAGGAGGGGGGCTGCCATTATTTGATGTTATCGACAAGCGAAAACAGGCGATTCCATCGAATATGATGGCCGCTGAACCAAGGACGGTCAGCGTCTGTGCTCAACCAGATAAAGATGGGTTTGCCCACGATGTGGTCCTCGGGAACGAAGCCCCAGTAGCGCGAGTCGGCAGAACAATGGCGGTTGTCGCCCTGCATCCAGTAGTAATCCATTTTGAAGGTGTAGGACGTCGCCTTTTGTCCATTGATGAGGATGTCGCCTTCGGGTGTCACGATCAGGTCGTTGCCCTCATAAACACGGATGGGACGCTCGTAGATGGCGATGTTATCTATCGACAGCTGAACACTTTCTCCCTTCTTCGGAATCCAGATAGGCCCGTAGTTGTCGGACGTCCAGCCTGTATAGGCATTCTGCGGATAGAGGTTCTCCGTGTCGTGCTGCTCGATGGGCGTGATGCTCAACACATGAGGCTCCAGGCCCTTCCTGGCCTCTTCGGTCAAGGGAATGCTGCCTGTCTGATACATGTCCTGCACGTCCTTCATGCTCAAGCCAAGCTCGTAGATAAGGTCCTCTGGCAGATAACTTGAGTTCATCTCAACATGATAGTTGAACTGCACGTTCTTCGGAGCCGGGTTCTCCTTGCCGTCAAGGTAGATGACACGGTCGCGAATCTCAAGCGTCTGGCCGGGGAGACCTACACAACGCTTCACATAGTTCTCGCGCCTATCGACAGGACGCCAGCCGACCTCGCCGAACTCCTGCGAGTTAATACGAATATATTGTTGTCCCAGCTTATATACTGCATCAAAGTATTTGCGTTGCTCAAGGGGCGTCAAGTCCTCCGGCTGCGGCACCGTGCCTGTCTGTTGCTGATAGAGCTGTGCGCCGATGCCGTAACACATAGAATAGTATTCCGTCTGATACCTGACGTTGCTGACGACGCTGTCGCCTGCGGGATAGTTAAAGACGACGATGTCGTTAAGCTGTACAGGCTTGGGGGTTACGCGCTTGTACTCCCATTGGGGCCATTCGATGTAGCTCTTGCCGCCGAAAGGCAGGGTGTGCTGGCACAAAGGCATGTGCAGAGGTGTCTGCGGAACACGAGGCCCGTAGCTCATCTTGCTGACGAGAAGATAGTCGCCCACAAGCAGGCTTTTCTCGAGAGAACTCGATGGAATGGTATAATTCTGGAAGAAATAGATGTTGACGAAGTACACGGCCACCAACGCAAAGACGATGGCATCGACCCAGCTCATTAAGGTGCGGACGATGGGGTTCTCTGCGTTCTTCCACCACGTCCAGGGAATGAAGCGTGTGACGTAGGCGTCGAAGATGAAAGGAACGATGATAAGCCCCCACCAGGCGTCCACCCAATAGAGGAAGGCAATGTAAAGGGCAATGGCGATGATAGCTTTAATCCAATCTTTCTTTGTGGCTTGGTATCTTTTCTTTTTGGTCATTTCGTTTGGGGTTAAATGAGGTTAATGGGTTTTGTGGGGTTAATGGGGGATGTGGGAATGATGAGATTAGAACTCGAACAGGTCCTTCATTGTGAGCAGGCCTGTGTGTGCGGCTGTGTATTCTGCTGCGAGGACAGCTCCGAGAGCGAAGCCACGACGGCTGTGGGCATCGTGTGTGATGGTTATCATGTCCTCGGGGGAGTCATAGGTAATGGAATGAATGCCCGGCACCTCTTTCCGGCGGATGTCGTCGATGCGGAGTACGCCCGGCTTTGTCTCGTGAAGTCCCCAGCTTTGCTTGCGGTCGAGGTTCTCCACGATTTGCTCCGCCAGAGTGATGGCCGTACCCGACGGGGCGTCGAGCTTGTGGACATGATGCGTCTCGACGATGTTCACGTCGTACTGCTCAAAGCGGTTCATTATCTTTGCCAAGTAGGTGTTGACGGCTCCGAAGATGGCAACGCCCACGCTAAAATTGCTTGCCCAGAAGAGTGTCTTGCCCTCGTCGGTACAAGCCTTGCGCACGTCGTCGCCATGCTCCTTCATCCATCCTGTGCTGCCGCTCACCACCTTCACGCCTGCCGCCCATGCCTTGAGGTAATTGTCATAGGCCGTCCAGGGCGTCGTGAACTCGATGGCGACATCAGCACTGGCGAAAGCAGGCGAGAGGAACTCTTCCTGATTGTCAATGTCGATGATGCTGACGATTTCATGCCCGTGCGAAAGGGCTATTTCCTCTATCATACGGCCCATCTTGCCGTACCCTATGAGTGCTATTTTCATACGTTATTCAATAATTTTCGTGCAAAAGTAATGCTTTTCGCGCTATTTTCCGTAATTTTGTATCACAAAATAAGTTAATGGAGCCAAAATAAGGATGGAACGCCTTCTGCACTACGTCTGGAAGCACAAGATATTGCCCCTGAAGCCACTCACGACGACGGACGGGCAGGAGGTCGAGGTCATCGACCCCGGCTTGCACAACCACGACCAGGGTCCCGACTTCTTCAATGCGAAGGTCCGGCTCGGCGGGACGCTATGGGCAGGCAATGTCGAGGTACACCTGCGCTCGTCGGACTGGTACAGGCACAGCCACGAGAGCGACCCCGCCTACAACAGCGTCATCCTGCACGTCGTGGGGGAGATGGACGGCGAGGTCAGGACGCAGGAAGGAAAGACGTTGCCACAGGTTCAGCTCGACATTCCCGACGGCATCCGCAGGAGTTACGAGGAGCTTTGCCGGACGGAGGATTATCCGCGTTGCCACCGCATCATCCCGTCGGTGCCACGGTTGAAGGTGCATCAGTGGATGGACGCCTTGATTGTGGAGAGGCTGAAGGAACGGTCGGAGCTGGTGACGGCAAGGGCTGAAAGGACAGGGGGCGACTGGGAACGTGCCACTTTCGTGACGCTGAGCCGCAGCTTCGGCTTCGGTCTCAACGGCGACGCCTTCGAGCGTTGGGCCATGCGAATCCCCCTCTCGGCCGCAGGCAAGCATCGCGACGACCTGTTCCAAATCGAGGCCCTCTTCCTCGGCATGGCGGGGCTCATCGAAGACGTCGAAGCCGTAAGAAGCCGAAAGGAAGTCCTGCTGCTCCGGCAGGAGTTCGACTTCCTGAAGCACAAATTCAGCCTTGGCGACGCGATGGAAAGGGCAGACTGGCGTTTTCTCCGCACACGCCCCAAGAACTTCCCCTTCGTCCGCATCCTGCAAATCGCGGAACTCTACCACAGCGGCAAGGTGCAGATGAGCAACCTGCTGGAGGCGAGGAGTGTGGAGAATCTGCATGAATGCCTGGCCGTGAAGGGCATGACGGCAGCGAGCCGCCGCCTGCTCATCATCAACACGGTGGTGCCTTTGCTGTTCGCCTACGGCCGCCACATCAGCGACGAGGACGTCTGCCAGCGTTCCATCCGACTCCTGGAGGAACTGCCTGCGGAGGAGAACTACATCCTGAGGCAATGGGAGGCCTGCGGGCTGAAGGTCGGGACGGCAGCCGACAGCCAAGCACTCATACAGCTCAAGCGGCAGTACTGCGACAGAATCGACTGCCTCCGATGCCGCTTCGGTTACGAATATCTAAAGGGCGGCTGGCAATGAAAAAACGGTGCGCCGAAAAACACACCGCGGTGCGATGACCAACACACCGTGCCGCGATGGTCAACGCAGCGTGCTGCGATGGACAACACACCGTGGTGCGTTTGCAGCCACACCTAAAGGAAAGAAAAAACACCTACTGAAATGAAATACGCTTACGAACTGAAAATGAAGGTGCGCGACTATGAGTGCGACCTCGAGGGAATCGTCAACAATGCTAATTATCAGCACTATATGGAGCACACGCGCCATGAGTTCCTGCTCGAGTCGGGCATCAGCTTTGCCGACATGCACAGCCGTGGCATCGATGCCGTAGTGGCGCGAATCACCATTGCCTACAAGGCTCCGCTCCGCAGCCGCGACGAGTTCCTCTCCTGCCTCAACGTCAAGCAGGAAGGTGTCCGTTACGTCTTCAAGCAAGACATCTACCGCCTCAGCGACATGAAACTGGCGGCACGAGGCACGGTAGATACCGTCTGCCTCATCGACGGCAAGCTCGGCCGATGCAAAGAACTGGAAGAGAAACTAAACTTTAACAATGAAGTTAAATAGGAAGTTAAAGTGGGAGTTAACTCGCTACGCTCGCGGAAGTTAATTCGCTACGCTCATGGACGATAGTACTTCAGACAAAATTGCTATTGTCCTGCGCGAAACGCATAACTCCCATGCGCGTAGCGCATTAACTTCCATTTTAACTTCCACTTTAACTCCCAACTAAACGACAATGACCGACCAGGAAACCCTATACATGATGGCTTTGACGCAGGTGCCTTCGCTGAGCCTCACCAACCTGCATCTGCTTATCGACGAACTGGGTTCGGCTTCCGCAATCTACGAAAACCGCAAGCATCTCAGACAACTTTTGCCGTCAGCCTCGAAGAAAATCCTCGATGGAATGGGCGATTTTGACGTCCATCTGGCTCGTGCCGAAGAGGAACTGGAGTTCTGCCGGAAGGGCAAAGTGCAATGCCTGGGGTTGAACGACGAAGCCTATCCGCAGCGGCTGAAGGACTGTCCCGATGCGCCGGTGCTCCTCTTCTATCGCGGCACAGCCAACCTCAACGCCCGGCACATCGTCAGCATGGTCGGCACAAGGCAGATAACGTCATACGGCAAGGACCTCTGCCGCTCGTTCATTCGCGACTTGAAGCGCATCTGCCCCGATGCCGTCGTGGTGAGCGGACTGGCCTACGGCGTTGACGTTCAATGCCATAGGTGTGCCTTGGAAGAAGGTCTCGACACCGTCGGCGTGCTTGCCCACGGGCTCGACCAAATCTATCCGCGCCTTCATCGGGAGACAGCGAAGCAGATGACCTCACAAGGCGGCTTGCTGACGGAATACTTGTCACACACCCTCATCGACAAGCGGAACTTCGTGCAGCGCAACCGCATCGTGGCAGGATTGGCGGATACCATCATCGTGGTGGAGAGCGCAACGAAAGGCGGCTCGCTCATCACCGCAGACATCGCCCTCGGCTACAACCGTCAGGTGTGGGCTTTCCCGGGGAGGGTCTTCGACACATATTCGGCGGGATGCAACAAGCTCATCTTCTCGAACAACGCCTCGCTGCTGACAAACGCCGAAGACTTCTGCCTTGCAATGGGTTGGACGGACGATGTGCAGCACCAAAAGCAACTCTCCGAAGGCATTCAGCAAGAGCTCTTCACAGACGACCTCACGGCAGAGGAACAACTTGTGCTACAGGAACTTGCCAAGAACGACAGCAAGCAGATAAACATCCTCGCCGTCGAGACGAACATCCCCGTCGGCCAGCTCTCGAGCCTCCTCTTTTCGCTCGAGATGAAGGGCGCAGTGCAAGCACTCGTCGGAGGCAAGTACAAATTGAAGCGATAAACATCCCGAAAGGTGACATTTCGGGCAGGGAATAATCATTTTCCTCGCCTAAAGGCATAGAAAATGCTGCCTCACAATGAAAATTTCCTCAAAAAAATTTGCAAATAGGAAAAATAACCCTACCTTTGCACTCGGCAAAACATAAAACGGAAGAAGGACAAGGGTTCCGACTCGGACGGTCGGGATTCTTCTTTTTTTTCGTGCTTCGCAGGAATAGGGAACTGCCCCTTGCCCCCTGCAACTTTGCCCCCACATTATATAATAATGTATAACTAATAATAATTATAAATGGCTTACATGACACAAAAAGGCTACGACGAGCTCGTGGCAAAGCTGCAGCACATGGAAAGCATCGACCGACCCGCCGCAAGTGCGGCCATCGCAGAGGCTCGCGACAAGGGAGACCTCTCGGAGAATGCCGAATATGATGCTGCGAAGGAATGGCAAGGCAAGCTGGAGACAGAGATTGCCATGCTCAAGAAAACGATTATCGAGGCAAAGATTATCGACACAACGCACCTCGACACCAGTACGGTACAGATTCTTTCTACCGTGGAACTGCGCAACGTGAAGAACAAAATGACGATGAAATACACTATCGTCAGCGCTACAGAGGCTGACCTCCGCAGCGGTAAGATAAGCGTGGAGACACCCATCGCCAAAGGTCTGCTCGGCAAGAAGGTGGGCGACGTGGCAGAGATAAAAGTACCCCAGGGCACCATCCAGCTCGAAGTGATGAGCATCGCGTTTAATTAAAAAGGAAGTAAATTCGCTTCGCTCATGGAAGTAAAACAGGAAGTAAAAATGGAAGTTAAGCACTTCGTGCTGGACAACAGCCTTGCAGTTTATATGGTATCGTCCATGAGCGTAGCAAATTAACTTCCACGAGCGAAGCGAGTTAACTCCCCATTTAACTTCATTCTATAACTCCCATTTAATCATGGCATCCATCTTTTCACGAATCGTAGCAGGCGAGATTCCCAGCTACAAAATTGCCGAGGACGAGCGCTATTATGCCTTCCTCGACATCAGCCCCTTGCAGAAAGGACATACCCTCGTGATTCCCAAGCGGGAAGTTGACTATATCTTCGACCTCGAGGACGACGAACTGGCCGGACTCCAAGTCTTTGCCAAGAAGGTGGCAAAAGCAATAAAGAAGGCCATACCGTGCGTCAAGGTGGGACAATGCGTGCTCGGGCTTGAAGTCCCACACGCCCACATCCACCTCGTGCCGATGCAATCAGAGGCAGATATGCGGTTCACAAACCCGCACCTCAAGCTCACGCCAGAGGAGTTCGAGCAGATCGCCGAAAGCATCCGCAAGGAGTTTTAACCCCCAATCAGCACACCAAGCCCATTAAACCTATTAAACCCATTATTATGAAAACCAGATTTATCGCTGCCGTCGCATTGCTCAGCTTTGCCCTCGGCACTCAAGCGCAGAAACACGAATTTGCCAACTGGAAGCGCTACGCTAACGCCAACCGCGAACTCGGCGCTCCTGCCAAGAAGGACAAGCGCGTCGTCCTCATGGGCAACTCCATCACCGACGGATGGCCAGGCAAGCGTCCCGACTTCTTCAAGGACAACAAACTCATCGGCAGAGGCATCGGCGGACAGACTTCCTACCAGTTCCTCCTCCGCTTCCGCGAGGACGTCATCAACCTCCAGCCAAAGGTTGTCGTCATCAACTACGGTACAAACGACGTGGCAGAAAACACCGGCCCATACGACGAGAACCTCACCTTCGGCAATGTCCTCTCAATGGTCGAGCTCGCCCGCTACCACAAGTGCAAGGTCATCCTGACCAGCTGCCTGCCTGCTGCCGGTTTCAGCTGGCATCCAAGCATCACCGATGCAATGGATAAGATTCGCAGCCTCAATGCCCGCGTACAGGAGTATGCCAAGAAGAACAAGATTCCGTATGTCGATTACTTCAGCGCAATGGTCAATGCCGACGGTACAGGTATGCGTCCCGACCTCGCAGAAGACACCCCGGGCGTGCATCCCAACGTGAAGGGCTATGCTATCATGGAGGAACTTCTCCTGCCCGTTATTAAGAAACTCCGCTAACAAATCCTATGGCAGACAATAAGTATTGTCTCATCTTGGCTGGTGGCAACGGCAGTCGCCTCTGGCCAATCAGCCGTACTGTCAAGCCCAAGCAGTTCCTCGACCTCTTCGGAACAGGACGCACCCTGCTGCAGCAGACCTACGACCGCGCCTGCAAGTTCATCGACCCGGAGCACATCTACATCAGCACCAACGTGGCGTACCTGCCGCTCGTCTATGAGCAGTTGCCCGAGGTCGATGACATGCACATCCTGGAGGAACCGCTTCGAAGGGGGACGCTGGCCGCCGTGGCCTGGGGCTCGGTGTTCATCGCCAAGCAGAATCCGCAGTCAACCCTATTCGTCACGCCTTCCGACCAGATTATCCTCAAGGAGGAACAATACCGGGAGGACGTGCTCGACGGGTTGCAGTTCGCCAGCGAAAACAACGGACTTCTCGTGATGGGCATCACGCCGACGCGGCCTGAAACGGGTTACGGATACATCCAGATGAATGACGACAAGCCGCTGAGCCATGACATCTTCCCCGTCAAGTCGTTCACCGAAAAGCCCGACATTGAGTTTGCCAACATTTTCCTACAGGAAGGTAACTTCCTCTGGAACACCGGTATGCTGTGCTTCAGCACAAGAGTCATGCTTGACAATCTCTTCATGCTCGTGCCTGAATACAGGGTAGAGATACCCCGCATGATGGCAGAGGCCGAGAGCGAAGACCCGAAACTCGTGCCGGAGAGCTTCAACGTGCTGCCCAACTACAACATGGACGTCAGCATCCTGGAGCGAAGCGAGCACGTCTATGTGCAGCGCGGACACTTCGGCTGGGCCGACATCGGCACATGGGCAAGCATCGGGAAGGACGTTCCGAGCGACAACGAAGGCAACGTGCTGCTCGACACCAACGCATATCTATACGAATGCTCGGGCAACATCATACGTCTGCCCGAAGGCCACACGGCTGTGGTCAAAGGGCTGAAGGACTATGTCATTGCAGAGGAAGGGGAGTTCCTGATGATATGTCCGCGTCAGGACATCGCGGCAATGCGGCGTATGCACACAGACACTAAGTTCGGCGACCCGAAAAGCTAATTCATAATTATCAATTCATAATTCATAATTGCCTTCTTCGCGCGACAGCAGCAAGAATGCATTAGTGCCTCAAATTATGAATTGAAGAATTGTGAATTATGAATTAAAGATAGCTTCTTCGACCTGTTCGGCATCAACAAAGACACCCCGAACAGGCTTGTCGTCACGGATAACATCTTCCGTCCAATTGGGTTCCCTGAAGAACTCATTTGGGCGGAAGATATGTAATTTATAGAACTTCGTCAGGTTGAGGCGAAGTTCTGTCGTTATGGCAGGCTTCAAGGAGAAGGGCTTGTCCTGCTTCCAGGCGATGGCTTGCACGCAGAGACGCTCAAGGTCGTTGACCTGCGAGCGGTCGAAAGCCTCGACAAAAAGCTTGCTGTTGGGTTCTATGATGCCACAGAAACGCAGCCGCCAGCTCGCACCCTCCGCACTCATCAGCGACACTTGCATGTAGTAGTTGCTGTCGTTCACGAGGTACGACTCAAAGCCCGTGCTGGAGATTTCCTTCACGTCATCGGGCAGAAAGGACAGATAAAGGTTGAGCCTCTCGCCTTCCCGCCTTTCCAAAACGGCACCCTTCCAAGCCTCCTTCCGGGGAGTGAGGCTTTCTTTGCCTGAATGCTCCTTGGGGGTGATGCGTTCTTGGCTTGCGTCCTTCCCTAATGGGCGGCTCCCCTTTCTCATTTCCTCCTCGGGGGAGAGGTCGGAAGAGGGGTTTATAACTATTACATCCTTTACCTGCATCGGTATTTCAAAGCCATCCTCGTCCTCAACGAGCACGATGTTCTTGCCCTGGAAACCACTCACTCTGCCCCCTCCCACCTCGGAGAGGAAGCGCACCTGATCGCCTATCTTCATTGTCTCTCTTGTTGTCTTTTTCCCTGCAAATGTACGAAAAAAGAATGAAGGACACGGCAAGAAGGGTGAAGATTTTCTCTTTCCTTGATGCTATTTGAGGGAAAAAGATTTGTTCTTTAACGAAAAAGATGTAACTTTGCACGGCTTAATCCTATTGTAGGCGATGAAACAATTAAAACACCTACCGCTATTGTTGGTTGTTGTGGCACTGGGCATAGTGGCTTGGAGCCTGCTGACATACGAGGACAACCTGCTGTGGAAGGTGCAGGAGCTGAACCTGCACATGAACACCGCCCTGTATTTCAAGCAGCAGATGGTGGTGGCAGGCGGACTGTTGACGTGGTTGGGCACGTTCTTCACGGAGTTCTTTTACCACACATGGCAGGGTGTCCTGATGCTCTGCGCCTGGTGGGCCTTGCTGATGTGGCTGTCGGCAAAGGCCTTTCGCATACCGATGACGTGGGGGGTGCTGATGTTGGTGCCAGTGTGTCTGCTGTTGGCATCGAACATGGAGCTGGGTTACTGGATATACTACATGAAGTTGCGCGGCTATTTCTTTGTAGGCACAATAGGGCTGACCCTGGCAATGGCCAGCGTGTGGGGCTATCGTCTTTTGCCGCCCATCATGTCCCCCTTGGCTGTTGTGCTGGGCGGAGCAGTGCTTTATCCGTTGCTTGGCATCTACGGTCTGCTGGCAGTCGTACTGATGGGCCTGCTGTCATGGCGCAGGCAGGACATGAAGCTGCCACGGAAAGCCGCGACCTTCGTACTGGCTCTGCTGACGGTATGGATTGTGCCTGTTATCTTCTATTGGACGGTTTACTGTCAGACAAACTACGACTACATTTACATGGCCGCACTGCCAATGTTTGAACTGGACAAGGCCTACCCGCAGTACTACACGCCCTTCATCCTGTTAGGACTCTTCTATGTGTTGATGGCCGTGCCTGTGCCTGACAGATGGAAGCAGGCGGCAAACAAGACAGCGGTGCGGACCGTGTGTCAGGTGGCGCTGTTGGCTGCGATGGCATGGGGCGTCCAGCACTTCTGGTATCGCGACTACAACTTCGAGAAGGAGCTGGAAATGCGTCGCCTTATGGAGCAGAGCAACTGGGAAGGCATGCTCCGTGCTGCTTCTGCATACGAGGACGAACCGACGCGTGCCATCGTAATGATGAAGAACCTGGCACTCTTCCGCTTAGGCCGTCAGGGCGACGAGATGTTTCATTACAAGACAGGAGCCAAAGCACCCAATGCCCCCATGAAGATCAACATGACGCAGGTCGTCGGCAGGGCCATCTATTATCAGTACGGGCAGTCGAACTATTGCTACAGATGGTGTCTGGAGGACGGTGTGGAGTATGGCTGGCGGGCCGAGTACCTGAAATACATGACACGTTGCGCCCTGGTGAACGGCGAGACCGAAGTGGCAAGGAAATACCTCCGGCTGTTGAAGCACACGCGGTTCCACAAGAAATGGGCCGAGGCACAGGAGCCGTTTGCCGACCATCCGGAGACGATGACAAACGACAAAGACTATGCCATCGTGAAGCGTCTGCTGATGCAGGAGGATTATCTTGGCTCGGACAACGGCTTGGCAGAGATGTATCTGATGAACACTCTGCTCGACATCAACAGCCGCGACCCGCTGGTGCAGGAACTGACGCTGCTGGCAGCCTTGTGGAAGAAGGACATCGGCGTCTTCTGGCCGCGATTCTTCAACTATGCCGCGCTGCATCAGGGCGAGCACATACCGAAGCACTATCAGGAGGCGGCCTACCTGTATGGCAATTTGGAGCATCAGGTAGATATAACCCAGATGCCATTCGACGAGGACGTGGTGAAGAGCTACAACGAGTTCATGGAACAGGCACAGCGCTGTGCCGGCATGACCGAAGAGCAGATGAAGCCTGTCTTCTATCCGAGGTTCGGCCATACGTTCTACTATGAGTACTTCCTAATCCGAAACCAAAAGATTTATTGATGAAAAGCGTCTTATATACGATAATGTTATTGGCATTGGTGGCTTGCCATTCTGCCAGCGTGCCGGAGAACTATACGAAGTCGGACAGCCTGCCTGGCATCTATCCCGACTACATTGACGTGACCGTCCCGGTGAACATTGCTCCGCTGACATTTATGATGAGCGGTGAGGATGCCGACGAGATGGTAGCCCGCCTGACGCATGGCGATGAGGTGCTGGTGCTTGGGGGAAAGAAGATTCAGCCCGATGTGGACGACTGGCACGGCCTCCTTCGGCAGGCTCAAGGCAAGGACATCACCGTCGAGGTCTTTGCACGGCAAGGCGGACAGTGGACAGGCTACAAGCCTTTCGCCCTGCACGTCTCGCCAGACAGCATCGACCCGTGGCTGAGCTATCGCCTCATATCACCTTCCTATGTCGCCTACGAGGAGCTGACGCTCAACCAGCGTTGTCTTGAGAACTACGACGAGCGGGTGATGGTGGACAACATGCTGTGCAGCACCGAGACGGAGGGGCAGTGCGTGAACTGCCATAACTACCAGCAGTACAACCCCGACCGTATGCTCTTTCATGCCCGTCAGAACATGGGCGGCACCGTGTTGGCATACGACGGCAGCCTCAGGAAAATCAACATGACGGGCGACTCCATCCTCTCGGCAGGCGTCTATCCTGCATGGCACCCCTGGCTGCCGCTGGTGGTCTTCTCAAGCAACAAAACAGAGCAAGGGTTCCACACCGCCAACCACAACAAGGTGGAGGTAATCGACGACTCAAGCGACCTCATCGCCTATGACGTGGAAAAGAATCAGGTGACCAACATCGAGAACGACCCCGAAGAGTTCGAGACCTTTCCCGCCTGGGCACCCGACGGCAAGACGGTGTACTACTGCAGCGCCCACTTCGTCTATAACGACTCTGTGACGCGCGATGCCGACGTCATTATGAGAGCCACGGAGTTCAAGTACAACATCTACAAAAAGAGCTTCGACCCCGAGACGATGACCTTCGGACCGCGCGAGATGGTATTCGCCGCCGACAGCCTTGACAAGAGTGCCACGCTGCCCCGCATCTCGCCCGACGGACGCTACCTGATGTTTGCACTCGGCGCGTGGGGTGTCTTCCACATCT
>Ga0310694_10001599_pt1 | contig 25296 bp, 22 predicted proteins | sample 174DNAGHGhighgp2_FD_203884 | JGI IMG/M metagenome (GOLD analysis project Ga0310694, IMG submission 203884) | Sheep rumen microbial communities from Palmerston North, Manawatu-Wanganui, New Zealand - 1742 DNA GHGhigh gp2 (v2) (version 2) | ecosystem: Host-associated > Mammals > Digestive system...
GAAGGGCAACCTTTCGACTTTGCCGTTCCCGCAGATTACGGCTGAAGAAGATGCTCAGTTGACGGACTTGGTGGAACGTGCTTTAAGTGGCGACAAAGAGGCTCCACAAGAGATTGATAGCTTAATTTATTCATTGTATCAGCTTGATTCTGAGGAGATAATGCTAGTGAGGAACGTTTGAAGGGATACTCCTTCGGAGTAGAAATCATTCAAAATAATTTCAAAATCAATCAAAAATCTGCGTTTGACGGTCATTGTGGATATTCCTTTAGGAATAGAAATCGTTCAAAAATGGGATTTTTAAATGATTTTCGATAGATTTCTTACGAAGTAATCCTATAAACACACACAAATAGACTTGCTAAAAGAGCAGAATAAGAAATATCAATTCTTCGTAGACATCACAGGAATTGCCATGAAGGTTTCAAAAGATTTGGAATAACTATTTTTGACAGATTTCTTACGAAGTAATACCATAAAAAAATGAATATCCTAGTTACTGGCGGCGCCGGCTTCATCGGCTCGCATACCTTAGTTGAACTCGCTGCTGCGGGGCATGAAACCGTGGTCATAGATAACCTCAGCAACTCCAACCGCAAATCGTTGGAGCGCGTGGCTGAACTGACGGGCAAAAAAATCCCGTTTTACGAAGTCGACATTCGCGACCGCGAAGGCCTCAACCGCGTCATGGAAGCCCATCGCTTTGATGCTTGCATCCACTTCGCCGGACTGAAAGCTGTGGGCGAGAGCGTGGAAAAGCCTTGGGAATACTACGAAAACAATATCGGCGGCACACTGACACTTCTTGACGTGATGCGCCAGCATGGCTGCAAAAACATCATCTTCTCGTCGTCGGCCACCGTCTATGGTGATCCAGCCATCATCCCCATCACGGAGGAATGTCCAAAGGGCCATTGCACCAACCCATACGGCCAGACCAAGAGCATGTTGGAAGAAATCATGATGGACATGCAGAAGGCCGACAAGGAATGGAACATCGTGCTGTTGCGTTATTTCAATCCCATCGGTGCCCATCCGAGTGGCAGGATAGGGGAAAACCCCAATGGTATTCCCAACAACCTGATGCCTTACGTCACGCAGGTGGCTGTGGGCAAGCGTGCCGAGTTGGGCGTGTACGGCAACGACTACCCAACTCCCGATGGCACTGGCGTTCGCGACTACATCCATGTCGTCGACTTGGCCAAAGGTCATGTGGCGGCCCTGCAAGCCATAGAGCGCAAATGTGGTTGCGCCATCTATAATCTCGGCACAGGTCACGGTTACTCGGTATTGGATGTGGTGAAGACCTTCGAGAAGGTCAACGGTATCAAGATTCCGTATAGTATCAAGCCGCGCAGGGCAGGCGACATTGCCACTTGCTACTCCGACCCCGCCAAGGCGGAACGTGAGCTGGGATGGAAGGCACAGTATGGCCTCGAGGAGATGTGCCGCGACTCATGGAACTGGCAGAGAAACAACCCAAATGGTTATTAATATAATGGGTCGGCTAGCCGAGAAATCGTTCAGAATCTTCATAAAAATCATTCAAAATTTAATACCGTTTATGGACTTGATTGCTAAATATAATAAAAAGTTGGAAGTGTTCAAGAATATTACGGGATGTGCTATGAAGGTTTACAATAAATATCATTTCGGTTTATTAGAATCTGCATACGAAGCCGCATTAAAGTATTTACTTGAACTAGAAGGGCACATAGTTGAAAGGCAAGTTTATCTTCCGATTTTCTGGGATGATGTACAATTGACCAGACTTATCGAATGGATTTGATTGTTGACGGGATTGTGATAGTTGAACTTAAAGCTCTTGAGTATGTCAGGAAAGAACACAGAAATCAATTATGGAATTATATGAACTTAACACATGTGTCACATGGAATGTTGGTTAATTTTGCAAAGGACCGACTCTATAGTGAATGGTATATACGTGAAGAAGACGGAAAAATAGAAAAAGTCAGATTATTATAAGATTTTGAGAGATTTTTCGAATTGATTTTGAGAGATTTCTTGCGAAGCAAACCATAAATGACTATGAAAGGAATAGTACTTGCCGGAGGCTCCGGCACCAGATTGTATCCCATTACCAAGGGCGTCAGCAAACAGCTGCTTCCCATCTACGACAAGCCGATGGTCTACTACCCCATCTCGGCACTGATGCTCGCTGGCATCCGCGACATCCTCATCATCAGCACCCCGTATGACCTGCCGGGCTTCCAACGTCTGCTAGGCGACGGATCCGACTATGGCGTGCACTTCGAGTATGCCGAACAGCCCTCTCCAGATGGACTGGCCCAAGCCTTTATCATCGGCGAGAAGTTCATCGGCGACGACTGCGCCTGCCTCGTCTTGGGCGACAACATCTTTTACGGTAGCGGCTTCACTGGACTGCTGAGAAACGCTGTCAAGGACGCTGAAGAAAACAAGAAAGCCACCGTGTTCGGTTACTGGGTCAGCGACCCCGAACGCTACGGCGTGGCCGAGTTCGACCGCCAAGGCAACTGCCTCAGCATCGAAGAAAAACCCAAGGAACCCAAGAGCAATTATGCCGTGGTGGGACTCTACTTCTATCCCAATAAAGTCGTCGACGTGGCCAAGCATATCAAGCCCTCGGCACGCGGCGAATTGGAAATCACCACAGTGAACCAGCGCTTCCTTGAAGACGGTGAGCTGAAGGTGCAAGTGTTCGGTCGCGGCTTCGCCTGGCTCGACACCGGAACACACGACAGCCTCAGCGAGGCTTCCACTTTCGTGGAAGTCATCGAGAAGCGCCAAGGCCTGAAGATTGCCTGTCTTGAGGGCATCGCCTACCGCAACGGCTGGATCACCGAGGAAAAGATGCGTGAGTTGGCCAAGCCGATGCTGAAGAACCAATATGGGCAATATCTGCTGAAGGTCATTGATGAATACAAAGCGGAAATCACTTCCGACACGCTGACACACCCGAATAGGATTAGCTAAAGTCTTTGCTTTTATTTGCGTCCAAGGACGGAGAGAGTAAATGCGGAGTAAATTGTTGAGTAAATTCTGAGTAAATCTTTATAAGCCATGGATTGTTATACGAAGATGACCAAACAACAATTTAGAGATATGTACAATATTGTTGGTGCTGCAATGGAAGTGTATAATACACTTGGCCGGGGTATGGAGGAAGCAATTTACCAAGAAGCTTTACAAATGGAATTGGACGATAGAGGTATTGGAGCGAGAAGGGAAGTGTGGTTTGATATGTTCTATAAAGGTAAGAAAATGAAAAAACGCTATAAAGCAGATTTTGTGGTTAATGATGTTATTGTTGAATTGAAATCCGTGAGTGTTTTTTCATCCGAACACCGTGCCCAGTTGTTCAATTATATGAGAATTACAAGGCAAAAACGTGGTATTTTGATGAATTTTGGCGGCAAGAGTTTTGCAGCAGAACGATATTGGTATCAGGAGGAAAGCGATGATTTCATATTGCTCAAGGAGTCCAATTATCGGGATTATGTGGACTTATCAATAGAATGAAAATTTACAACTAATTTACTCCATATTTATGGTAATTTACTAACCTCTGCGAAAGCAGCAAATAGAAAAACATCATGACATATAAAAGATCCATCATCATCACGGGTGGCGCCGGCTTTATCGGCAGCCATGTTGTTCGCCTTTTTGTGAACAAATATCCCGATTATAAGATTATCAACCTCGACAAACTGACCTATGCAGGCAACCTCGCCAACCTCAAGGACATCGAGGAAAAGCCCAACTATCGCTTTGTCCGCATGGACATCTGCGACTTCGAAGGTGTCTTGAAACTGATGCAGGACGAACACGTCGATGGCATCATCCATCTCGCCGCCGAGAGTCATGTGGACCGTAGCATCAAAGACCCGTTCACCTTCGCGCAAACCAACGTGATGGGGACGCTGAGCCTATTGCAGGCAGCCAAACTCTATTGGGAGTCACAGCCAGAGCCGTATAAAGTTAAGGTTGCTGAGCCTGTCGAAGCACCGACCGAGAGTGACAGCCTTTCGACAAGCTCAGGGACCTGCGTTTCTTGCCGTTTTTATCATATTTCCACCGATGAGGTCTACGGTGCCCTTGAGCTGACTCACCCCGAAGGCATTGAACCACCTTTCAGCACCAAGGCCAGCAGTGGCAAGCACCATCTGGCTTTTGGCGACAAATTCTTCACTGAAGACTTGAAATACCAACCGCATAGCCCTTACAGCGCTGCCAAGGCCTCGAGCGACCACTTTGTGCGCGCTTTCCACGATACCTACGGCTTGCCGACCATCATCACCAATTGCTCGAACAACTACGGCCCCTACCAATTCCCTGAGAAACTGATCCCTTTGTTTATCAACAACATCCGTCATCGCAAGCCGCTACCCGTTTACGGCAAGGGCGAGAATGTGCGCGACTGGCTCTATGTGGAAGACCACGCCCGCGCCATTGACCTGATTTTCCATCAAGGCAAGGTAGGCGACACCTACAACATCGGTGGCTTCAACGAGTGGAAGAATATCGACCTCATCAAAGTGCTCATCAACACGGTTGACCGCCTGTTGGATCGCCCCGAAGGTGCCGACATGGACTTGATTACCTACGTCACCGACCGCGCCGGGCACGACTTGCGCTATGCCATCGACTCGACAAAGTTACAGAAAGAGTTAGGTTGGGAGCCGAGCCTCCAGTTTGAGGAAGGCATCGAAAAGACCGCCCGCTGGTATTTGGATAACCAAGAGTGGATGGACAATGTCACTTCTGGCGACTATCAGAAGTATTACGACGATATGTATAAAAACAGATAACCACCATGCTCGTAGCAACTTATCCATCGGTTTTCTATAAGAACGGCATACGCTACGGTGTCGTTGTGAGTCCATTTCCGTAAATTCAGACTGGGACGACGGGAATAACCCGAACTCAGTCGAATATTATAGAAAACAACTAATCTATTGAAAACCAAATAAATACAAAATTATATTAATGGATCAAGTAACAATTATAGACTATGACCGGATTTACAAGAACTTCATCGATGAGAAGTATTTGCACGGTCACGACGAATACTACTACCGCAACAAACAGGTGAAACATCCTGCTGGCGGTTGGCGTCATCTTCATTCCGATGAGATTGAGCGTCTGGTGAAAAACAGCAACTCGGCCACCAACTGGGACGACATTTGGGTGACCGATGAATTCGACACCAGCATGATTCGCAACAACCACTTTTTCGGCATGGTGCGCATAGGCCGTGTCACCCGTCAGGTGCTGCAATACCACGACTTGCGTGTGCCCGTTGGCATCACTTCCAGTAGCATCATCTCGTGCGACATTGGCGACGACGTGGCCATCCATGACGTGCATTACATGGCCAACTACATCATCGGCGACCGCAGCATCTTGTTCAACATCCAAGAGATTTCGACCACCGACCACTCCAAATTCGGTAATGGCACCATCAAGGAAGGCGAGCCGGAAAGTGTTCGCGTTTGGCTCGAAGTGATGAACGAAATCGGCAGCCGCAAAATCATGCCTTTTGATGGGATGATTACTGCCGATGCCTACCTTTGGGCCAAATACTCCGATGACACCAAGCTACAGGAACGCCTCAAGGAAATCACGCAAAACAGCGTCGACTTTCACCGTGGCTACTACGGCACCATCGGCGAGTCGTGCGTCATCAAAAACTGCTGGATCCTCAAGGATGCCAAGGTGGGACCGCATTGTTATATCAAAGGTGCAAGCAAGCTGAAGAATGTCACCATCAACTCGTCAAAGGAAGAACCTTCGCAAATCGGCGAGGGCGTCATTTTGGTGAACGGCGTGACGGGCTTTGGCTGCCGCATCTTCTACTCGGTGGTGGCCACACGCTTCGTGCTGGGCGACAACTGCAACCTGAAATACGGTGCGCGCCTCATCCACTCGGTGTTGGGCGACAACTCCACCATCTCGTGTTGCGAGGTGTTGAACAACCTCATCTTCCCATCGCACGAGCAGCACCACAACAACTCGTTCCTCATCTCGGCTTGCGTGATGGGACAAAGCAATATGGCTGCCGGTGCCACCGTAGGCTCCAACCACAACAGCCGCGCCACCGATGGCGAAATTGTTGCCTCGCGCGGCTTCTGGCCAGGTCTTTGTTCGAGCGTGAAGCACTCGTCAAAGTTTGCTTCGTTTACCCTGCTTTCGAAGGCCGACTATCCCAACGAGCTTAACATCATGCTGCCGTTCTGCTTGGTCAACAACAACGTGGCCAAGGATGAATTAGAGCTGATGCCGGCCTATTGGTGGATGTACAATATGTACGCCATCGCGCGCAACACATCGAAATACATTAGCCGCGATAAACGCAAACGCAAGATTCAAAACATTGAGTTTGAGACACTTGCTCCTGACACCATAGAAGAAACCATCGAGGGTCGCAAGTTGTTGGAGGTTTGGGTGGCCAAGGCTTATCTCCGCAAAAAAGGCGAAAATCCCGACCGATATGAATACTACGACTTGCGCGAATGTGGCAAGAACCTCTTGGACAACGAGCCTGAAACCGTCAAGACGTTGGAGGTGCTTGGCGAACATGTGGAGAAAAGCAAACGTAAGGTACATATTCTCAAGCCTTTGGAAGCTTATCACGCATACGGTGACATGATTACTTATTATGCCGTCAAGACCTGTCTCCATTACCTTGAGGCCCATCCTGACATCGATATGGAAACCATCGTTAACCACATGAAAGGCAAGCGTCTTCGTAAGTGGATTAATCTTGGTGGTCAGACCATGCCCGAGGAATACGTCGACCAACTGCGTGCCGATATCCGTGATGGTGTGCTCAACAATTGGGACGAAATCCATCAACGTTACGACGAGCTATGGGAAAACTACCAAGCCGAGAAGTTGCGCCATGCTTATTTCTCGCTGATGTTCCTTTATAAGGACGAGACCGATGTGCTGACCGAGGAAATGTGGCACGAAAACCTCGACAAGGCCATCCGAATTCAGCATTTCATCTGCGATCAGGTGTACATCAGCCGCAAGAAAGACTATGAAAACGAATTCCGTAATGCCACTTTCCGCAACGAGGCAGAGAAATTGGCCGTGGTGGGCAGCATCGACGAGGTTTCGTTTGTCAAACAAATCCGCGAGGAAACCGAAAAATTTGTGCAATTAATCCAAAAATACAGAAACAACCATTAATCCTGTAGAGACGCGATAATCGCGTCTCTACGAACCAACAATTCAACAATTCAACAATTCAACAACCAACAATTCAACAACATAACACCATGAGAGTCATCATCGAAAAAAATTACGACGATATGTCGCGCTGGGCAGCCAACCACATTGTTGAACGCATCAATGCCTTTAAGCCCACACCTGAAAAACCTTTCATTTTGGGTCTGCCCACGGGTTCAACCCCCATCGGCACCTATCGTGAGCTGGTTCGCCTTCACAAGGAAGGAAAAATCTCGTTCCAGAACGTGGTCACCTTCAATATGGACGAATATGTCCACATCCCCGAAGATCATCCCGAGAGCTACCATAGCTTCATGTGGAACAACTTCTTCAGCCATATCGACATCAAGAAAGAAAACGTCAACATCCTGAATGGCAATGCCGACGACCTTGAAGCCGAATGTGCCCGCTATGAGGCTAAAATCAAGAGCTATGGCGGCATCGACCTGTTTATGGGCGGTATCGGCCCCGATGGCCACATCGCTTTCAACGAACCTGGTAGCTCTTTGACTTCGCGCACCCGTGTGAAGACCCTGACCACCGACACCATCATCGCCAACTCACGTTTCTTCGACAATGATATTAATAAGGTGCCGAAGACCGCATTAACAGTTGGTGTTGGCACTGTCATGGACAGCCGTGAGGTGATGATTTTAGCCAACGGCCACAACAAAGCTCGTGCTTTGGCCCATGCCATAGAAGGCGCAGTGAGCCAAATGTGGACCGTCAGCGTGTTGCAGATGCACCCGAAAGGCATTATCGTCTGCGACGACGCGGCCTGCGACGAGATGACCTACGGCACGGTGAAGTACTTTAAGGATATTGAAAAGAATAATATTTGAGTTATTTTTGGAAACAAATCTGCCACAAATCTTTTATAAATTTGATTGCGAGCGTTCGCTCGCAATCACGCAAAGCGACGACAAGATGCCGAACGGACTATTTCTCGATTTGTTTTATATTTATGGCAGATTTGTTTCCATGATACTTCTGTTTTTACTATTAGTTCCATGGATTTACAGCTTTACAAAAACCGTATGTATCAAATCATTGGAGCGGCGATGTTGCTCAGTCTAGCTTCGTAGAAGTGACTTCGGCAAGCCCGATAAGGGCAAGCCGAACAATAATGAACCAAAGAAATACAAAGAAAAACAAATATTTGTAACAGATTTGTGTAAGATTTGTTTCTCTAAATACAAACAATGAAAAACTTCGCAATCATCGGCGTCGGTGGCTACATCGCCCCGCGCCATCTGAAAGCCATTAAAGACACTGGCAACAACTTAGTTTCGGCTTACGACAAAAGCGACAGCGTAGGCATCATGGATAGCTATTTTCCAAAAACTGCCTTCTTTACCGAGCAGGAGTTATTCGACCGTCACAATACCAAGCTGCGCGATAGCGGCACCAACATCGACTACGTCACCGTGTGTACCCCCAACTACCTGCACGACGCGCACTCGCGTTATGCCTTGCGCCTTGGGGCCGACGTCATCTGCGAGAAGCCTCTCGTGCTCAACCCGTGGAACATCGACGCTTTGCAGAAGGTGGAACAACGTCAGGGACATAAGATCAATACGATCCTTCAGCTGCGTTTGCACGACAAGATTGTGGCCCTCAAAAAGAAAGTCGACGAAGGACCTAAAGACAAGATTTATGACATCGACCTAACCTACATCACCTCACGAGGCAACTGGTATTATGCCTCGTGGAAAGGCGACATCAACAAGAGCGGCGGCGTTGCCACCAACATTGGTGTGCATTTCTACGACATGCTGAGTTGGATCTTCGGTGATGTGACTAAGAACGTCGTCCATGTGGCCTCGCACGACCGAGTGGCAGGTTACCTTGAGCTGAAACGCGCCCGTGTGCGTTATTTCCTCAGCATCAATGGGGACACGTTGCCACCAAACGCTGTGGAAGGCGAGAAACGCACCTACCGCACCATCATGATTGATGGCGAGGAGTTTGAGTTCAGTCAGGGATTCACCGAGTTGCACACCAAGAGCTACGAGGAAATCTTGGCGGGCCGTGGCTTCGGCTTGGAGGATGCGCGTCGGTGCATCGATATCGTCTACGAAATCCGTAATGCCAAGCCCGTCGGCCTCATTGGCGACTATCACCCTTTGGCCAAGCTGCCGTTAAGCGGACATCCGTTCGGATGGAAGTAATAAATTGCCGCGCATGGCATTCCGCGTGAATCAACCATAGGTGACAAAAAAGCATAATAATTCATGTTCAACAAAACAGACCCTTCCTTCTTCGACGACGGTCCTTGGACCTTCGAGAAGACCGAACATGCCGTCATTGGCCTCTGCAAAGTCCTCAATCGTTATGCCCACAAACTGACCCTGGAGGACCTGCAAAACGACTCTCGTTGCGCTAAAATTCCGAATTTGAGCCTCGATGTAGTGCAGCAGGTCGTCGCCAACGCCGAAGCTAAACTTTGGCGCGGTGTTGAAACCTTGGATAATGAGGTCATCTATCATACCGGTCCGCACCACGATGACATCATGCTGGGCCTCATGCCATTCATCAACAGGCAGTTGCGCTCGCCGCGCAACGAGGTTCACTTCGCCATCATGACCTCTGGCTATCATTCCGTGACGGACGAGTTTTTGCTTGAGGCTTTGGTTGACACGCTCAACTTGCTTCAGCAGGGCCTTATCCAGATGGTCTATTACCCCGACTTCTTCGAGCGGGGCTATCGTTTCAAGCAGGACAAGGATGTCTATCATTATTTAGACAATATTGCCCGCAAAAATCCAGCAGAAATGCGGCGCGGCTTCTGCCATCGCATCTTGCGCGATGCTGTTGATCTTTGGCAGCTGAAGAGCGTGAAGGAAGTAGAAACGAGACTGAAAGAAGAAATTGACAACCTTCGCCATGGACAGCCTAACAGCCATGAAATCCAAAAACTGAAAGGCGAAATCCGGGAGTTCGAGGAAGAGTTGGTCTGGGCATACGCTGGCACTTCGCTGACACATATCCACCATTTGCGATTGGGACTGTATGAGGATAATGGCGTTAAGGCTCCAGAGTCTACCGAAGGACCGACCCAAGAAAAGCCCCTCCAATTTGAACCGGCCCTTCGACAGGCTCAGGGACCTTGGTCTCCAAACCGCCAACGCGATGTTGAGCCTATCCTCAAACAGTTTCGCGAGCTGAAGCCCACTTCTATCACCGTAGCCATCGACTACGAAGGGCTTGGCCCAAACACCCATTATAAGGTCATGCAGAGCATTGCCGAGGCTATCCGTGCTTGGAACGCCGAGACTGACCTTTCGCATTTGAAGGTTTTTGGCTATCGCAACGTTTGGTCGACCTTCCATCCTGCCGAGGCCAATGTCTATGTGCCCGTTTCGTTGAATGCCTTGGCAGTTTTCGAGAAGGCTTTCAAGGACAGCTATTTGACCCAAGTGAAGGCCGAGTTCCCCAACCCCGACTTCGATGGACCATTCAGCGAGTTGGCGGAGCAGATTTGGGTAAAACAGCTGAAGGACATACAATTAGTGCTGGGTAAGAACTTTTTCTACGAAAATGCACATCCGCTCGTCCGCGCCACGCACGGCTTGATTTTCCTGAAGCAGATGAGCGCGAAGGAGTTTATTGCTTTGGCTGAGGAAATGAAGCAAAAACTAAAAGTATGATAGCCGCCTATGTCATTCCAAGTGGAGGCCTGTGGGATTGGAATCTATAGGCGGCGGCTTGAGTACACCTAATCATTTAAAGATTTGAACAAGTATTGGGTTTATATGATGCAGAGTGCTAATGGACGAGCATTATATACGGGAGTTACCAACGATTTAGTTCGTCGTGTAGGTGAGCATAAAGAGGGTAGAGGCTCCTTGTTCACTGCAAAGTATAAATGCCACAAGTTGGTTTATTATGAAGATTTTGGATTGATAGACCAAGCTATTCTTAGAGAGAAGGAAATAAAGAATATGACGCGTGCAGATAAAGAAATATTGATTGATACGATTAATCCTTTAAGAATTGATTTATTTGAGAATTGAAGATAGCCTTCCATGTCATTCCAAGTGGAGGCCTGTGGGTTTGGAATCTATGGAAGGCGGCTTGAAGAAATCAATCGTTAGGACGGTCTTATAAAGCATAGATTCCAATCGCACGTTTCCCTGCAAGGAATGACATGCTTTATAAGCCCTGTAAGAGACAGCCACCTATGTCATTCCTCGTGAAGGCATGTGGGATAGGAATCTATAGGCGGTGGCTTGAAGAAATCAATTATTTGGACGGCCTCAACAGGCATAGATTCCATGCCTTTTCCCACAAGGCCATCGCAGGAATGACATGCCCACTGAGGCCTACTTTAAATCGGGAGACATGCTTTATAAGCCCTGAAAAATTACCGCTATGGAGTTTCTTTCAACACATTGGCTCGACATCGTTACTACGGCCCTAGGTTTAGCTTACATCCTTTTGGAGTATAAAGCCAGCGTTTGGATGTGGGTCGTGGGTTTCGTGATGCAGTCGTTAGGCATCATATTGTACTATCAGAAAGGACTTTACGCCGATTGCGGCATGGAGTTCTACTACCTCGCCATGACGGTCTACGGCTTCGTTGCCTGGATGCGTCACAAACAAAAAACGGCTGACCTGCCCATCCGACACATGCCTCAAAAACAGGCTGTGATTTGGCTCGGTCTCGCCGCCTTGATTTGGGCCGCCATATATTTCCTATTGACACGTTTCACTAATTCCACCGTGCCAGTTTTGGATGCCTTCACCACCGCTTTGAGTATCGTGGGCATTTGGGCTTTGGCACGAAAATATCTGGAACAGTGGTTTGTATGGATTGTTGTAGATGTGGTGACTTGTGGGCTATATTTTTACAAGGATATTCCTTTCAAAGCCTCATTGTATGGCCTGTATGTCGTCATCGCGGTGTTCGGCTATTTCAAATGGAAGAAGATGATGGTTGAACAACAGGGGAGTATGAATTAATGCGGCAAGAAAGGCCGTAGTTTGACAACAGCGGATTTGGCATCGCCGAGTCCGCTTTTTTTGTCTTATTTCAGGTTTTCAACGAGGATGTTGGGGTATTGGCGTCTTAATTCGGCGATTTTTTCAGCCTTGCGTTTCTCGAACGTCGCAAACGCTTCGTTTTCAGGGAATACGGGCCTGTGTTGCAGCATCCGTTTTACTTCTGAGGCCATTTTCATCGCGGATTGTTCGGTAGGGTTGATGGCAAAATCGGCGAAGCGTTCCCAAATGTAACGTACGGCTTGCTCGGTGGGATGCACCATGTCTTCCTTGTAGAATCGATAGTCGCGCAACTCGTCCATAACGATCTCGTAGGCAGGGAAATAATGAGCGTTCTGTCGACTTGAACAAACCTGGTCTGTTGCAACCAGCAACACCGCTTTGCTGATTTGGTTGCCATGCAAGCCATCTTTCAAATGCCTCAAGGGCGACACAGTGAAGATGAAATGCTTGTCAGGATGCGCCTTAACCATTCGCAAGAGTTCCATTCTCGTAACGAATGTGGTCAACTGAAAGCGCTCAAATTGTTGGGCAGGCAACTTGTGGCAATTGGAGACAACCACCCCCGTTGCTTTATGCTTGAAAACCCAAGAAGTGCCCAAGCTGACCACAATCCATTTCGTTTTCAGGAAATGCTCATGAGTCACTTCCAAGCTTGCGTTGACCTGCTTCAAAAGAGTGGTTTCAGAATGGCTCCAAAAGGCCGTGTTGTGGCTGAAGGTGCAATACTGTTTTTCGCCAACGGCAATGACCTCGTCGGGCGAAAATGGCCTCCCACTTGCCAATCGATCGATGGATTGGGCGATGCTGGCTGGATTGTAAAGCACTCCAAATGGGTTAACCAAAGCATTGAATCCCAATCCCTTGCAGATAGCCCCCACTTCATCAGCGAAGCACGAACCCAAAAAGAGCAAACCATCGCCGTAGGTGATGGTCTGCTCTAAGGGTTGTATTTTCACTTCGGTTTGAAGAATCATTTGTGTTCAAGCAAATATCTTTCCACTTCAATGCCAGCCATGGCGCCTGTGCCGGCAGCTACGATGGCTTGACGGTAAATGCGGTCCTGGCAGTCGCCACAAGCGAAAATGCCTTCCACGTTGGTGGCCGTCGACTTGGGCTTGGTGATGATGTAGCCATCTTCGTCCATGTCCAACAGCCCTTTGAACGGCTCGGTGTTAGGAGTGTGACCGATGGCCTCGAAGAAACCATCCACATAGATGGTGCGCTCTTCTTTGGTGTCGCTGTGATAAAGGACAGCGCCCTTCAGTTTCTTCATGAAGCCTTGTTGCTCGCCGAAGAGTTCCTTGGTTTGGTGCTTCCACAACACTTCGATGTTGGGCGTGTTGAGCACGCGGTGCTGCATGGCCTTGGAGGCACGCAACACATCGCGGCGGACGATGAGGTAAACCTTGTTGCAGAGTTTGGCCAGATAGGTGGCGTCTTCGCAAGCGGTGTCGCCGCCGCCAACAACAGCAACGTCTTTTCCTTTATAGAAGAAGCCGTCGCAGGTGGCGCAAGCCGAAACGCCGCCGCCCTTGAACTCTTCTTCGGTGGGCAGGCCGAGATAACGTGCCGAAGCACCCGTAGAAACGATGATGGTGTCGGCCAAAAGCTCGCCGTCGTATTCTGTCGTCACCTTGAAGGGCCGTTGCGAGGCATCGATGGCTGTCACTTCGCCCATGCGGATTTCGGCACCGAAGCGCTCGGCTTGCTGGCGTATTTCGTCCATCATGTCGGGACCTTTCACACCGTTAGGATAGCCCGGGAAGTTCTCGATTTCGGTGGTTTGGGTGAGCTGTCCGCCAGGTTGCATTCCTTCGTAAACGACGGTTTTCACGTCGGCGCGACAAGTGTAGATGGCTGCGGTATAGCCTGCTGGGCCTGAGCCAATTATCAGACATTCAATGTGTTCCATTTAATTCAGTTTAGAGTTAAGTGTTTAGAGTTTAGAGTTATTTTCTGCAAAAATAACTTTTTTTTCGGAAAGTGGCTCATTGTAAGAAAAACATTCGTATCTTTGCAGCCGCAAACGCAATCGGGGTGTGGTGCAGTTGGCTAGCATTCTTGCATGGGGTGCAAGCGGTCGCCCGTTCGAGTCGGGCCACTCCGACAAAAGAGCAACAGAGTTTTCTGCTGCTCTTTTTGTTTATATGCCTTTTCATTCCGCCTTCACCGTTCTGTTGAGCCATTGGCAGAAGTCTTTGGTCTTTTCGAACTCGCTCAGCACCCAGTCGACCAGATGGGGGTCGAAGAGGCGTTGCTCGTCGAGGTTTTGCACCAGAAGCCAGTCGCGCTGCTTGAACAGCTCGGCCTGCTGATGGTCCTTGGGATAGCCATTGGGTACGCGCTTCATGGCGTGTTCAGTGTCTAAGGTGAAACCCTTCGCTTTGGCGATGCTTTCGGCCAAAGGTTCGCCGTTAAACATGATTTCGTCGCGAATGGTGCGCAGCATGGCCGTGTCGGGCATATACATGCCGGTGCATAGCATATTGCCAGAAAGGTATTCCGACTCTTTGGCTTGGATGTGGAAATAGTAGCCGCTCAGCATCGACTTCTTGCCTTCGGGGCAGACGAACACGCCGAAATGGGTCTTATAAGGCCGTTTGTCAGGCGAAAATCGCGTGTCGCGATAGAAACGGTAGGTGCAGTCTTTCAAGGTCAGGCCTTTGCAGTTGTCGTCAAACTTCTGCACCCCGCCGATGATTTGCTCAGCGATGGCGTTGAAGTTGGCCTGGGCTTTTTGGTACTCTTTTTTGTGCTCTTGGAACCAGGGACGGTTGTTGTTGCGCAGTATGTTTTCGAGAAAATTGACAATGTCTTCCATGAGGATTATTTCACTATAAGTTTCAATGTTGCTAAGGTTTGTCTTTCGTTGGAGAGGCGGAGCAGGTAGAAGCCTGGAGCCACATCGTCGAGACCGAGGCCGAAGTCGTGTTCACCTGAGTCGAAAAAGGCCGATTGCGAAACGATACGCTGGCCTTGGAGGGAGACGACTTCAAATCGCACCAGTCCTTCCGTAGGGTTCTGGAAATGGACGTTGGCCAAGCCAGAGGCGGGATTGGGGGCAATGCTGGCCGCATAATGAGGCAAATCGAAATCGTTGACACCCAGTTTGGTGTCGACAGCGATTTTCATCGTGACAGGCAGGTGGTCGGAAGCATCAAAAAGGGCATCAGCCACATCGGTCGGCACGGCATAGTTGTAGCCTTGGTTGACGCTTTGGTTAAAGTGGTGTCCGTCGTTGCCCACTGCATGATAGGAGTTGGACACGTAGCGCAAGTGGTTGTAACTGAACATGATTTCGTCCGACATAAGGATGAAATCGAAGCGGTCGTCGAGGCCACCTGGTGAGAAACACTCGTCGGAATAGCCATGGGTCGATTGGGTGTGGAATTGGGTGAACTGGCTGTTGTTGTTCCATTCGCCCACGCCGCCGAGGCTGGCCGCTGGGTCGATGAAGCGGGCGTAAGGGTTGCTGTAGGTTTGCGTGAGCAGCCGATAGCCGCTTTCGCTCGCGCCATACATATTGAAGTCGCCCATAATCAGCACGTTTTCAGTAGAATAGTGCTGGTTGACATAGTCCATCGCTACTTGCATTTGGGCACGTCGCGAGGCCTCATATCCTTGTCCCGCCTTAGGATGAGCTACGATGCACACCAGCTTGATGGTGTCGCTGGCTGACAGGCTTTTGGTCTTGAGATACAGCTCGTAAATATCGGTATCGCGTGGGTTGGTGCGCAAAGCCACGTGTTTTTTCAGGCCCATCTTGCGCGAATCGTAAAAGATGTGATTGATGATATACTCGCCAGCGTAATTGATGATGTTGTCAGATTTCCAATAGTCGACCCCGTTGATGTTGAGGTTATGACGCAGGAAGTCGTTTTGCAGGGCCTGCGTGGAGCCAAACTCGCAGACGGTGAAGATGTCGGGGCGCACATGGTTCACGATGGTTCGGATACATTCGTCCTTGCGTTGCGTGTTGTTATTGGTCTCGTAGCAGTCGGCAAATCCACTGTTGTAATTGCCGTAATACAGCAGGTTGTATTGCATCACGGTGAGCGTGTCTTGGGCTTGAGCTACCATCGCAAAAGCAAACAAAATCAATATAAGGTGTAATCGACGGAGCATTTCTTAGTAGTTTTAGGCTACAAAAATAGAAATTTTGGCGCGATATTTGTCAGTTCGTTACCCATCACATTATTTTTTATTATTTTTGCAACGTTTATTGAGATGAAAAACACACTGAAAATAGGATTTTTACTATGCATGACGACGGCCTTGCTGGCTATGGCTTCGTGCTGTAAAACGATTGATAATCCTGACAATCCGCTGGTCGGGCACTGGGGCTGCGAGCAATATGTGAGTTGCCGCACCGACAGTACGGGCTATGAGAATTGGGAAACGCTTAACTACGAGGTCGGTCCCGGCAAGGGCTATGAGGTGTGTTTCTACAACGAGGGCTCGGGCAAATTAATGCTCAACAATAGTCCGGCATTGATTAAGAATTTTAGTTGTGAATATTCGTATGATTCTGTGAGACAAGTGCTTACTATTTACAATACTAATTGGATCATCTCCATGTTTTCGGATGCCACGAGTGCTGACATGGATATCGAAAGCGTGACCGACACAACCATTGTGGCTTCTTGGATTAATCATTTCTCGGAGCCAGTGCCGTTTTTTGAGCGCTTTTATATGAAACGAATTGAATGACAATAAATTAAATTAATATGAAGAAAAATATGATTATTGCAGCAATGGCTATGGTAGGCCTGCTGTTTGCATCTTGCAACAAGATCAATTACAAGTCTTTCGTTGGCACTTGGGGTGTCGAGAAGATTGTCTATGAAAACTACAATACCGACTGGCAAGGTCAACCCATCCCAGGTTCGATTGTGACGGAGACTCATACCTATGACCCCGAGGATATTGGGCATGGCATCCAGTTGGTTTTCAAGTCTGACAAGACAGGCGAGTTGCGCGACAACGATGTGGATAGCCTTCAAATCGTCGACGATAACAACGACACTGTTTACATTCCTTGCCCCGACACGACTTTGGTGACGCGATTTACCTATTCGTATGACGCTGAAGCGGGCCTCCTTTACCTGAACTTGACAGACTATGCCGACACCTATATGCTGAAGATTTCTGACATGACAGACAAATCCTTCACGTATGAGAACAACTACGGTATCGCCGAAGACAATAGGACTTATTTTGAGACGGCTTATTTGAAGCGCCTTAGCGACAATGCCTCGAAGTCGGAGACAAGGGGTCCGAAGAATGGCAAGTGCCATCCGCGATATAAAGGCTCGTTGTTTGGTGACAAATGAGGTGATGTAGCCCATAACTAAAAAAGCCGTGCATGTCATTCCGATGGGAACCTATGCACGGCTTTTTTTAGGTAATTGTTCAAAATCAAACCGCATATCTTTATGACTCGAGACACGAGACTTCGGGACACGGGACCTGCTCATTGTCTTGTGTCTCGCAGTCCCGTGTCTCGCGTCTGTATAAACTCATTTTGCCCAACTACTTATTCCACCATCAGCAGCAATCCCTTCAGGTAAGCCCCTTCGGGGTGGAAGATGTTGATGGGATGGTCGGCAGGCTGCGAAAGCTGGTCGACGATGCGCACGTTGCGTTTCGCCTCGATGGCGGCAGCCGTAACAATGCCTTGAAATGTGGCTTTGTCGACAGCTTGCGAGCAGCTGAAGGTGAATAGCAGTCCGCCCTTGGCGATGCGCTTGATGGCCTCGGCGTTAATGAACTTGTAGCCCCCCAAGCCACGATGGCGGTCGTGGTGACGCTTGGCAAAGGCCGGCGGATCGAGGATGATGAGGTCGAAGGCGCCATCGCGCATATCCTGTATGTAGTCTTTCATGTCGGCCACATAGCAGGGGTTTTCTTCCTTTGAATAGCCGTTGAGTTCAATATTGGCTTCGGCCATTACGATAGCTTTTTTCGATGCGTCGACGGTGATGGCGCGTCGGGCACCGCCTTTGAGGGCTGTCACGGAGAATCCGCCCGTGTAGCCGAAGGCGTTGAGGACGGTTCGGCCTTGGGCGAAGTGCCGCACCAATTCGCGGTTCTCGCGTTGGTCTAAAAAGAAGCCGGTTTTTTGGCCTTCTTCCCAGTTGGGCAGGAAGAGACTGTCGTTTTCCACGATGTTTTCGTCTAAGCGAGCACCCAAAAGATAACCGTCTTCGATGATGGCATCTTCCTTGCCCATGCGTTGCATGGCGTCAGTGCTTTTGTTGTAGACAGCTTGCAGGCCGAGGTCGGGCACGAGCTTGAGGGCGCGCACGATTTCGTTGAGGTGCAGTGCCATGCCTTCGGTTTGGGCTTGCACCACGGCGGTGTGGCCGTACACGTCGACGATAAGCCCTGCCAGTCCGTCGCCTTCAGAGTGGACGAGGCGGAAACAGTTGGTGTGGGGATTGTCGGTCAAGCCCATCGTTCTACGCACTTCGTAGGCCTGTTTCAGTTTTTCCAGGAAAAACCATTCGTCGATTTTGCGGTTGGCGAAGATGAGCATCTTCACTGCGATGCTTTCCGACTCGCAGAAACCCGTGCCGAGGATGTTGCCGTCGTAGTCGGTGACGGTGACCGTGTCGCCAGCCTGCAGGCCTTCAGCGGCGCTATGGATGGCACCAGAAAACACCCAAGGGTGGAAGCGGCGCAAGGCATCTTCCTTGCCTGGGTTGAGTCGTATGACGGGATAAAGGGGAGTTTGTTCTTGCATGGATGAGGGTTTTTTTTGCTGCAAACCTTAGATTTGCAGCGTGGTTGTCTGCGAACTAGGAATACAAGAGCAAAAATAGTAAATTTGCGCGAAATACTGATAGAAAGTCTATAAAAAAATAATGTGTAACCAGGACAATGGGATCGGGCGGTTAACAACTGAGGCAAATGGGTAAGACCCAACTATCTTTTTTGCACCGCCCGACTTCCGTTGGCCACGAGGCCTGGATAAGAATATGCGTTCCGAACCGATAAGGTTTGTAGGCGAAGGCCGACGGTCCCAAAGTCCACAAAAGAGAATGCAAAACTATGAAGAATTATCAAATGGGCATCGACATCAGCAAGGAAAAGTTGAACATCTGCCTGAGAAAAGGCACGCATACCGTCCGTGAGGAGGAAATCAAGAACACCGTGGCGGCCATCAAAAAATGCGTGAAGAGAATCGAGAAAGAGAGCGGCGTGACCAATGACGACCTGCTGGTGTGCGCTGAGTTCACGGGAAGATACATCTATCCGCTGGTCTGTGCCTGCGACGAGATGGGACTGTTCTTGTGGATGGAGGATCCGACACGGATTAAGAACTCCTTCGGCGTCACCAGGGGGAAGGATGACCGGGTGGACGCCCGCCGCATCGCGGAGTATGCCTTCCGCTTCTCCGACAAGGCCGTGGCGTACAAGATGCCCGACAAGACACTCGTCTCATTGAAGAACCTGCTCACAGACCGTGACACGCTGGCCAACGACAGGAAAAAGTACGAGACGCAGCTCCGTGACCAGAAGGGATATATGGACGCTGAAGATTACAGGCGAAAGAAGCGCTCGTGGTCGGCTGTGGTCAAGACGCTCGACAAGCAGATAGCCCTCATTGACGACGAAATCCAAAGGCTGGTGGAGTCCGATGAGAAGATAAAGCACCAGACCGAGCTGCTCAAAACGGTTGACGGTGTCGGCGACAGAATCGCTGTACGGATGGTTGTAGTAACCATGGCCTTCACGCGCTTCGAGACCCCGAGGCAGTTCAACTGTTATGCTGGACTCGCTCCGTTCCGATACACCTCGGGGAAAAGCATATATTCCAAATCGAAGGTGTCCCAGCGGGCCAACAAGCAGATTAAGTCACTCCTCCACCTTGCAGCCGTTTCTGTCGCAACACACATGAAATCAGGAGAATACAAGGACTATTACAAAAGAAAAACCGAAGAAGGGAAACATCCCATGTGTGTCCTCAACGTCATCCGAGCCAAACTCGTAAGCCGCATGTTCGCAGTCATCAAAAGGGACGAAGCTTATCAACGAGATTACAAAATCTTTACTCCTACCGAAAAAAACTATCAAAAAACCATTGCCAATTCATAAGAATAGATAATAAAATTTTGTAGAGACGCGCTATGGCACGTCTCTACAAAAATAAAACCCTGAAATCAAAGGCTGTTGATAATCTCCTCGAAACTCCGTTCGTCTTGTAAACCGTTCATCTTTTCCTGTTTGATGCGCGACTTGCGGCGGGCGTAGCTGTTGGTCTGCAGGTTCATCAGTATCGAAATCACTTGGTTGCTGAAGCCTTGCTTGGTGAGGCAGCAGATTTGCAGGTCGCTCTTGGTGAGGGTGGGGTATTTTTCCGTCAGCCGTTTCGTGAAGTCGCCGTAGACCTTGTCGATGAGCGTCACGAAGTCGTCCCATTCGTTTTCCTTCAGGTCGAAGTCGAGGGTAGAGGCCGTGATTTGCTCGGTGAGGGCGAGGGCGGTCACGTACACCTTGTTTTTCTTCAGTTCCAGCTCCAGTTGGTTCTTCATCTCCTCGGCTTTCAGCTTGGCATTTAGCGTTTTTTGGCGCAGCAGCAGCAAAACGATGACCAAAGCCAAGGCCAGACTGCCAAGGACGAGGTAGAGATAGAGGTTTTTCAGCTTCTGCTTGGCTTCGAGGTTGTTTTTCTGCATCTGCAGGTCATATTCCGCCTTGATGCGCTGCACCTGTTCGCTACGATGCTCACGGTCGGCTTGCATCATGTTCTCGGTGAACATTTCGTTGTGTTCCAAAGCCTTCTCGAAGTCGCCATGCAGTTGGTAAATGAAGCTGAGGGCTTGGTAGGCCGACATGCGGGTGCCTGCCGTGCTGCTTTTGGTGGCTTCGGTGAGGTGGACGATGGCGAGGCTGTCTTGGGCTAAATAATAGTGTGCCAGTCCCAGGGTCAGGTGGCAGATGTCGGGCGAGGTGTTGTCTGCAAGGCCTTGGTTGATGCGTTCAATGGCACCCTTGTAGTCTTTGCTGACCATCAGCACATCGCGGCTCGACTCCAAAAGGATGTCGCTTTCCATCGTTTTGTCGTTCAAGGCTTTGGCGATAGTCAAAGCTTCGTCGTAGTAGGTTCTGGCCGCATCGATATCGCCCAACGAGGCTTTGGCGCGACCGCAGTTGCGCAGGGCGGTCATCAGTAAGGTGGAGTCGTTGAGCGCGCGCGACAGCCCGATGGCTTCTTGGTGCATCTCCAAGGCTTCGTCGAACAGCTCATGTTTCCAATAGCAGAAGCCGAGGTTGTCGTCGATTTGGGCTTTCAGGCGTTGCACTTCGGGTTGGTCTTGGTCGCAGTGGTCGATGGCGAGCAAAGCCTGGCTGAAGCTCTCGGCGGCTGCCTCTGACTGTTTGGCGGCGCGCTGTTCGAGCCCTTGCTCGAAGAGCGTTTCAGCCTCCTTGAGCCATCGCGCCTCGTGATGGCAGGCCACGAGGCCAACCAACGCTATGACAACCCATATAATATAATGTGTTTTCATAAGGTTTTTCTTTTGTTTGTTGAGATTCCCGAAGGGAATGGAGTGGTAACTTGTTCGTTAGAAGCGGCGGCAGGAACAATTTGCTAATCTGTAGCACCACAAGCCGCCGCACCTAAGTAAAACCTTTAATCTCCATTCCCGAAGGGAATCTCATTATCGTACAACAAATTTAACCGTCTGTTCGCCCACACTGATGAAATACATTCCCGCAGGCAATGTTGAAACGTCAATCTGTAGAGACGTGGCGCGCCGCGTCTCTACCAGCCCAGACATTAGGGTTTGTCCCATCAGGTTGGTGATGCGGTAGGCGGTTTGGTTTTGTAGAGACGTGGCGCGCCGCGTCTCTACAAACAAAACGCCATCGGTAGGATTAGGGTACACCGTTAAGACCCCTGAGCTTGTCGAAGGGCCGTCTTCATCAACGCCAAAATGGATGTTTTTGTAAATGGCATCGCAGTCCTCATCGCCGATTTTAAAGACCAGCTCGTCTTCTATCCAATAGCAGCGCAGACCTTCCACACGGTAGCTTTTGCCTCGGTTCATCAGTCGTTCGGGGAAGAAACTGGTGAGGTGGCCGATGCCACACACGATGTCACCGCTGAAAAGGTTGTCCTCGTCGCTCACGTGCAATGTCCTATAATTGAGGTCGTTGTATTCATAATAATCTACCGAATTAACATGTATGGTTATGGATTCAGTGCCCACTTTGATGGTCCATTCGTCGCCTGCCTCGGCAGTGAGGTCATACAGTGTGGTGAATTCCTGCAAATCTTTGTTCCACCAATAGACCTTGCCGTTATTCTCATAGACATATTCATGCGTCACCGTGGTGAAAACCGAATCACGATCGTATTGTGTGTTGCTTCGGACGATGACAGTGGGCCGTTCATTGTTGATGGTGGTATCTGCTGCGCATTCCAGATGCTGGAAAGTAATTGAGCCGTCCTCGTTCTCGATTTCGTAGAACCATTCGGAATTATCGGGCAGGAGTGGTTCCCTTGGATTGTTTGTGGCGATATAGGATAGTTCAATCTTATGGATAGAATTTCTATAACCGTAAAGCATATCGTTTTGTTGCTGCAGGTGGCCTTCATCGTAGAGGTAGAAGTCGGATTGCCAAACGCCATTTCCCCAGGCCTCGCCGTCCCATTTTTCAAAGGTAACCGTTGCGGGATAGCCCATCTCGTTCAATTCATAGACTGCACGATGGGCATCCACAAAAGCATCGTCTTGCCAAAGTTTGATTTCTGCGAGGGTGAGGCGACCGTATGGGTTGAAATGGTATTGCACCAATTTCTGGTTTTCCCACACTCCATTGTTTCGTTTTTGTGTCAAAATGCTGGTTTTGTGCCTTTGTCCATCATAGCCATAAGTGACGAGAACGGTGCTGTCGTTGTATTTTTCGGTTTGCGAACTGACCAAAAGGCTGTCTTCGTTGAAGGAGCGGATTTCTCGGCTGAGGGTCAACCAATCGCCCGAAGTTCCATCGGTATAGCCATCGGTGGTGATGATGACTTGGTTTTCGTTGTATTCATAGGTTTTTTCGGAAGTGGTTCTTATAAACCGTTTTTCTGTATGCAGTCGCCGCAACTCGTCATAAGTATAGGATATGCTGTCCCATAAAATCAAGGTGTCTTCATGATAATTGTCTAAATGCCTTGTATAAGTCATGAGTAGCCCATTTTCATAAATGTAATGGTTGAGGAACGGTTCGGCTCCCATGCCGTAATAAGTGTCGTTTTGTTGAATGACATGATAATCTGAATCGTAATAGAACTTGTAAAAATGGTCATAATCGGCAGACGAACCGGACAAGATGGAAAAAGCGCTTTGTGTATTGAGCAGTCCATTTGGACGGTAGGTGAATCTGGCATGGAAATCACCATATTCACTGCCCATGCTGCTATTAGGGTCCAACTCAATGACGGCGCTGTCGGGCTGGCAGAGGTAGCCGTATGTATAGAGTGATGTGTTTTCCAAGTCTTCGATGAAGTTGGTGAAATAGTTCCAACCCTCGGCATTTTGATAAGTTTCTGTGCAGCCAAAGGGAATATGTACTGGAATGTTTGGATCACATTCATAAAAAGATGAATTGTCAAGCGAAGGTGGTGTGGTGTTTGGAGAATAGATTTCATCAAAGGAGGTGTAAGCAAAGGTGCTAATACCAATCTCGGTGAGCGAGGCAGGCAGTCTTAATACACCTGTGAGATGAGTATTGCTAAGCCGATTGTTAAATGCGTGGTTGTCAATATATTCCAAAGAATTTCCTAAAACAAGTTCAGAAAAGTTTGTGCCTTCAAAAGCCATCAAGCCAATATAGGTCACTGAATTGGGGATAACCAAGGTGCCCGAAAAATTTGAAGAATAGAAGCTGCTAGTATTTATGGAAGTGATTGATGAAGGAAGGATTAAGTCACCTGAGAAACCGCAATTGTGAAAAGCAGCTGCTCCAATTTCTGTTACAGTATTGGGGAGGGACAAAGATCCTGTAAAGTTGCTTTCAGAAAAAGCATTCGCACCAATATATCGCAACGAATCCGACAGCATGAGTGTGCCTGAAAAGTTACAATAATGGAAAGCGTATTCATCAATGGAAGTTACGGAATTTGGAATAACCAGATTGCCGCCGTCACCAGCTCCTTGGAAGGAGGAACGGCCAATGGCCTCAACATCGTCTGGTATTATGGTTGTCTTGCATCCTTGTACCAAAACTTTGCCTTGTCTTTTGATAAGGGCATTGTTTTCTGAATAGAACACAGGATTCGCTTCGTCCACTATGATGGACTCCAAAGAACTACAATATCCAAATGGAGTACCGTATCCGTAGGAAGCGGAAGAAATTACCTCGGTACTTCTAGGGATACTAATAGTTGTAAAGAAACATCCTTCAAAAGCGCAGGCTCCAATGGACACAATGCCTTCCGGTATAGTTAAGGACCCTGTTAAATGGCAAGCCCCAAAGGCATTCTTATCAATTGCGGTAACGAAGTATTGAATGCCATTGTAATCCACAATTGACGGGAGAATAATATCACCTTGCGGCTGAGTAAAGCCCTCATAATAATCGCCGTGAAATCCATTTTCTTCCGAGTAGGGATGGGTCAAGGTTACAGTATGCTCTTCCTCGCTTGTAATGAGATAGTACAATGTTTGTCCAGTCTCGCATTCGGCTGAGAAATCGTAATTAAGGATTTGAGCAATTCCATTCATGGCCAAGGCCATCAAAACTATGATTACAAATGACTTTTTCATGGTATTAGGTTTTTAATGGTTTATCTAACAACAAATTTTTCAGTCTGTTTGCCCACGCTGATAAAATACATCCCCGCTGGCAGTGTTGATATGTCAATCTGCTGGGTTTCGGCCGAGATGTTGCCTTGCAGCAAGGTCTGTCCCATCAGGTTGGAGATTTGGTATTCGGTTTGTCCCGTTGTAGGGCTGTCACATTGTGGCAGCCGCACGGAAACGGTCAAAACACCGTTTGTAGGATTGGGATAAACCACCAAGGTCCCTAAGCCTGTCGAAGGGCCGTCTTCATCAA
>Ga0310694_10001601_pt1 | contig 25254 bp, 3 predicted proteins | sample 174DNAGHGhighgp2_FD_203884 | JGI IMG/M metagenome (GOLD analysis project Ga0310694, IMG submission 203884) | Sheep rumen microbial communities from Palmerston North, Manawatu-Wanganui, New Zealand - 1742 DNA GHGhigh gp2 (v2) (version 2) | ecosystem: Host-associated > Mammals > Digestive system >...
ATGCAGATGGCTCACTTCAACCCATACGCCGTCTTCGCACAGTCCAAGAAGGGCGATGCCACCATGCTGGCTCATAAGGGTATGACCGCTATCGACTTCACGGGCTACAACGATGTGTCGAAGGGTTATAAGCAGGGTCTGCAGGAAGGCAAGTACTTCTATCCGCCATTGCTCGACGAAACCGGTCTCACAGGCTTCCGCAATGTCGACCTGACGCAGAACCTGTTGGTCTACAGTCCGTCGCAGACCACCAACGAGGCCACCTATAATGTGCTCAACAACTACTTCGGCGACCTCGTCTGTGAGGAGCTTGGCGATGACAGCGGCACCGATGCCGACGAGGCTTGGTATCGTCGTATTGCGGCTGTGACGGCTGCCGAGCAGCAGCTCGTCAAGGGTCACGTGATCTTCCATCAGGATAATCAGTACGTTGCCGACCGCGACCACTTCCTCGTGGACAAGCAAGACTTCAACAGTCCGATTGCCTACCAGTTCGACGGTGGTCATCGCATGTGGTACCAGCGCACGCCCGACAATTATGTCTCTATGAAGAAGGGTGCAAAACTGGGTTGGGAGAGCGTCAGCATCCCGTTCACTGCCGAACTTGTGACGACACCGCAGAAGGGTGAGATCACCCACTTCTACGGCAACAGCAACAAGGGCCATGAGTACTGGTTGCGTGAGTTCAAGGGCGGTAAGGACGATAGCAACGACGCTACTATCTTCGTAGCCGACTTCCAGAAGCCTGCTGTAGGCGACGAAACGAAGTCGTTTACCAACACCTTCCTCTGGGATTACTATTATCAGTATGGTAATCGCAAGGATGTGAACAGCGACGACTATCAGAACTACTATAGTGATTCGCACAGCTACGTCGGCTATCCTTATACAAATGCCGGTACACCGTATATCGTGGGCTTCCCAGGCGACTACTATTACGAGTTCGACCTCAGCGGCAGCTTCGTACCGGAGTACACCGCTGGCTGGCCAGGCGACAGAGTGCTCGACCGTCAAACCATCACCTTCACTTCGGCGTATGGTGCTGCCATCGGCGTCAGCGATGACGAGCTGAAGGGTGTCAAGGTAGGCGATTACACCTTCCGTCCGAACTATGCCGCCACCGACCTGACCACCGCTTCGTACGTGCTCAATGGCGAGGGCAGCCGCTACGACAAGGCTGAGACCACCACCACGATACCGTTCCGTCCGTACTTCACCTCGGGTGCCAATGTCCGTACGCGCAGTATCGTCTTCGGTGACGATAATTCACAGTTCGGTGGTGACGAGAAGTCGCGCAGCGGTCAGGATCTGATCATCACGACCCGCGAGCATAAGATCATCGTTGAGTCTCAGCTGCGCTACATCACCGATGTCCGCATCGTCAACACGGCCGGTATCACGATGAAGACCTTCACCATCAAGCCGGGTGAGGTCGTCGAGACCTACATGATCAATGCTGGTGTCTACATCGTCCAAAGCACCGATGCCCGCTACACTAAGAAATTAGCAGTGAAGTAAACAAGATATGAATAAGAAGAGGAAAAATAAGATAATTACCTTTGATGATGTTCGCGATAGAATCGTCGAGGTTCGTGGTAAGAAAGCCATCCTTGACTTTGCTGTGGCTGAACTCTATGGTGTAGAGACCAGAGAAATCAATCAGGCAGTCAAGAACAATCCTCGAAAGTTTCCTGAGGGTTGGATCCTTGAACTTGACAAAGAAGAGTCTGCCGCTTTAAGATCAAAAATTTTGACCGCAAATGTTTCTGACAATCAGGAGGATACAAATCTAAAATCAAAAAATTTGATGTTAGAGAGTGAAGGCGGTAGGGGGAAATTCTCCAAGCACAATTACAAGGCATTTACAGAGCGTGGCATATATATGTTAGCTACTATTCTGAAAGGAGATTATGCTACGGATACTACCATTACCATAGTCGACACGTTTGCAAAGTTGCACGAACTTCAACGTACTATTGCAGAAATGGCCAAGAGTCCCGATAAGTATCAGCAGAAGTCACTGATGCAGAAAAGTGGCGAGATTGTGGACGATCTGTTTAGTGACTCCTTTACCACCGATGAGACAGAAACAGAGATAGAACTGAACTTTGCTGTATTGAAACTGAAGCATAAGATTAAGCGGAAGAAGAGTTAGTCAAGTCTTTAAATGTGGCGAATTCGCCATAATAAAAAATCAACGATATGACGAAAGATATGAATAAAGTAACGATATTACATAAAATAGCCCTCAAAAAAGGCACTCGACTCAAACGATCGAATGAGCCGACTCAAATGATTGATTGACTCGAGTCAAATCATCAAATGAGCCGAGTGTCTTAAAAGAGGCTTAAATAGAACGAAGAAAAATTCTGACGCAAGATTTGAAGATAGATATGATATTACATAGAATAGCCGAAAGGATGGAACGTAACGTTCACATGTGGGGCAGAATTTGTTCCCTGCCTGGGAAACAATTGTTCCCTGCCTGGGAAACAAATGTTCCCAGTGCGGGCGCTTGGCTTTGCCGCTTCGCTCGTCGAAGAATAAACGTCTCCCCTAAAGCCCATTTCTTGCGTAGCCTGATGCTCCTGCTGGTGATGCTGACGGTGGGAATCGGTCAGGTGCGGGCTGACGACGTTCCTTTTGAGGTGACTACAGATCCAAGCGCTCCGCATTACTATCTGATTCAGAGTTATGGAAATACAGGATTCTTTATGCGTCAAAACATCGAAACTACCACTGCATCTAAAAGTGATGTTGTCACTACGTTGAACATTTTGACAGACGACATGAAATGGTATTTCTTGGAGTCAGGTGAAGATGGTTATTATTATATTTGTGATATAAATAATAAATATCTGTATTTCGCAAAACCTTCAGGAAGTACAAGTTCCAGAACTTGGATGGAATTAAAGGCACTTGATGATAACAACAAGGATAATTATAAATTTTCTATAGCAAAGAATAATACCAATGGTACTTATAATATTATCCCCAAAGGAGGTAATACGGGTTCATATTGCCTGAATAAACGAGGAAGAAATTCTAGTGATGATGGCATTCAGATTCTTGCAGGCTACAATGATGAAAATTCCTGTTGGTTTTTCATTCCGATGTCTAGTTATAAATGGACTCTTCGATCGGATTGTTTTCGTGTATCAGATTCAAATATTAGGTATTATTACAAAATCAAGAGTCAGCAAGATGCCTCATATTATATCAAACCGGGTACTGATTATGTGCAGACGTCCAGTGTTGATGACAATGATATGATATGGTTTTTCGAAGAGGCAGGATCAGATGAATTAATGACTTACTATTATATTAGACATGCCAATACTGAAAAATATCTGCATTATAATAGCACAAGTGTAGGCCAACCTAATGCAATTGATTTGGCACCTCATACAGGGAATGAGACTGTTGACGATGAAGCTCGTTTCCAATTTATCGTTGTACGTGGTACAAACGAAAATGAATTGCTTGCCGATCCCAAGGGAATCGTCTTCAATATTGTCCCCAAATTATTAAAGAGTACTTCAAGCGATGTGAGTATTAAAAGTGTTAGTTGTGATGGAGTTAAGGGAAATGCACTCAAGACGAAGTCAGACAGAAAAGTCAATACTACTCACTGGAGTTTTGAATTAGCAACTTTTTCTGGTGCTTGGGCCGATCCAGAGATAACCTGTGACGCAACGGGTACAACGGGTACTGTCACGATAACGTGTTCAGATGCTGATGCAGATATTTATTATACGACAAATGGGGATACTCCGACAGCGACAGACACTGAAACAAATAAAAAATATACTGCTCCTTTTACTGTTAATCCTGTCAAAACAACAATAAAAGCAAGAGTTATTGAATCAGGAAAGAAGAACTCAAATGTTGTAACAAAGACCATTGTTCTTAATCCTACGATAACTTTAAGTGCGGAGTCATTTACTTACACAGGAAGTGCACAGAATCCGGTTAGCAGTGTGGATTACGTGGATGCAACGAACTCAGAAAATAATATTAATTTTGAAAGCACTCAATACGCCATTAGCTACAAAAAAGGTAATACCGCGGTTGATAATTGTACAGATGCCGGGGAATACACCATCATCTTGAATGATGTGGATGGTGATGAATATTTTATCTATGGTACGAGAGAATTTACCATTGGCCAAAAAGACTTGACTATTACTGCTAAGCCAAAGGAGATTACCTATGGTGAAGGACCTGCTAATGATGGGGTGACCTATGATGGCTTTGCCGGCGAAGAGAACGAAACAGTTCTTGGAGGTACGCTTGCTTATGCGTATAATTATAGTCAATATGGTAATGTGAGTGATGCAGAACATATTTACACTATTACGCCCAGTAGTCTGACCTCAACTAACTACAATATCACTTTTGTTCCAGGAACGTTGAAGGTTAATCCTAAAGAAGTGGGACTTACTTGGAGTACTCCAACGTCCTTCGATTATGATGGTGCGGCTCATGCGTTGACTGCCTCAGCAACAGGGGTGGTAAATGATGATGCTATTGCGGTTACAGTGACCACTTCGGCCAAGGAGGGAAGCAGTCTTACAGATAATGCCATTAACGCAGGTAGCTACACTGCAATAGCCTCAGCCCTTACAGGTGAAAAGGCTGGTAACTATTCACTGCCTGCTGAAAATACACAGGCGTTTACTATCGGTAAGAGACCAATAACCATCAGCGGCATCACTGCTAATGACAAGACGTATGACGGAAATGCAGATGCTGAGCTTGATTATGCAAGTGTTACATATGGGAATATCGTGACAGGAGAGACCCTGACAGTAAGTGCAATAGGTGTGTTTGCTGAATCAAGTGAAGGAGCAGGAGATGGCAAGAATGTAGGAACGAACAAGACGGTAACTATTACTAGTTTAACACTTGGTGGCACGAATGCAGGCAACTATGTTTTAGCAGAATCAGGACAGCAAACGACAACGGCTGCAGCTATTACCGCCAAAGAGATTACTGCCAACGGAACTATAGCCGCAAATAATAAGACGTATGATGGAAGCACTACATCGACACTTGATTATTCAGGAGTTAAGCTAACAGATAAGATAGAGAATGATGATGTTTCGCTCACGGCAGTTGGTACTTTTGATACAAAAGATGTGGGAACAAGTAAGACTGTCTCTATAAGCGGCATAACCTTAGTTGGTGATGATGCAGGGAATTATACTCTGACCAGTTCTATTCCCACTTCAACTACGGCAGACATAACAGCCAAAGTAATTACTGCTAGTGGCGATATAACAGCCAGCAACAAACCATATGATGGAAACACTACAGCGACACTTGATTATTCAGGAGTAACTCTAACAGATAAGATAGAGAATGATGATGTTTTACTTACGGCAGTTGGTACTTTTGATACAAAAGATGTGGGAACAAGTAAGACAGTCTCTATAAGCAACATAACCTTAGCTGGTGATGATGCTGGGAATTATACTCTGACCAGTTCTATTCCCACTTCAACTACTGCAGCTATTACTGCCAAAGAGATTACTGCCAGTGGAAACATAACTGCCAACGACAAGCCATATGATGGAAACCGTACAGCTACACTTGATTGTACGGTTACCCTGACAGGTAAGGTGGAGAATGATGATATTTCATTTACGGCTACCGGTATTTTTGATTCGAAAGATGTCGGTACAGATAAGACTGTTACTATTACCCCAGACTTGGCTGGTGCTGATGCAAGTAATTACAGTCTGGTAAGTTCAAGTCTTTCAACATCGACAACTGCTAATATCACTCCTGCTTCTTTGACAATTACAGCCAACGATCATAATATTACTTATGGCTCAGCTCCTGAGAATAATGGTGTAATATATTCTGGCTTTGTTGGTGGTGAGGATGAGAATACAGAAGGAATGTTCACGGGAGCTCTTACTTATGTGTATAAGTCAAAAGACGGTTCGACAGTTTATACGACAACTATTCCTCATGGCGAATTTGATATTATTCCAGGTGGTTTGACAGCTGGGAACTATGACATTGCTTACGTTGCAGGTACACTGACCGTCGGTTCGAAGAGTTTAGAAAGTACAGGTATTACCATTGATACTAGTGAAGGGATTGTGAAAGATGGCGAGACAGTACTTACCCTAAATGTGGATTATACTGTCACAGGCCCTACTACTTCAGGTAGATATACCAGCACAGTTTATGAAGGTATTGGCAACTACACGGGTACAGTGAGTATTAGGTTCGCCAATGTTACCTTTATGAGCGATGGCAGTGAGGGGGCAACAGATTGGTCTGCAACCTTTGTGGCGGACGGCGATCATGCCAAACCTACTACAGAAAGCATCTCGGTTTATGTCATTGAGAGTATCGATGTCACAAATAATACAGTGAATCTGACAGAATTGGATTATATTCCAAATGATGTGCCGGTATTACTTATTTCTAATGCAAATCATAGCGGTTTCTTAGTGAAGAATCCGACGAGTTATACTGCAATCACTGATGCTCAGAAAAATGCTAATATGTTGAAGAAATCTACGGGTCAATCATTTGCCTTGAGGCAAATTTATCTGCTTTACAATAATGAGTTTGTGCTTAATATACCAGGTACGTTAGAAGCAGGTAAAATATATTTAGAAAATCCGAACTATCCTTATTCCTCTTCTGCCCGTTTGAGAATTTCACGGGCTGCAAGTACTGGTATCAGTGGAATGAAGGATGACAATAATACAGATAATCTTGATGATAGATGGTTTACTATAGATGGCCGCCGCCTTAACGGCAAGCCGACAAAGAAGGGCCTCTATATCTTGAATGATGAAAAGGTAGTAATTAAATGAAAGAAATGATCATAGAAATGACACATAATATGAATACTGGAAGATACATACGAATTATCTTAATGATAGTTGCCCTGTTCTTTGGGACGGCAAATAAGATATTGGCGGTAAGTGAGTTCTCATTAACTCCTGCAACAGATATTAAGGTTACAGGCTCAGGAACAGTTGCCGTGAAGTCTGGCGCTGAGGGAATTGTGACCAATTCTGATGGAAGTCACACTGTAACTATCATTGTTACACCAAATGTGGGTAATTTCATAAAAAAAGAAAATATCAAAGTTCAGAAGCTGCTTGATCCGACTGATGCTCTTGCACGTAGAAGAACTCCTGAATTATCTGACTACCTGAACGTTAATGGCCCAGCAGTAACAGTTTCTGTTGGCACAGAACCAACAAGCAATGAGTACACTTTCGAGGTTCCTAATGGCTTTTCTGGTGCTTATATTGAAGCAACTTTCCGATCTTCATCTGATGGAGGACTAATAATAATTACTGCAAATACCACTGTTTCATATCAACAGGATGGTATTTACTTGTTGATGGAGGATATCAGTCAAGATAAGGTCAGTGCCCTATTTACGGGCAGTCAATCGACGACACCCTTCACAGGAATCTTCGAAGGCGAAGCCAAGGCCGATGGAACATTCCCCAAAATAACCGGGACAATGTCACATGCCCTATTCAACCAAATTAATGGAGGTATAGTAAAGAATATCGTTATTGAGGATGCCCAAATAAGTGGAACAGGACATATAGGAGCTGTCGCCAATCAAACTTTTGGCGACACCAGGATTTATAATTGCGGTGTGTTGTCAGGAAGTCTTGAAGGAACTTCAGATAATAGTTGTGTAGGTGGAATAGTGGGCCGATTTGGTAGTGCTTCAACTGGAACGACAGCAGACAATACAACACGTGTTATTAATTGTTATAGTTTTGCAGATGTTAAAACAACTAATGGCACATATGCTTATGCTGCTGGAATAGTGGGTTATAACAACTACAAATCTAAAAATGGCGACATTCAGACTATGGTCATGAATTGTATGTTCTATGGTAATATTACCGGTGGGAAAAACATACTTCCTATCTATGGTGGCTATGAAATAGACAATCGTGCAGACCAGAATGGTTTAAATACTTTCTGTTATTATCGTTACGAGTCGCCGTATAGTAAAGGTAAGAAGATTACAAATTGGTATGGTGCTTTAGCTGTAGAAGATAAATATCTGGTACGATTTGAGTTTTATCGCCAGTTGCTAAACAGTAATCGTCCACTTGCCGCTTGGTATGCATTAAACGATGCGGATGAAGGAAAAAGGGTTGAAAAAGGGAAGTACAAGACTAATGAAATGGCCAAGTGGGTATTGGATAAGGAGATTGCACCCTATCCTATATTAAAAAAGCAAGGAACTTATCCTTCTATTGTCAATTATGATACAAAATACACCTATAATAAGGATGGTGAAAAGGTCAGCCGTAGTAATGTTACGGTGGATGCACAAGGTAAGGATTTGGGAAAAAATCTAACAGTTAAAATCAGTTCGTCAAAGACTGCAGGTGGTCAAGATTGGCCTACTGGGGCTAAAATTGTGGTTTCCAGGCGTACTTTGCCTTGCATTGATAAGGATACACTGAACTATAACTTTAACTATGACAAGGTGCAGTTGCCCTATTATAATGAAGTAGGTACAAAGAATTATACCCAAAACAAGGTCGTGACAGGCTGGAAGATTACTGGTATCTCTACTGTTGCTGGTGATCCGTACACTTCTGACAACTATGACAACACAATAGAATATTCTTCAAACAAAACCTATTTTGATGCCCCCAACTACAACTTTGCTGATCGCAAGAGTTCCAAAAAAGATTTGTATTCAATAAGTGGCCGTGTCTTTGCACAAGGTGCTTATTTTGATGTGCCATACGGTGTGACAGAAATCACGATTGAACCTTATTGGGGAAACGCTGCTTATGTGGCAGACAGTTATCTTGATGTTACATACAAGTCAGATAATACATATTCTGATAACAGTGGTTCTAACAAAGCAGTATACCAACAATATGATGATAATGGAGAAGGCGTTACTTGTTCGATTAGCGGTGATAATCAAACCGTTTACACATCTATAGCAACAGCCCTTACCCATCTCGGTAGTTCGACGGTCTATGATAATGCGATAGTATTAGTGGGTAATTATCATTTAAACGCATCTCCTTCCACGGGAACTGCTGCGTTTACCATGATGTCTGCTGACTTGGACTTTGACAACGAACCAGATTATAGTTTGATTTATCATCACGTTAATCGTGTCGATGTTGCGCCGATTCGCTTTGATTTCCTTAACATACCAGGAACTGCGATGGCACAAAAACCTAAAAATGCTGCTCGTTTGCTCAATATGAGCATCTATAATCCAAGAGGTTGGTTCGAGGTTACAAATACTTGTAACATCTATTTTGTTCAGTTCGAGTGTATCAATACTGGTTATAGTGGTGCCCAATCAAAGACTTTCGCTCCTGTCATCTTCCAAGGAGGCATGGTAGATCAGTTTGTTTCCACAAAAAACCAGAATCCCAAAGGAGGTACAAGATATATTCATGTTGGTGGCAATGCATGGTTTAAAAATTTCGGCAATGGAACTCATAGCGACGGCTCATATTTCACCCCGCATATCCCAATATCTGTAACGGGTGGAGACTATGAAAACTTCTATTTGTCGGGTACTTATAAGCCAAATGCCGCTGTGGAATCTGATAATGCAGAATGTTATATCAGTGGTGGACGCTTTGGTGAGTTAGCAGGCGCTGCACAGCAGCAGATTGACGGTGATGTAGAATGGCAAATCTATAATGCAGACATTAGAGATTTCTTTGGCGGCGGAGTAAATGCTGACAAACCAATAACGGGAGACATTACTGTCAATATTTATAATAGCCATGTGACTACCTATTGCGGTGGTCCGAAATTCGGCGATATGACTGGTGTCGATACTCCTAGCACAAATGATGACAAGACCGTTAGAACCAATGCTGAAGGTTGTACATTCGGGCGATTCTTTGGCGCAGGCTATGGAGGGACCTCTTATTTGAGGCAAAGATATTATGATGAAGCTTCAGATAAGATTGGTGATCAAGTAGGGAATTATACTGGTGCGCGCGGTAAATATTATGATGGTAATACTACGTCTTACAAGGATGGTAAGGCAGGACCCGGTGTGGCGGTAGACTTTGATTACGAACTATTCCCTTGGTCTGACGGAAGAGTCGGTTCCCGCTTTTATGTGAAATTTGCTTCTTTCTCATTGGCCAAGACGAATGATGTCCATTCAAATCTTAAGGATTGCATTGTTACTGGCAGCTACTATGGCGGAGGCCATTTGGGAGAAGTGACGGGTACGGCTTATTCCGAACTTATAGGTTGCAAAATCTATGGTAATGTCTTTGGTGGTGGTTTTTCTGCGGAAGTACCCAAAGTTCCTGTTAGGAATGGAGGTTTTTATGCGAATACCGGAACTGGAGAATCAGGTGTTCCAGAATATATTAAGGAAGCAGGTATTATAACTCCTGCAAGATTCTCTGAAACGACTGATTATGAGTGGACGACACATGATATGCCAAGTGATGCGAATGATGCTATCAGTCCATCTGATTATAATTCAAATGAGTCGAAATATATATATACTACAGACGGCTTGAATACTTTGGGACAAGTAAAGAATGCCGATCTTACAATAAAGGGAAATACCTATGTCAGAGGTATGATAAACGGAACTGTTCCTAACCCAGATGCAGGCTATTCAGACATTGATGATGTTAGTCATAAATTGTATGGTGTTACTACTGGAGGAAATACTAATGGTGGTGTGTTCGGCGGTGGCGATGCTTCTGGAGTGAATGGTAATACTTATGTAACTATTGAAAACACCAGATCTGAAGGTATCAATAATGTCTATGGAGGTGGTAATACCGGAGCTGTGTCTGGTGCGACCTCTGTTCGGGTATTAAATGGCAAAGCCCATGATGTCTATGGTGGTGGCCTTGGTCAGAGTGCAAGCGTTGCGGGCGCAGTATCTGTGAGTATCGAAGGCGGAACAGTAACAAATGATGTCTATGGAGGTGGTGCTTTGGGTAGTACAAATACCAGCAACTGGCAATCTAATCAACTGGTCTATGATTATGTTGAGGTTACTACTGGGATCACTCCTGGTACAACTCTTGTTGATGGCTATTACACGGAGGAGAATGGTGTTTACACGCCGGCATCTGGTAAGGCAGTATCAGGCACATCTTATTATAAGAGAAAAAACACCACAACGGTTAACCTGACAGGAGGTACTATTGGTAATGCCTATGGTGGTGGTTTGGGACAAAGGGAAGTTTCTGGTGTTGCCGCTGTTGATGCTTACGTCTACGGTGATGTGACAGTCAATGTCAATGGTACAGCATTTTATATTGATAACGATTCATATACTGATTCCGAGACCAGTGAAACTGTTTCTGTTTCCAAATCTGGTCGCGTGTTTGGCTGTAATAACATTAAAGGTACACCCAAAGGACACGTAACGGTTAATGTTCAAAAGACAGTAACAGGAAAGTCGCCAACGGGTAATGTTGTAAGAACACCAGAGGCAGATCTGGACGATGCAACAAAAACTCACACATACGAGATAGCTGCTGTCTATGGTGGTGGTAATGAGGCCCCTTATGAACCATATAACAATGATGAGACAACAGATGTGAATATTTATGGTTGTGGAGAAACCAGCATCGAACAAGTGTATGGAGGAGGTAATGCTGCCTCAACACCTGCTACTCAGGTGAATATTCATGGTACATATGAGATCAATGAAGTCTTTGGTGGTGGTAATGGTAAGGACAAGATAAAACATGGTAATAGTTGGGTTGTAAATAAAGGCGCCCATGTCGGTTATAAGGAATACCCAGATAATGCATCATATGATCAGAGAAACTCTGATACTTATACCTATGGTTCTGGCGAAGCTGAGGTAAACATTTACGGAGGTAAGATTCATTCTGTGTTCGGCGGATCGAATACGAAAGGTAATGTTAGGAAGATCGCCATTGCCATGCTGGAAGAAAAGAAGGCCAACGGACAGGCGATTTGTTCAATGGAAATTGACGAGGCTTATGGCGGTGGTAAGAGTGCTGATATGGACGGAGCTGCTGAGCTACAAATAGGATGTATACCAGGTATCGGTGAAGTATATGGCGGCGCTCAGAATGCGAATGTGAACAATGATGTGGTATTGAATATCATTAATGGTAAATATGATAAAGTCTTTGGTGGTAATAATATAGGTGGTCATATTTATGGAACCATAACTGTAAACGTTGAAGAAGTTGGTTGTGATATAATTGAAATCGGTGAATTATATGGAGGTGGTAATGTAGCGAAGTATTATGTTACAGACATTCCCAATGACACCAAACATGCAGCTCTTAATTTTACCGATGAGACGGCAACGAATTACTATAAGAATTACCCAAAGGTTAATGTGATTTCTGCCACTAAAATTGGTAAGGTTTTCGGTGGTGGCAATGATGCGGATGTAACAGGTAATCCACACGTCAAAATTGAAATGGTGGCAGGAAACCTGTTTAGCAGGGATAATGTTTCTGGCAATGAGGTCGCAAAGCCCCTTGGTACTGTCGCCCAGGTGTTTGGTGGCGGTAATAATGCAGGAGTTAATGGTAGTACTTATGTGGACATTATCAAAGGACAGATCAAGAAGATCGTAACCACTCCTGCAGACGAGATAAACAATATAGCAGAAGTTGCCCTTATGCCAGGTGTCTATGGTGGCTGTAATACAGCTGGTACTATAAGCACTGTGACAGAAACTGTGGGTGAAAACCAAATTGCTTTTGGTGGAGATACTCATGTGATAATTACAGGTTTGACAGCTGGTGACGTTGTTATTGGTGAGATAGGCGCTTTAGCTGAGATTTGTGGTGGAGGACTTGGTGAAGAAACAAACGTTAATGATACGGCTTACGTTGAAATAGGAAAAGTCAATCCTGGAACAGGAGGTGACCCTGACACATATTCTGGATCAGCCACTATTTATGGCGACATCTATGGAGGATCTGCTTTAGGAGAGGTTAAAAATACGCAAGTGAATCTCTACTCTATGAGTAGCTTCAGCTACAATGTATTTGGTGGCGGTAAAGGAGAATATAATGCTTCAAAACCGACAGAAAAAGAGGCCAAAGTTACAGGCAAGGCCACTGTAGACATGTACTCTACTACGATCACAGGTGCTATCTATGGCGGTTGTAATGAACATGGTACTGCAGCTGTGACTGAGGTTAATATGATTGGAGGAATATTAGGTGTTTCAGGCACGCCAAAGGCAGACATTTTGTTTGCTGGTGGTAAAGGTGAACATACAACAACCACTGAGGCGACAGTTAATATAGGCCAAAAGAAAACGACAACATCTGGAACACCTGCTGTTACTACGATAAATTATTTAGAAGGTTCTACTATTTACAGTAATGTATATGGTGGTTCTGCTTTGGGTACGGTTAATACAGCAAATGTAAATCTTTATAAATCAACAACGACCAACCTTACTGGTGATGTGTTCGGTGGTGGTATGGGTCAATTAGCGAATGGAGATTTGCCGGCAATACAAGCGATCATTGGTGATGCGACAGTTAATCTGTATGAGGCTGCCATTAAGGAGAATATCTATGGTGGCTGTAATATTAATGGTGTTGTAAATGGTAAGGCTACAGTCAATTTGATAGGCGGTAGTGTGGCCAAGGATGTTTATGGCGGAGGTCAGGGTAATGCGACCTCATTTGATATTGGTGGTAGTGCAGAGGTAAACGTTGGTACAGCAGTTAATACAGGATCATCCTCTGTGACAGGTGATATCTATGGCGGATCAGCCCTTGGTCATGTTACTGCTCCTATCGTAAATGTTTTTTCTGGCACAGTAAATGGCAGTGTATTTGGTGGCGGTAAAGGCTCGCTTGGTGCAACTGCTGCAGCAAACACATCAGCCACTGTCAGTGGAAAGGCTACCGTCAATATGTATGGAGCTGCCATTAAGGCCTTGTATGGCGGTTGTAACCTGTGCGGTGTTGTCAATGGCGACACGGAGGTGAATGTCATTGGTGGAAATGTCACCAAGGCAGCAAATTCAGATGGAATTTTCGGTGGAGGCTATGGTCAATATACTTCTGTTACTGGCGATGTGACAGTAAACATCGGAAAATATGATGCTGATGCTACAACTAAGATTTCGGGAAGTGCGGTTATTACAGGTGATGTTTATGGCGGTTCTGCTGAAGGTAAGGTTAATACAGAAGACGAAACCAATTCTACTACGACAAAGAACAAGAAAACCACAGTCCATCTCTATGCCGGCCAAATTACTGGTAAAGTATATGGTGGCGGTTTGGGCGCGAAAGCTGTTGAGGCAGATCCAAATAATAGTATAGAGGCAAAGGCTGCCATTCCTGCATATGTCTATGGTGATGTCCTGGTTGATTTGAACAATAATGATGGAGTATGTTATGTGAAGGGTAGCATCTTCGGCTGTAACAATGCATATGGTTCTCCGAGTGGAACATCAGAGGTACATATCTATAAGACAGTACATCTCACAAGTGGCGGTGACGTCACAAATGCAGAACCTACAACCTATGAACTGGATGCAGTGTATGGCGGTGGTGACCAGGCCGCATATAATGGTAACAGCACAAAAGTCGTGATTGAGAACTGCGACCCAAGTATCGAGTATGTCTATGGTGGCGGTAATGCGGCAGACGTGACTAACACCTATGTTGAAATTAATGGAGCCAAAGAAATCCGTACTGTATTTGGTGGAGGTAATGGTTCTGGTACTAATAATCCTGGTGCCAATGTGAGTGGAGCTACTCAGGTATATTTGAAGGGTGGCACAATTCATGAGGCCTTTGGTGGCAGTAATTCCAAGGGTATAGTTGCTAATGGTACTAATGTTTATGTCAGTGATGAAATAGCCGGCTGTCCTCTGAATGTAGATCATGTCTATGGTGCTGGTAGAAATGCCGGAATGAGAGGTAAGGCCAATATTGTGCTTGGATGTCAGCCTACAACCGTCATTGAGGATATCTATGGTGGTGCAGAAAGTGCGGATATTGAAGGAGATATTGAACTGACCATTACCAGTGGACACTTCAAAAAGGTGTTTGGTGGAAATAAGTCTGGCGGCGCTATCAAAGGATCTGTCAGATTGAACATTGAAGAGACCAACAATTGTAGTGCACCTCTTATTATTGATCAGTTGTTTGGTTGCGGTAATGAGGCTCCTTATTCTGTTTATGGTTATTATCAGGAAGGGTCAGTATGGAAGCCTCGAAATGAAGCTCAGTTTAATCAAATGACTGCAGATGAAAAGGCCGCAGAGCATGTTCCTTATGATGATCCAGAGGTACATATTATCTCATTCACCGAGATCGGTCAGGTATTTGGTGGTGGACTTGGAGCGCCCGCCATGGTCTATGGTAATCCAAAGGTGTTCATCAACCAGCGTCCGAATTATCAGACTGAGAATGCTACAGGCGAAAGTGCTGATAAACACTTGCTTGGAACCATTGGCGCATTTGACTATAATGACGGTATTACAGATATTAGTGTTGACGGTGGTGTCTATGGTGGCGGTAGCGAGGCTAACGTCTATGGTAATACTACGGTCTTTATCGGCTCTGCTGCTCAGGTGGAGATGCATTCTCTGCCGAAAGTATCAGGTGTATATCCAATGAAGTATGTTGAGGGCGCAAACATCAATTGTAATGTCTATGGTGGCGGTCTTAAGGCTGATGTCAGTGGTAGTACCGAGGTGGTTATTGGTGCCGATAAGGTATTGAGCGGTGCAACATATACCTACCCTGCTACCACATTTGCTGGTACATCTGAAACTGAGGTCGCTAAGTATAAGGGCATCGTGATTACCGGTGATGTCTTTGGTGCAGGACAGGGTGAGGCGACAAATGTCAATTCGGCATTGGTAAATGGCAATGGCACAGTCGTTATGGCTGGTGGCTCAGTGAAGAAGAGTATTTATGGCGGTGGTCAGTTGTCGCAGGTAGTTGGTGACACTCATGTGACGGTCAATGGCGGTACTATCGGTACAGCAAAGGATGATCTTCCCGTTGGCGTAATTATGGGTGCAGTATATGGTAATGTATATGGCGGTGGTAAGGGTAATACCGATAATGCTCAGGCAGGTTTGATTAAAGGCGATACCTATATTACTATCAGCGATGGTACTATCTTACATAATATATATGGCGGTGGTGCATATGGTTCTGTGGGTGATTTCACCTTCACGACTGGCGCTCCTAGTGCACGTACAGGAGGCGGTACTACCAATGTCACTATTACCGGTGGTACGATTGGTACTGATGGACATGAGAATGGTATGATCTTCGGTTCGTCACGTGGTGACGTTGCCAAGCCTGTTGGCACTCCTGCCGTTGACCCCAACGATAAATTAGCCTGGGTCTATGATGCCAATGTTATTATTGGAACGTCAGGTGTTACGACAGGCCCCCAGATTAATGGCTCTGTCTATGGCAGTGGTGAGAACGGACATACCTATCGTAATACCGATATAAAGATATACAGTGGAACAATAGGCATCAATAGTAGTGATAACGTTACTATTTATGACCTTCTTGATAATACCAAAAAGGTATATGAAGGTAAGGCTCATAACTATTCTAACCGTGGTAATGTCTATGGTGGTGGTTGCGGTACAGATATGTATGATTCAAATTCTGACGGTACCAATGATACCTACAACCCCTTGGCAGGTGTTGTACAAGGAACTACTTCGGTGACTATCACTGGTGGTACTGTAGTTCATAATATCTACGGTGCCGGTGCTTTGGGTTCGGTAGGTACGACGACCAAGGACGCCAATAATGATATCGTTATTTCCAGCGGCGGTACTACGACCATCGCGATTAGTGGTGGTACTGTGGGTGTTGATGGCGATGGCAACGGTAATGTCTTCGGTGCTGCCCGCGGTGATTCGATTTCTACACAAACAGACATCGCTCTGGTGAAGACGACGAATGTCGTCATTAGCGGTTCTGCACAGATCAAGGGTAATGTCTATGGTGGTGGCCAGGCTGGTGATGTGGGTACGTATCATACTGTTTCGGATGCTGAAGCAGCAAGTGGAGATCCCTTAACTAAAGGCAATAATAACTATCTTGGAGGTGATGCCAGCGGCGTTTGCAATGTTGTTATCACTGGTGGTACGATAGGTACTGAGGGTACTACAACCGCAGGTCATGTGTTCGGAGCCGGCAAGGGTGCGGGTAATACCTATACTTGCCAGAAGGCTATGGTGAAGGAAACGAGTGTCACCGTCAGCAACGGTACGATTTATGGTGATGTCTATGGTGGCGGTGAGGTTGGTCGTGTGGAGCATGATGCTACAGTCACGATTGGTCTTGATGTTGCTGACGGTAGCTCCACCTACTACACGTATGATGATGAAACTGACACTTACAGCGGATCGGTACTGACGGCAGGAACGAACGTGGCAGGTAAATACGTCCGTTCGGGTGTCGAAGGTTCATACGTCTACATCCCCATTGTGGCAAGTGACGTCCCCATCGTCCACGGCAATGTGTTCGGTGCTGGTGCTGGCTTGGAGACTCATGGTTACTCGGCGCTGGTGCGTGGCAACAGTACTGTCACCATTCAGGGTAATGCCGCAGTCAGAAAGAATGTGTATGGTGGCGGTAAGACTGCAACGGTGGGTAAATATTGGGTGAGTCATTTTTCACCGCATCCTACTATTGCTCCACCTTCAGGCTTCCCTGATGGCATGCCGTATATGACGAGAGACGGTGGATTATGTACCGTTACCATTCAGGGCAATGCTATTATTGGTCCAGAGAGTGGTGACGCTACAGAGACTTCCGGACAAGTCTTCGGCGCAGGTAAGGGTGTTAATCCTCGGACTTATACTTTTACAGGTACCAATAAGCCTAGTCGTATGAGTGAAAGTGGTATGGTACCTCTTGATAGTCAAGATGATTACTTCCAATTTTTAGAGACATTGGCCTTAGCCTCCAATACCAAAGTGACTATCGGTGGTGCTAATGTCAAGGGTTCTGTCTTTGGCGGCAGTGAGAGTGGCTTCGTACAAGACCATACTACCGTGACGGTTAATGATGGCGTCATTGGTACATCAACTACACCAACGTATGGTAATGTCTTTGGCGGTGGAAAAGGTATAGCGTCATTTGCCGAGGCCGGCCGAGTGAGAGGAAACACCACGGTCGCTTTCAATGGCGGCACTGCACATGGCTCTGTCTATGGCGGCGGTAAGTATGGCGATGTGGGTACCATCAACAAGAAAGATCCTAACAAGAATTATAAATGGACTGACGCAACTGGCGTGCTTGGCGAGAGTTACACTTACAATAACACAGGTATGTGTATTGTTACTGTTAGCGGTGGTGAGGTTAAGAAACATGTGTTCGGAGCCGGCAAGGGTGAGCAGGCAAACTCATTCGAGTGCGAGAGAGCCATGGTTTACAGAACGAGTGTCATTGTCAAGAACGGCAAGGTGGATGGTAACGTCTATGGTGGTGGTGAGATAGGTCGCGTGGAAAATAATACAGCGGTCATAGTAGGACTTGATAAAGTTGCTGACGGTACCACTACCTACTACACGAAGAGTGGAACCGATACCTATACCGGATCTGTACCTACAGCAGGCACGAGTGTGGTAGACAAATACATCCAATCGGGTGTCGAAGGTTCTTACGTCTACACCCTCATTGAGGACGCGACGAGTGCCCCTGAAATTGTGGGCAGCGTGTTCGGTGCCGGTGCCGGTGTGGATACGCATGGCTACTCGGCGCTGGTGCGTAACAACAGTGCTGTTACCGTCCAGGGCAGTGCCAAGGTCAGGACGAGTGTCTATGGCGGCGGCCAGATAGCAACGGTTGGTAGATATTGGGTAACAACAGCTACTCCTGTCACAGACCAACCAACTTGGCCTGAAGGAATGCCTATGGGCATGCCCTATGCTAACAGGAGCGGTGGTGAATGTACCGTCATCGTTCGGGGACAAGCTACCATCGGTCCAGAGTCAGATGCTGCATCACAGACTGCAGGACACGTGTATGGTGCTGGTATGGGAGCTTCGCCTCGTTTGAGTGAGAATCCCCAAAAGATGACTCCAGGCGGTACCTTGGTAGGCTTTACTGATACTGCTGAAAAAACTGCTGAGCAACTATATAAGGAATTCCTGGAGACGCTGGCTTTGGTCACCACGACGCATGTGACCATAGACGGTGCTACTGTGAAAGGTTCTGTCTATGGCGGCAGCGAGAGCGGTTTCGTACAAACAGACACAGACGTGAAGATTCTGGGCGACTGCCATATCGGTACGTCGGGTACGACCTATGGTAATATCTATGGTGGCGGAAGAGGTCTCTCTAACTTTGCCGAAGCCGGACGAGTGAAAGGCGGTACGACGATTGCTGTCGATGGCGGTACCACGTATGGCTCCGTCTATGGCGGTGGTGAGTTGGGTATCGTTGTAGGTGCCGTAAAGGTTGACATCAATAACGGAACCATTGAGAAGGATGTGTATGGCGGTGGCGCATTGGCCAATACGAACACCAACAACTGGAACGGCACTACACTGACTGAAACATATCTTGAGGCCAGCGGACTTACTGTGGGTACGTCTTCTGTTGTTGGCTATTACACGGAGTCGAGTGGCACGTACACTGAAGTCACAACTGGTACAGCATTAGAAAATACTACATATTATAGAAAGGTAAATACTACTGTCAGCATGACTGGCGGACAGGCCCGTGACCTCTACGGTGGTGGACTCGGACGCATTAACAGGACAACTCCAGCCAATAATGTGGAAGCAAAGGTGTACGGTGATGTGTTTGTCGACTTGAATAGGGGTGTAGCAGATAATGTCAAGGGTGCTATAGTGAACCGTGTCTTCGGTGCGAACAACTTGAACGGTTCGCCGCAGGCTAATGTAACAGTACATGTCTATGGTACGCAGAATGCGGCAGGCAAGACTAACGAGGCTTATAACCAAATCATCAAGAAGCAAGCAAAACACGAGGGATTAGAAGCAGATGACGCAACAACAACCACTTACGATGTGGTAGCTGTTTATGGTGGTGGTAATGAGGCTAACTATGTTCCGGTGACTGCATGGAATGGCACATCTGGTTCAAAGACTGAGGTGATTATCGAAGGTTGTGGCCGAAGCAGTATCAAGACCGTCTATGGTGGTGGTAATGCCGCTGCCGTTCCTGAGTCGAATGTGACTGTAAAGAGTGCATACGAGATTGAGCGTGTATTTGGTGGTGGTAACGGTAAGGACCAGAGGGCAAGTGACAACTCTGCTAATCCTGGTGCTGATATCGGTATTTTTGACAAAGCTGCCTACGAAGCAAATAGTGAAACCGGCACATACGGTACAGGTAACGCTAATACATCGGTAGAAGGTGGATTTGTCCATGAAGTGTACGGTGCAAGTAACGAGAAAGGTACTATCAAAGGTAGTATCAACCTCCAAACTGAAGAAAAGGACAAACTTACATGTCCTTTGGAAATCATTAAGATATATAATGCTGGTAGGAATGCTGATGTCGAGGGTAATGTGTATGTTGTCTTGGACTGCCAGTCCTCGAAGAAGATCGAAGAATATTATGGTGGTGCAGAGAATGCCCATGTGAAGGGTAATGTTGAGGTGACTATCACCAACGGTAAGTTCGGTAAGATTTTCGGCGGTAATAACCAGAGCGGTGCTGTCCTCGGACATATCATCCTGAATATTGAGGAAACGGGCTGTCAGCCAATCGAGATCGACGAGTTGTATGGTTGTGGTAACGATGCGGCATACTCGATATACGGCTATTATGTCAAGACTAAGAATGCAAGTGAAGAAGAGGGAGATGGTTCTATGGCAGAAGGATTCTCCCCTGTCTTGACGAACAATCAGAAACTCATCCTGCTGCCAAGAACATCTGCAGATGACACCCACAAGCCAGTAAAGACGTTTACATATAAAGAAAGCCAGAAGAAATGGGAATGGACTGTCTTTACAGGAGATGAAGGCAATACATTCACACCGTATACTGACCCTGTCGTTAACGTTATTTCTGCGACCCGCATCGGTAAGGTGTTCGGTGGCGGTTATGGCGCAAATGGTATTGTTTATGGTAGTCCTACCGTGAATATCAACATGATTAAGGGAACGCCTAATGGTGTTGAATCCGCGGCACTTGGTCGTATCGGTGTAGATGCGAATGGTTCAACTACTGATTGTGGCGTGTTCGGTGGTGGTAATGCTGCTAAAGTGATTGGTAATACCACGATAAATATTGGTACATTACCGACTGTCCAATTGCACGAGAGCGTGACTGAAGCTGGCGTCTATACGATGAGTGCTGATAAAACCGTTCTTGGTGCCAATATCCTAAGCAATGTATATGGTGGTGGTAACTTGGCTGATGTGACAGGCAATACGTTTGTGAATGTCTGTGCGGTGAAGTCGGGTGATTCTTATAACGCAGTTGCTGAAGGTACAGAAAAGGTCAACATTGCCGGTAATGTGTACGGTGGTGGTAAGGGCCTTGCAGACAATTTCCTGTGTGATAAGGCCATGGTTGGAGAAGACGGCAAAGGCGTGGATTCGGATTTCAATGACGACCTCAATTATTTAAATGGTAATACGAATGTCATCATCGGTAATGGTACGATTAACGGTAACGTCTATGGCGGTGGTGAGATAGGACGTGTTGAAAAGAATACGAATGTAACGATAGGTCTCGGAGATGGAGATGCCAACAAGACAAGCGCTCCTATTATAAGAGGTGACGTATTCGGTGGCGGTAAGGGCGATAAGGAACATGGCTATGCCGCTCTGGTGCGTGGTAATCCTACTGTCATCGTTCAGGGTGATGCCAAGGTAGGACACAGCGTCTATGGTGCCGGAGAGATTGCTTCGGTGGCAAGATATAGAGTCCCCAAGGACGAGAATGAAGTAAATGCAGCTATAGCAGCAGGATATAAAGACGCAAAATTAGGTATGCCATACGCATTGGCCAATACCACTACCCACAGAAGTGGTTATTGTACTGTCAAAGTCCAGGGCAATGCTGAGATTGGCCCTGACGGTATGCAGATGACCAAAGCAGGTGGTCCCGATGACGCAGGACACGTCTTTGCTGCAGGAAAGGGCTTCCTGCCTGAAGGAAACTGGGGTTATAACGAGAACGATAAGACCACGATGCCTAGACGCATGGTGCTCTATGATGCGGCCAAGTTTACTGACGCAAACCAGAAATTCTGGGAATATGTTGATCCAACTGATGCAAATAATAAAAATGTTTGGGAATACTTCCCCAGTAGAGCCAAATATATTGAATTTATCCAGACTCAGGCCTTGGCCAGCAATACCGAGGTGACCATTGGCGATGATAACGGTGCAACTCCATTTATAAAGGGTTCCGTTTATGGCGGTAGTGAGAATGGTCTTGTACAGTTCGATACCAAGGTGTATATCAAGAGCGGACAGATTGGTTGTGGTAAGAATGCAACAGCACCTTACGGAGACGACGTTTGGGCAGATGGTTACGTACCGACAGATGATTTGGAGTGCGCCAGTTGGGACTATGGAACAGAAGAAGGTGACGGTACAAACAAGAAGATAATTTACGCGCCCTATGACCCGAATGCAAACGCCTCTGGAAAATTAGACCAATATCCAGGTGGAATATCTACTGAAGGCGGCAGGCGTATTGCCTCGGATGGCCATACTTATTATGGTAATGTCTTTGGCGGTGGATCTGGTAGCGTGCCTTACTTTGATACCACAGAGGGTATCAGTAAATACCTCAATAGTGCAGGAACGGTTAAAGGCGACACCTACGTGGAGATCAGCGGTGGTCACATTCTGACCAACGTCTATGGTGGCTGTGAGTCTACGAATGTGCTGGGTAAGGCCACTGTCAAGATGACGGATGGATCGATAGGTGTGCCTCGTACACCTCAGCAGATAAAGGATCACCCTGTTACCTGTTACCTCTTCGGCGCCGGTAAGGGTGACCAGCGTATTTACTTCAACAAGGAAACAAATGTGAATGATGCTATTGTTAATGTTGAAGGCGGTAGAATCTATGGTTCTGTATTCGGCGGTGGTGAGGATGGTCACGTACTGAGAAACACGACGGTTACCATTGGTAAGACTGATGGCACTGGTCCGAAGATTGGTACGGTCGGTTCTACATACGTTGATGGTAACGTGTTCGGTGGTGGCCGTGGATTCGGTGGCGAGGCTCTGACTGCAGGTAATGTAGGTGGTTCTGTTGATTTGATTATCAATGGTGGCACAATGCTTGGCTCTGTCTATGGTGGCGGACGACTGGCATCTGTAGGCTATGGTCTGTATCTTTCAACTGGTGATGAGGCGGCCAAATATGGCAAGATGCGGGAAGATAATGAGTACGACGGCTCTTATCCTGATCCAAGTCCAGAAGCTGCTTCTGCCTTCTATACCAAGGGCCGTGGACATATCACTGTGAACATCAATGGTGGTACTATCGGTAGCGATGTAGAGGACGAACATAGTGGAAATGTGTTCGGCGGCTCTATGGGACGTCTTACCAAAATTGACGGATCTCCTTTCGATGATTCAGATCACTGGTCATTGTTGGCTACAGCGAAGACAACCGAGGTGAAAATCGCGGGCGGTACCATCAAACGTAATGTCTATGGTGGCGGTGAGATGGGTACCGTAATAGAGAAAGCAACCGTAAACATCTCTGGTGGTACTATCGGTAAAGCAGGTAGTGACAATGTTGAAATAGGTAACGTTTTTGGTGGCGGTAAGGGTTATCTTGATCCTGCCCAGACCTATGTGGGAGCAGGTATTGTCAAGGGTAACACCAATGTCGCTATTCAGAACGGTACATCCGGTAGTACAACGACTACGCCTACTATTTACCAGAATGTCTATGGCGGCGGTGAGTTAGGCTATGTGGGTATGTTTACTACTCCTGACCATAAGGAATACACATGGACAGAGAACACAGGTCTTTGTACAGTTGAAGTCGCTGGTGGCATGATAACGGGTCATGTCTTCGGTGCCGGTAAGGGTCATGATGACACCTTCGAGTGTGAGAGAGCCATGGTGAGGACAACGAGTGTCGCTGTCAGTGACGGTACTGTTGGTGGTAATGTCTATGGCGGCGGTGAAGTCGGCCGAGTGGATCAGAACTCGGCAGTGACGATAGGTCCCGCAACTGGAGATTCTGCTCCCACGATTACAGGTAGCGTGTTCGGTGCCGGTGCTGGCGTAGAGACACATGGCTACTCGGCACTTGTGCGTGGTAACACTGCAGTAGTCGTTCAGGGCAATGCCAAGGTCGGAAATAGTGTCTATGGCGGTGGACAGATTGCTGCGGTTGGCAGATATGGACTCGATGGCTCGGGTATGCCGTCTACGCTGGTAAGTGGTGGCGAATGTGTCGTCACCGTTCAAGGCAATGCTGTCATTGGGGCAAATGGTATAGGAAATGTCTTCGGTGCAGGTATGGGAGTTGATGAGTCAAAGAAGACTTATACCTATGCTGATAATGCAAACAGACCGAAACGAATGATGACATACGCCTCAGGACTCTATACTGATGCCAACAAAGCATTATGGGAATTCTCAGATGCTACTCATACATACGTCTGGGAATATTTCGACACAAAGACGAAGTATTTGAATTTCCTTCAGACGCTGGCTTTGGCTACCGATACCAGGCTGACCATCAATGGAAACGCATCAGTCAAAGGCTCCGTTTATGGCGGCAGCGAGAGTGGTTTCGTTCAGCGTGATACTGAAGTGAAGATTCTCGGTGGTGAGATTCTGACAGTTAAAGACGCCGCTGGTAATATCACGGAGGGTAATGTCTTTGGTGGCGGAAAAGGAATTTCGGATAATGATGCAGCCGGGCGTGTGAGGAGCGACACCAGGATTACTGTCCTTGATGGCACCATCAATGGTGATGTCTATGGTGGTGGCGCTTTGGGTAAGGCTAATACGTTGTCAGCCACCAATACCACGATTGTTAATCTCCTTGGCGGTACCATCAATGGTGATGTCTACGGTGGCGGTCTGGGTAATGCGACTACTGCTGCCAATGTCGGCAATACCAAGGTGAATCTGAATGGTATGACTACCGAAGAGCTCAATAGCTTCTCTGGCGACTTTAAGACTCTGTTGACCACTACTCTTACCGGTCTGAAGGAGTTTACCAAGAAGGGAGCGGTCGTCAAGGGTAACGTCTTTGGTGCCAATAACGTTAACGGTACACCTAAGGGACATGTTCTGGTGCATGT
>Ga0310694_10001602_pt1 | contig 25242 bp, 21 predicted proteins | sample 174DNAGHGhighgp2_FD_203884 | JGI IMG/M metagenome (GOLD analysis project Ga0310694, IMG submission 203884) | Sheep rumen microbial communities from Palmerston North, Manawatu-Wanganui, New Zealand - 1742 DNA GHGhigh gp2 (v2) (version 2) | ecosystem: Host-associated > Mammals > Digestive system...
GTCCTTTTTTTGCTGTATGAATTGCTGTCAGACAATCTTGTCAAATCCTAAGTAGGGACGCAGACATTCGGGCATCGTTATGCCGTCGGCGGTCTGGTTGTTCTCGAGCAGGGCGGCGACGATGCGTGGCAGGGCGAGGGCGCTGCCATTGAGGGTATGAGCAAGACGCATCTTGCCGTTCTCGTCTTTGAAGCGCAGTTTCATGCGGTTGGCCTGAAATGCTTCGAAATTGGAGACCGAGCTGACCTCGAGCCAGCGTTTCTGTGCGGCGCTCCACACCTCGAAGTCGAAGGTCATGGCCGAGGTGAAGCTGATGTCGCCACCGCACAGTTTCAGTATGCGGTACGGCAGACCCAGCTTGTCGAGCAATGAGCCTACATGTTTCTTCATCTCCTCGAGGCGCTCGTAGCTGCGGTCTGGATGCTCAATGACGACAATCTCCACCTTGCTGAATTCGTGGAGGCGGTTCAGTCCACGCACGTCCTTGCCGTAGCTTCCGGCCTCGCGGCGGAAACACTCGCTGTAGCCCACATGCTTGATGGGGAACTGGTCGGCATTGACGATGACGTTGCGGTAGATGTTGGTGATGGGCACCTCGGCGGTGGGTATCATGTAGTAGCCGTCGAGTGGGATGGCATACATCTGTCCTTCCTTGTCGGGGAGCTGTCCGGTGCCGAGGCCGGAGGCTTCGTTGACCATCAGAGGAGGCTGAATTTCAATATATCCGGCGTCAACAGCGCTGTTGAGGAAGAAGTTGATGAGCGCTCGTTGCAGTCGTGCGCCTCTCCCTTTGTAGACAGGAAATCCGGCGCCGGTAATCTTGTTGCCCAGCTCGAAGTCCACAAGGTCGTATTTTGCGCAGAGGTCCCAGTGGGGCATGGCGTCGTCGCTCAGGTTGGGCATGGTGCCAAAGCGTCCCACTTCGAGGTTGTCGTCGGCGGTACGGCCTTCGGGCACAGACAGATGTGGTGCGTTGGGCAGGGATATGAGTTTGGTGTTGAGTTCCTGCTCGGTGGCCGTCATCTTGTCGGCGAGTTCTTTCTCTTCACCTTTGAGTTCGGCGGTGCGCGACTTCTTGACGTCGGCTTCATCGCGTTTGCCCTGTTTGAAGAGCATGCCTATCTCTTTTGCCAGTGCGTTCTGCTCTGCTTTTACGGCATCGCTGCGTTGCTGCAGGGTGCGACGTTGTTCGTCGAGGGCTATGATTTCGTCGATGCGTTGTTCTACATCGGCCACATGTTTGATTTTAAGACGTTGGATACACTCGTCACGGTGTTCCTTTATATATTGTAATTGAAGCATAGCAAGGTGGATAATTAAAAAAGAGGATGCAACGTTGGCGTTGCATCCTCTAATTGTTATTGATGCACGCGTCATTGCGTGCTTGTCGACGATTAACCTTCGACGATGGCGCCGGTGGGGCAAGCGTCTGCGCAGGTGCCGCAGCTGACGCAAGCGTTCTCGTCAATTTTGTAGATGTCGCCTTCGGAAATAGCTCCGACAGGGCATTCGCCAGCGCAAGTGCCACAAGCAACGCAAGTTTCAGTGATTCTGTAAGCCATTTTAATTCAGTTTTTTAAGGTTGATAATTGTTTTATGGAATGGATTGAAATGTTTTGCAAAAGTAGTATTTTTTTTCTAATTACCGATAGTTGGTATTATTTTTATTTGTTTTATTGCATTTGTCGGCATCTGAAAAGTGAGTATCAATGAAGGTTGTCGAGCAACCGCTTGATGGTCTTGGCGGCCGATTTGCGGTCGTAGAGTATGTCGTAGACGGCTTTTGCGATGGGCATGCTGATTTCTCTCTCGTTGCGGATGTGCTCGATGCCTTTGACGGCGTAGTAGCCTTCGGCAACCATCTTCATTTCCAGCTGTGCCGACTTGACGGTGTAGCCGTGGCCTATCATGTTGCCGAAGGTGCGGTTGCGGCTAAACTGTGAATAGCAGGTGACCAGCAGGTCGCCGAGGTAGGCGAACGACTCGAACTGGCGAAGGCGTCCGTAGTTGAGATCCTCGGTTGTCTTGATGTTGGCGCTGTCGACGGGTGAAATCTGTTGCATGAAGTCGGTCATTTCTTGCAAAGCGTTGGAAATGAGCACGGCAATGATGTTGTCCCCGTAGCCCAGCCCGCGGCAGATGCCCACGGCGATGGCGTAGATGTTTTTCAGCACGGCGGCGCATTCTATTCCCACCATGTCGGTGGAGTAGGTGGTGCGAATGTATTGACAGGCAATCTGTTCGCGCACTTTGTCGGCGAATTCTTGGTTTGGCGATGCCACGGTGAGGTAGGTGAGCCGTTGCCGTGCCGCCTCTTCGGCATGCGACGGCCCGCTGACGATGCACATGCGGTCGTAGTCGATGCCCATCTCGTTGTGCAGGTATTCGGTGATGATGCTGTTGGCCTCGGGCACAATGCCTTTGACGGCGGAGATGATACGTTTCTGCTGTAAAAGTTCTTTGGGAATGTCCTGCAGGGCTTTGGCTATAAAGGCGGAGGGAATGACAATATAGATGTCGTCGCTTTTCTCGACCACATCGCGGATGTCGCTGCTGATGACGGTGCGTTCCGTGTCGATGTACGCTTCGCTGAGATACAGTGGGTTGTGATGTTCGTTTTGGAGGGTCTCTATTGCTTCTTCTTCACGCACCCACCAGTTGATTGTGCGCTTCTGCTCTTCGAGGAGTATCTTTACTATTGCTGTGGCCCAACTGCCACTTCCTAACAAGCCAATCATGATGATAATCTACTGTTTTGTTGAAATGTTGTTTCTGAGTATTTGAGGTTGTTTGTAGCTGTGGTATGGAATTGTTTAAAGATACAAAGAATAACACGGTGGCGTTCATTTTATTTTGTGATTTTTAAAAAAAATCTTAATTTTGCATTTTAAAACAACTACAATTGCGAGCGTAAACAATTAAAACAAAGATATATGCTTTCAAAACTTCAGCCGGCGTCGGTGTGGCGCTATTTCGGGGAGATTATGCAGATACCCCGTCCGTCGAAACATGAGGAGAAAATATCTGCTTATTTGCAGAAATTCGGCAAGGAGCATGGTCTGGAGACCCTCCATGACGATTTGGGCAATGTGCTTATACGCAAGCCTGCCAGCAAGGGCTATGAGAACTCGCAAGGCGTTTGTCTTCAGGCTCATACCGATATGGTGTGCGAGAAAAATGCCGACAAGGTGTTCGACTTCCTTAAGGACGGAATACAGCCTGTCCTTGACGGAGAATGGTTGACGGCTGACGGCACTACCCTTGGCGCCGATGACGGCATCGGTGTGGCCGCCATACTTGCCATTCTGGCTGACGACAGCATCGAACACGGCCCTCTCGAGGCGCTCTTCACTGTTGATGAGGAGACTGGATTGACCGGTGCCGGCGGACTGTCGACGGAGTGGCTGAGGAGCGACATACTGCTCAACTTCGACGACGAGGACGAGGGCGAATTCTGCATCGGCTGCGCCGGTGGCATCGACACGACGGTGGCCATCGACTACAACACTCGCTACTGCCCTGCTGGCGAGAAAGCTTACCGCGTGAAGGTGAGTGGCCTCAAGGGCGGTCACAGTGGCGACGACATCAACAAGGGACTCGGCAACGCCAACAAGATGCTGACGCGCATACTGTGGAACGCCACGGAGAAATGCAAGATAGGCCTTGCGCGTATCGACGGTGGCAACCTGCGCAACGCCATAGCCCGCGAGGCATGGGCCGACATTGTGGTCGCTGAGGGTATGGACAACGATTTAAGGAAGTTGGTCGACACATTCCGTGAACATCTTACGTTCGAATTCCGTTCTACTGAGCCAGACCTAAAGGTGGATCTGTTGCCGATAGAAATGCCTCAGCTGCTCATCGACCGCGACACGCAGTACAACTTGCTCAACTCGTTGCTGGCATGCGCACACGGAGTGCTTGCCATGAGCCGCGAGATACCCAATTTCGTTGAGACATCCACCAACTTGGCTTCCATCAAGATGGACGACAAGCAGATACATATTGCCACCAGTCAGCGCAGCAGCGTCGAAAGTGCAAAACATGCTGCCGCCCAGAAGATTGAAGCTACCTTCCGTATGATAGGGGCTCATGTCAGCCATGGCGACGGCTACCCGGGGTGGACACCGAATCCTGACAGCCGTGTGCTCAAGGTCGGTGTGGAAACCTACAAGAAGATGTTCGATCACGACCCCGTGGTGCGCGCAATCCATGCAGGTCTGGAATGTGGCCTGATAGGCGAGAAGTATCCTAAGATGGACATGATAAGCTACGGCCCGACATTGCGTGGCGTGCACAGCCCCGACGAACGTATAGAGATCAAGACTGTGCAGATGTTCTGGGATCTCACTCTCCAGATCCTCAAAAACTTGAAATAGCAGGATATACTCTTTTGCTAAGGTATGAATACCATACTGACAATTTTCTATCTGCTCGGCATCCCACTGCTTGTGAAGTGGCTGTCAGCAAGATGGAAGTGGATTGATAAGGTCAGTCCGATGACGGTGCTTTACGTCATCGGACTGTTTTTTGCCAACCTACTTCCTGTCGGCAATCCTGTTTTCAACATCGACGCGCCGACCAATACCCTCATCAGCAATCTGGCGGTGCCAATAGCTATTCCGCTGATGCTCATGGGTTGCAACCTTGCCGCATGGCAGACAGGCAAGGCGTTGAAAGTGTTCTTCTCCGGTCTGCTGGCTGTGATGCTGTGCATTGTGGCTGGCTATTTCATCTTCAGGGGCGACAGCGGTGCCGAGTTTGCCAAGGTGTCGGCGGTCGCCACGGGACTCTACACTGGCGGCATACCCAACACCGGTGCTATCAAACAGGCTGTGGGTGTCCCCGAGGATATGTTTCTCTACATCACCAGTTATGACATCGTGGTGACGGGAATCTATCTTATATTTATCATCTTCTTCGGCAAGAGAGTATTCCGTTTCTTGTTGCCGTCCGGTGGCAAGCGTCACAACGACGAGGTGAAGATAGAGGAGCCGGAGCGTGTCAATGCTTTCGACCGCCAGCATATCAAGACGACGATGCTTGCCCTTGCGCTCACGCTGGGAATAGCGGCACTGTCATACGGCGTTGCTCTTGCCACATCGACTGACGGCAGTGCCAATATGACGGTGCTGATACTGATGCTCACCACGTTGGCCATCGGCGCGTCGTTCCTGCCACCGATGCGCAAGCAGAAGCACTCGTTCGACCTGGGGCTCTACTGTGTCTATGTCTTCAGCCTTGCCATCGCGTCGGCATGCAACCTGCGCGAGATGGACATTGCCGGCAGTCTGCAGATACTCTACTATTTGGGTTTCATTATCTTAGCCTCACTGGCCTTGCAGTGCCTTTTTGCCCGCCTGCTGAAGATAGACGGCGACTCGGTGATGGTCTGTTCTGTTGCGCTCATCAATTCGCCTCCCTTCGTCCCGATGGCGGCAGCGATACTAAAAAACCGAGATGTCGTTGTGCTCGGCATCTCGGTTGGTTTGTTGGGTTATATGCTTGGCAACTACCTCGGCATCGGCGTCTATCACCTGTTGCTGAGGTTGTAAGCTGTCATAGTTTGGCGGTGAGGTGGTAGAGGTGTTGCATAAAGGCCTTGACCATCATCTCGTGGTCGTCGCAGGCGTTGCCCTCTACCGTTGTGGCTGAGTGGTCGATGCAGTCGAAGCGCGTGACGCCACAGCTGTCGATGAAGTTGCAACCGTTCTTGAACGCGTGGTTGGCGAAATGGCGTCGTGAGGGGTATTCTGTTCCTAACACGTTTCGGCTCAGCGGAAAGGCGTCGGTAGGTACGCCCATTTGTGCCAACAGTGTGGCGGCCAAGTCGCTCTGCGACATCAGTGCTGATATCGGTTGATGTTTCCTCACTGCTCCGCCAGTCCAAACCATTGGTATGTGTGCGACTGAGGGCTCTGAGGTGCTCTGCGCCGTTGAGGTTGGTATACCATGGTCGGGAATGATGATTACCAGTAGGTTGCTCCATCGTGGTGAGGCCTTTAGGCTGTCTATCATCACCCCGAGGCATGAGTCGGTGTAGGCGAATGAGTTGAGCCGTTTGTCCTCAAAGCGTCTTACTGGCACTTCCCATGGCTCGTGGCTGCTGAGTGTGAGGAGTGTTGTGAAGGAAGGCGAGTTCGTCGTCGGTTCCAACGAGCTGGTTGTCAGGGTGTATTCGTCGGGCGCTCCCCAGTTGCTTTTGTTGCGGCTGTCGGCGAAGTCTTTGTCGCAGATGACGGTCTCAAAACCCGTCTCGCTGAGGTAGCATCGCATGTTGGTGAAACCGATGTCGCCACCGTAGACGAATCGTGTCTTGTATCCTATTTTCCTCAGTTCGTGTGCAATTGATGGCAACTTGCGGCATTTCTCAGTGATTTTCATTAGTGAGGTGGTGGGTAGTCCTGGCCAGCCGTTGAGGACAGACACCACGCCGCGGTCGGTTCTGAAGCTCGAGGCGTGGCAGTTGGCGAAGAGTACGCCTTCGTTGGCGTAGCGTTGCAGATTGGGTGCGACGGCAGTGTCGATGCCATCGTAGTTCTTGGCGTGTGTCATCACCATGTTCCATCCTCCACCTTCCCATGTGATGAGCAGAATGTCAGGGCGTTGCGTGTTGAGCAGTGTGTCGGCAATGCTGTTGTCGGTGGCGAAGAGTGGTGCTATGGTTTCTGCCGCTTCGTCGTGTGACATGAAGTTGAAGGTGTGGTCCAAATCCTCGGCCTTGAATAGTGAGTGGATCATGTTGAACAATGGGTTCAATGCGCTGTGGTTGCAGAAAGCGTGCTTGGAGTAGTAAGCGTATGATGGGTTTGCCGTCGACTTGCTGACGCCGCCACGCATGCCGAGGAAGACAAGAACTGCTAAGGGCAGGAAAAACAATGCGCTCCAGCGGCTCTTCGGAGACTCTATGGTCTCGGGTGCCGTGCGACGCATGAGGATGTAGAAGAGGTAGCTGCACAAGCCGACAATGACCAGAGCTGTGGCTGCGCTCCACCAGTCGAGGCTGGCGAACAGCTCTTTAGGTTTTGAGGCGAACATTAGCTCGGTGGCATCCATCTTGGCACCCCAGAAGAAATAGAGTATCGTGTCGGCAATGAAGACGACGGCCATGAGTATTGCGACGAGCCAGAAGTAGGGCCGCAGTACGCGCCTGAGGGGGAAGCGTTTGAAGAAACAACTGATTAGCAGCACCAGCGTGGGAATGATGACAAGGTAGCTGGCAGTGACGGTGTCGAGCCTCAGCCCGTGCCATAGCGACAGCAGACATTGACCGAACGGCGCTCCGTCGGCATGACCCACATTGATGACCATGAACACAATCTTCTGTGACACAAATATCAGAAGAAGAGTCACAAATAAGCGTATCAGTATAGTCAATCTCTCTTTCATTGTTTTTCAAAAAAAAGTTTTTGATGTTTTGTCCCTTGATTAGTAACTGTTAGTTGGTTAGTTTTTTTGACCTATAGGTCTGAAAAAAATGTATAGATTTCTATCTGTGTCATAAGCGATTTCAGGGAAAAGGAAGATGAATTAGAATAACAAAGAAAGTGTTTTTTTGCCACAGAATCGTGGTGTGGGAGACTTTTTATTGTTTGTGGTTTGTTATTTCCCGATGCAGAATCGGCTGAAGATAGAGGAAAGCACTTCGTCGGAGGTTACTTTGCCGGTTATGGTGCCCAGATGGTATAGGGCGTCGCGCATGTCGATGACCAGCAGGTCGGGGGTGAGGTCTACGTCCAAACCTTTTCGCACCTCGTCGAGCGCAGACAAAATCCGTTTCATTGCTTCATAGTGACGGGCATTGGTGAGAAGCACGCCACCGTTTTGGCTGGCGTCCTTGTGTGCCGTGTCGGCAAGACTGCGCTTCAGTTTATCAATACCGATGCCCTCTTTGGCCGAGATTATGATTCCGGGAGGATTGCTATCGTGGGGCTGGTCACATTTATTGTGAAGAATGAAAAGGTGTTTGTTTTTGATGTCACATTGGTCGGTGACATAGGCGATGTCGTCAAAAGCATAATCATCGAAAGGTACCCTCACATCCCGCACATACAAGATGTACTTGGCCTTTTGTGCAGCCTTGATGGCGCGTTCGAAACCAATGGCTTCTACGCTGTCGTCGCTCTTGCGCAGGCCGGCGGTGTCGATGAAGCGGAAGAGGACACCGTCGATGGTCATCGTCTCCTCGATAGTGTCGCGCGTGGTGCCGGGGATGGGACTCACGATGGCACGGTCGTCGGACAGCAACGCATTGAGCAACGACGACTTGCCCGCGTTGGGACGGCCTACTATCGCTACGGGGAGGCCGTTCTTGAAGGCGTTGCCCGTTTGGAACGTACTGACCAGTCGTGTCACCTTGTCGCTCAATTCGTTCACCATATCGCGAAGACGATGCCGCGAGGCGAACTCCACATCCTCGTCGCTGAAGTCGAGTTCCAATTCGAGCAGAGCCGTCGTGTCTATCAGTTGCCGACGCAGGGACTCCAGCTCTTGTGCGTAACCACCACGCATCTGGCTGACAGCGAGGGAGTGGGCGGCCTGCGACTGTGAGTCGATAAGGTCGGCAACGGCTTCAGCTTGCGAGAGGTTGATGCGGCCGTTGCGGAATGCGCGCAATGTGTATTCGCCGGCTTCGGCAAGTCGGCAACCCGCGCCAATGAGTGCTTGTAGTATGGCTTGTTGCACATAGAGGGAACCGTGGCATGACAGTTCCACGACATCATCTCCTGTATATGAATGAGGTGCAGCAAAGTAGATGGCTACGACCTCGTCGATGAATCTGTCGTCGTAATATAGCTCGCACACCGAGGCATGGTGGTCGCGGAGTGTTGTCTTCTTGCCGTTCTTGCCACGTAGCAACGATTCGGCTGTCCGCTTTGCGTCGGGACCCGACAGACGCGCCACGGCGATGCCTCCGACACCTTGCGGGGTGCTGATGGCGCAGATGGTGTTGTCGTGGTCATTCATGGTCGTCGCTCTTGTTTTCGTTGCGCAGATATTGTTCGCCGAACAGTTCCTTCATCTCCTTGTCGGTCAAGCCCATGTCAGCCTTCATCTTGTACATGTTGGGGTAGTTGAGGACAAGGGTGATGAATAGCAGTAAGAGGAGCATTATCAAGGTGTTCTCATGCGTGACTATTATGACGGTGGCGACGATGGCTGTGACGACAAGTGTGGCGATGTAGGTGGTGCGTATCAGCGAACGGTAGCCAGCAAGGCGTTCGTCGACGCTGTCCATCTGGCGCAGGCGTGGTGTGGTGCGCCGCATGGCGAAGAGCACTGCGGCTATGTCGACGACGGCAAGCACCAGCCCGACGACCATGAAGAGGTGGCGGGTATATTCGTTGGTGGTTATCGTTCTGACCCATACGTATTTGTCAAGGTAATGTTCTGCGATGGTGAGCATCGACAGCAGGAGTGTTCCGTATAGTCCGATGTTTGCCACCAGGCGTATGGATTTAATCATGGTATTGACGGTTTAGTGTTGAGATTTTTTTGACTTTGAAGGCTTCATCTTCTCCTTGAGGAATTTGGCGGTGTATGAGTCTGGACAGCTGAGAAGATTCTCGGGTGTGCCGGCAAATACTATGTTGCCACCTTCGTTGCCGCCTTCGGGACCGAGGTCTATGACCCAGTCTGCCTGTTTGATGATGTCGAGATGATGCTCTATGACGATGATGCTGTGGCCGTTGGCTATGAGCGAATTGAAGGAGTCAAGCAACTTCTTTATGTCGTGCAGGTGCAGTCCTGTGGAAGGCTCGTCGAAGATGAACAGTATAGGCTTGTCGCTCTCTCCATGTATAAGGAAGGAGGCGAGCTTTATGCGCTGTGCTTCGCCACCGCTCAGCGAGCTGGAACTCTGCCCAAGCTGTAGGTATCCGAGGCCTACATCGTGGAGCGGTGCCAGACGGGCACATATCTGCTTGCACGACGACTTGCTGTTGTCGTCGGCTTGCAAGGGATCGAAGAATTCGATAGCCTGGTCTACAGACATTTGTAATACTTCGCTGATGTTCTTTCCGCGGTAGGTCACCTCCAGCGTGTCGCTTTGAAAACGTGTTCCGTGGCATTCGTCGCACAGCAGTTGAACATCGGCCATGAACTGCATGCCGATGGTTATGTAGCCTTCGCCTTGGCAGGCCTCGCAGCGTCCGCCTTCGACATTGAAAGAAAAGTATGCAGGTTTGTATCCGCGGGTCTTTGCCAGTGGTTGAAGGGCAAAGAGTTGACGTATCTCGTCGTAAGCCTTGATGTATGTAGCAGGGTTGCTGCGAGTGGAGCGTCCTATGGGATTCTGGTCGACGAGTTCCACGCTGCTGATGCGTGAGAGGTCGCCGTCCACCGAGCGGCATTTGCCAACATACTGAGTGTTGCCGTCGAAGCGTTTCTGAAGGACATCGTATAAGACGTGCTTGACAAGGCTTGTCTTGCCTGAGCCGGATACTCCCGTGACGACTGTCAGTACACCCAGAGGAAAGGTGGCGTCGACGTGCTTCAGGTTGTTGCAATATACGCCATGCAGTGTTATGCTGTCGCGCCATTTGCGACGCGAACTGGGGACGTCTATTTGTTTTATGCCAAGCAGGTATTGAGCTGTGTAGGAACGGTCTATGGATTTGGCTAACGATGGTTTCAGCTTATCGATGCCTGATGTGCGGAGGGTCTCTATCTCGTCGTGTCCTATCTGTAGAACCACCTCGCCGCCAAGCCTGCCGGCGTCGGGGCCGATGTCAATGATATAGTCGGCGGCGCGCATGATGTCCTCGTCGTGTTCTACTACGATGACGGTGTTGCCGAGGTCGCGCAAATGCTTGAGGACTCCTATCAGCTGGTCGGTGTCGCGGAGGTGGAGACCGATGGATGGCTCGTCGAGGATGTACATGGAGCCAACCAGCGAGCTACCCAGCGAGGTGGCCAGATTGATGCGCTGGCTCTCGCCACCGCTGAGGGTGTTGCTTAGGCGGCTCAGTGTCAGGTAGCCGAGTCCCACTTCGAGCAGGTAGCCCACTCGGTTGTGCAATTCCTTGAAGATGCGTGTGGTGAGTTGCTTTTCGTAGTCGGTGAGGCTTATTTCGTTGAGCCATTGTGCCAGTTCCTTGACAGGCATGTCGGTCAGCTGGGTGATGCTTTTGCCGCCAATCTTCACGTATTGGGCGTCGGGACGCAGGCGCGAGCCGTTGCAGTCGGGGCATCGTGTCTTGCCACGATAGCGTGCCAGCATGACGCGGTATTGTATCTTGTAGCTCTGCGACTCCACCCATTTGAAGAATCCGTCAATGCCTTCCCACTGTCCGTCGCCGTGCCACAGCTGGTTGCGCTGATGCTCGTCGAGGTCGCAGTAGGGGGTATGGATGGGAAAGTTTATTTTTGGGGACAGGCGGATGAAGTGGGTTTTCCATTCCGACATTTTCTCGCCACGCCAGCACACTACGGCGTCGTCGTATACGGACAGTTGCTTGTTGGGTATCACGATGTCTTCGTCGATGCCTATCACATTGCCGTATCCTTGGCATCGTGGACAGGCACCGTAGGGATTGTTGAAGCTGAAGAAGTTAGGGTTGGGTTTCTCGAAAGTCATGCCGTCGGCCTCGAAACGGTTGGAAAAAGAGGCGGTTACGGGTTCCTCATCGGTCAACTGCATCACCGTACAGGCTCCCCGCCCTTCGAAGAAGGCCGTTTGCACCGATTCTGAGATGCGGGCCATTTGGTCGTCGTCGCCATGGTGCACCGCGAAGCGGTCCACCAGCAGCATGACGTCGTCGGCGTTGTCCGAAGCCTGCCGATTGGCGAGGTAGTCCTCGATGCGCAGTACGGCTCCTTTCACCATGACGCGCATGAATCCCTCTTGATGAAGAATCTCCAGTTGTGCTTTGATGGGGCGTTGCTCGGTGGCATGAAGTGGCGCCAGCAGCATGACTTTGCTTTCCTCGGGAATGGTGTATATGTAGTCGACCACATCGCTGACGCTATGACGTTTGACCTCAACTCCCGAGATGGGTGAGTAGGTGCGGCCTATGCGGGCGAACAGCAATTTCAGGTATTCGTATATCTCGGTGGAGGTGCCGACGGTTGAGCGCGGGTTGTTGGTGTTGACCTTCTGCTCGATGGCGATGGCGGGTGCCACGCCCAGGATGTAGTCTACCTCGGGTTTGCTCATCCTGCCCATGAATTGTCGTGCATAGCTGCTCAGGCTCTCCACATAGCGCCTCTGCCCTTCGGCGTAGAGGGTGTCGAACGCCAGCGACGATTTTCCGCTTCCGCTGACTCCGGTGACGACCACCAGTTTGTTGCGAGGAATGCTTACGTCAATGTTCTTCAGGTTGTTGACTCTCGCACCCTTGACTATAATATTGTTGTCCTCGTCTTTTTTCATTTTTTTGTTATTCGGTTGCGGTGTCCGTTTCGGGGAACCATTCGCGTATTTTGGCATCCACCTTAGCCTCTATCTCGGGCGATATGTTGTCTTTCATTTTCTTGTAGGTCAGCGCTATGGCTGTTGCCTCGTCAGCCCACCCCAGCAGTTTGAAGCGTTTGGCCGACAGGAAGTTGATAGGCAGCAGCAGATATGCAAGGGCGGCATAGATGATGACCTTGTCTTTCTTTGGCGTGTTGGGGTCTTTGAGCAGGTAGAATAGTGTGAGTACAGGTTTCGCTGCCACCTTGCCGGCTTTTTTGGCGTATTCGGCTATTTTGTCGGTCAGCGCACCGAGGTCAATGTTGGGTAAATTCATAGTTATTCGTTTTTTATGGTTCTTTTTTTGTTGAGGAATACGTATTGTTTGCCCAGACAATGGAATGTCTGGGCAGAAAATGTTATGATTCGGCGGTTTGATTGGCGTATTTCACCACCTCGTCGTGGAAAAACTCAAGTTTAACTCCTGCCTGCCGGAACAGTTCTTCACTCTCGGCGCCGGCATGGTATTTGTATTCGCACACTACGCGTTTGATGCCACAGTTGATAATCAGCATGGCGCAGGTGCGGCAAGGGGTCATCCGGCAGTATAGGGTGGCACCGTCAAGTGCTATGCCTCGTCGGGCGGCCTGACAGATGGCGTTTTGCTCGGCATGCACTGTGCGGACGCAGTGGTTCGATATTGTCCCGTCGGGGTTGATGGTTTTGTGGAATAGATGTCCCACATCGTCGCAGTGGGGCAGTCCTGCCGGCGAGCCGACGTAGCCGGTGACCAGCAGTTGGCGGTCTTTGACGATGACGCATCCGCTGCGGCCACGGTCGCAGGTGGCGCGTTTCGCCGCTGTGTCGGCCAGCTCCATGAAGTATTCATCCCACGAGGGACGGTGGTAGGTTATTTTTCTCAGCACTTCCTCCACCTGTGAGTTTAGCTCTTCGATGGTGCCGGAGTTGTCGAAGCGGTAGTCGGCCTCGGCAATGCACACGCTCAGGTTCTGCTTGTTAGGGTCGCTATTGTTCATCTCGCGACGCTCGTTGTCGAGGAATGTGGCATAGTCGATATGGTCGGTCTCTGAGCCTCGCAGTACGGCGCGCTCGTAGCGCAGACGGCTGTCGGCATCGACGGCAAAGAGGTAGAAATCGGGCTTGCCCCTCAATGCCGCCACCTCGCCAGGGGTGCGGACGCTCTCGATGATGCAGTTGCATCCCGAGGCCTGTGCTTTCTCGTACAGCTGCTCCACTATCCATGAAGGGCTGTGCTGCGCCCTCAGGTCGTTGCCGACCATTGTCATTGTGTCGCGGTTCACTTCCAATCCGCGTCGTTTTATTTCCTCGGTGATGAATGCCCTGACGGAATAGTGTTCAAAGCCCCTGTTCTTCACCAGGTAGTCAACAATTGTCCCTTTGCCTGCTCCGAGAGTTCCAGTAATGCCGATGGTTATCATGTGTTTGAATTTAATGTTTAAGTGTTAGAATATCATGGCGCAGAGCACATAGAGCCAGTGGGCGGCGATGCCGGCGCAGAGGCCGCCGATGGTGTGGGCGCCGATGGCTTTGCCTATGAGTTTGCGGTAGCCCATGCTGTCAAGCATGGCTGTGTGTGTGCTCAGATAGCCGCTCCAGCACATGCCCATGGCGGTGAAGACGGCTATGGCGTTGTTGTTGATGATGCCTTCAGTGATGAAACGTGGCACAAGGCCGATGGCGGCTCCTACAGCACCGAGTGCGGTGATGGGGAACGACACCAGAGCTCCGCTCTCGAAACCGAACAGCCAGTAGAAGACGACGCTGATTTTGTCAGCAAGCCAGGTGATTACAGGTACACCTTCGTATGCCGCGCCCGTGTATTCGCCGTTGGCGCCCGAGGGGCCGAAGGTGAGCATCATGACGATTGTCGAGATGCACAGTACGCCAGGTATGATGGCTATTCCGATACCCACGCCGCTCTTGCCACCGTCGAGCATGGCGTTGAGGAAGCGCTGGAAAACAGAGCCCTCGCTCTTGAACGAGATGTTTTGCTCGGTGCCCTCCTCGTCGGTTACGGGGCTGTCGAGTTCAGGATAGCTCTTGAGTGTGAAATGTTGCATGAGGCGTGTGCTCACGATGCTGCCTATCACGGCACCGAGCAGACCAACGATGGCGCCACTACCGTAGCCCTTGCCGGTCATGAAGGCGATGACGACAAGGCCCATGCCGAAGGCGGTGCCGAAATTGGTGAGGCTCACCAACTGGTATTTCTTGAAGTAGCGCGAGAAGTTGTTGTCTTTGGCAAGCGAGATGATGGCGGGGTTGTCGCTGAGGAAGGTCATCACAGCGCCCAGGGCGGCAACGCCGGGAAGGTTGTAGAGGGGCTTCATCAGCGGACGCAGGATGTTCTCCATCAGGCGCACCACGCCGAACTCGGTGAACAGTTTGCTGATGGCTCCCATCAGGACGCAGATGGCCATGATGTAGAACACGGTCTCCAGCAGCAGGCGGTATGCTGTCTGCATGAAGGTGTTCAGCATGTTGGGCAGCGTCATCTTGTATGCCAGTACGCCAAAGAAGGCGAAGAAGATGACCAGAAAGATAAGAGCCTCGAAACTGCGCAGTGTGGTGAATTTCAATCGGCTGGGCTTGTGTTTCTTACTGTCGTCACCTTTTTTCTCAACTCTCTCGTGGTGGCTGAAAATCTCGAAGGGGTTAAGTATCGAGAGTAGGCTGTGCCGTTTGTTGTTATTGTTGTTGTCGCTCATGGTTTTTGTGAAATTGTAGTGTTTTATTATAGACCGCGTTCCATGAACATGCGGTGAATGTTCATGTGCCATGTTATGCCGATGTTGGCGTTCAGTGATTTGACACGTTCGTTCTCGTTGCCGAGGGCGTCCTCTACGCCGTTGCGGCAGTAGGAGAGGACGCCGTGCAGGCGCACGTCCTTGCAGAACGAGGGGTTGTATTCGAAGCCGATACCGTATTTTGTATAGCTGTGCCCTGCGGGAATGAGGCAGTCGAGCCCGATTGCCGAGGTGTTCAGGAAGTCCACTTCGGAGTGGTTCTGCTCATACGAGCATTTGCCGTAGATGTTGAAGTCGTTGGTGATGTGGTAGTTGAAACAGAAGACGGCGGCGAAGTTCTTGCCCCAGTCGTCGTTGGCGAGGGCGTGATGTATGATGTCGTAATAGACATCCCAGCGGTCGTATATCAGCTTGTTGCCAAGAGCAATATAGTTCATGAAGCCGTGGTCGGGACGCTCGAACATATTCACAGAGTAAAGGGTATTGAAGTGGCCGAATTTGCCCGACCAGAAGAGGCTGTAGGCCAGCAGGCCGGTGCGCCACTCCTGTCCACGAGCCGTTCCGAGCGCCGCGCCGTAGTGGACGTATGGCGAGTTGGCCACTTGCGCAAGGATGGTGTGGTTGCCGTCGCTGCTTTTGTAGGCTGCCGAGAGTCCCAGCTGGAAGCAGTAGAAATTGTCCCAGTAGTTGGTGCTGAAAAGCACGTCGATAGGTGCTGCGTCGTATTCGAAACCACCGACAGCAAGAGCGTCCTTTCCGAGACGGAACATCCAGTTCTTGTTGGGATGGTAGGTCAGATGCAGGAAGTCGGTGTTGTCAAACATCGACACATGTCCCGGATGCGCTATGATGCGCTGGCGGAAGAAGTAGCTGAACTTGTCGTTGAGGTCGCCACCGACAACAAAATTGAAATATTTGCCGTGAAAACCGTAAGGGTTTCCGGTGGTTGTCGTGGGATCACCCGTCGCCGACCAGTTCTCGAAGTGCTGATAGTCAAAATCGGCTCGAGCCTCAAGCCTTATCTGTGTGAAGACAGGTGAGAAAACCACCTGTGCATTGGCTCTGCCTGCCCAAAAAAACAGAAAAGCAAGCAGTAACGATGTACTTATTCTTTTTGTTTTCAATTTATTGTAGTTTTATATAATATTAGTAGAATTTGCAAATGTACGAAAAATATCACTCTTTGCTCTCCACTTTTCATTTTATTTTGTAAATTTGCAATTTCGAAAACAACATAATTATCAAGTTAAAATGAATACAATTAAGAAATTATCTCTTGTTGCTGTCTTTGTGGCTTTCTCTATTGGCGCAAAAGCACAGCTTACCAATCTCGAGCAGTCTGTTTTCCTCAATTTCAACCTGCCGACAGCTCAGTTTAATGATGATGCTACCGTCAACGCCCTCAACGGCCAAATACCTATGACCCGTTTCAATGCGGGCAACAGTGCCATCATCGGCATCGGTTTCGGCTACCGTATCAGCTACCGCTTCGACGTCGGATTTGGCGAGGTGTCTCCTTACATCCATGGCGATTTCCAGTGGAACCGCGTGCAGGGCGACATCCGCGACAAATTTATGAACGCAGGCGACGGCAATGCCCCCAACTACTTCAATATCCCCGTCTACGTTGGTGTCAACTATCGTTACCAGCTTACCGACATCTTCACTCCTTTTGCTGAGTTCGGCATCGGCCCCGACTTCTTCTTCATCACCAAGGAGAAAGGCACCATCCAGGTTCCCTCGACCACCACTCCTGGCGCCACCGAGGCGTATGAGTTCAAATATCGCTATCAGACCACTACCAACGTGGCCTTCCAGCTCGGACTGGGTTGCTATTTCGGCCAGCATGTCAGCGCCAGCCTCCACTATAGCGGCTACGGCAAGCATGCCATCAAATACACCAGCGGCACCGAAATCACCAACGCCACACTCGCTCTTGCCGACGCATCCGTCAGCGATACTCAGACCCGCAAAATAGGTCTCTTATCACTCCGCATCGGTTTCCATTTCTAAAATTTTGTAGAATACTATACTATAAAAAAGACTCCGACATTTCGGAGTCTTTTTTTTGTTTTTGACAGAGTGAATGCCTCTGCCCGGAATATGCTGTCACCATGTGAATTTCAGTCTCGGGCCTCCGGCTATTTGTAGCCTGAACGTTGTGCCTGTGGCTGGCATGGCCATTTCGCCGGTCGTCTCGTCGTAATGCCGTAGCCAGAAGGGGTCGATTGGAATGCTGAAACGGCAACGGTTACGGCCATGTGTGCGCTCGTCCAGATATACCCGTTGCGTCGCCACCAGTTGGCGTCGGGGCACTGTGACGCCGTCGCCTTTAAGATATATTTGTACAATTTCAAAAGCGCCGCCCATGTGGTTGTCCATGCTGTCGAGCGTCAGTGTGCCCTCAACAGTGAGGCTTTCGCGGTCAAAGCTGACGCTGTCGTAGCTAAAATGAGCGTAGTTGAGTCCGTAGCCGAATGGAAAGAGCGGCTCCTCGGTCATGTAGCGGTAGGTGCGGTTCTGCATGTCGTAGTCGTCGAAAGCCGGCAGTTGCGATGTCGACTTGTAGAAAGTCACTGGCAAGCGTCCGAAACCGTCTGTATAGCCGAAGAGGGCGTCAGCCACGGCGGTGCCCATGCCTTCTCCGCCATACCATGCAACGACCACGGCGTCCACGTCGTCAATGACATCTTCCAGCGCTATGGCGCTGCCAGTGCAGAGAACAAGCGCTATGGGCTTTCCTGTGCGGCGCTTGATTTCTTTGATGAGGTCGCGCTGCGTTGCGGGCAGTTCAATGGTGGTGCGGTCGCCCTTGTAGAATCCAGGTATCTCAACCTTCAGCTCCTCGCCTTCGAGGGAGGGCGAGAGGCCTCCGCAAAAGACCACTACATCGCTCTTCGCTAATTGTTTCCAGAACTTGCGTGACAGCTTGTATTTGTTGTCCGCATGATGGCAGGCTGTGTCGAAATGGATTTGTGCGGTGCTTTTTATTTCGGTGATATCCTCGCTGAGAATGAGACGGTGTCTGCTCATCATGCGGAAGCCGTCGAGGATGGTGGTCAGCCTTGCCGGTTCGCCGTTGTAGTTGCCCAGCGTCATTGCCGAGTCGGCGGCGTTAGGACCGATGACGGAGATCTGGTGATATTCGTTGACCTCTTTTAGTGGGAGTATGCCGTTGTTTTTCAGCATCACAAGCGAACGGCGCGCCACGGTGGCAGGGTCTTTGTGCAACCCCTCCTTAACGTGGTTGTATTCGGAAAACCATTCAGGACGTATGCGGAAACGGGTACGCAGGACGCGACGCAAGTGATTGTCTATCACTGCTTCGGGAATGTAGCCACTGTCTACTGCGGTGCGCAGTGCCGCCAGCCCCGAGCCACATTCCAAGTCCACCTCGCTGCCGAATGCCGCTGCCGCCGCTGCCGCCGCTGTGGGGTGGGTGCGGTGGCGTGGTATGACGGTGTCCGGTTCCCAGCAGTCGTTCAGAGCCCAGCAGTCGGTGACAAGGATGCCGTCGTAATTCCATTTGTTGCGCAGTATGTCGACCAGCAGGTGGTGGTTGGTGCAACATGGCTCGCCGTTGAGGCGGTTGTATCCACACATCACCTGCTGCACGTCGCTGTGTTTTATGATATATTCGAATGCTGGCAGGTATGTTGTCCACAAATCCCTGTTGCTCACGGTGGCGTTGAATTCGTGGCGCAGTCCTTCCGGGCCGCTGTGTACTGCCAGATGCTTCAGGCAAGCCGCCGACACCAGATAGGGCGTGTGAATCAGCGACGTGTCTGGCATTGTCCAGTGGCTGCCCGCTTTGGTGCGCAGACTGTTAGGTCCGGTGCCCTGCAGACCCTGTACGGCGGCCAGCCCCATCTGTGCCGTCAGGTAAGGATCCTCGCCGAAGGTCTCCATCCCACGTCCCCAGCGCGGGTCGCGGAAGATGTTGATATTTGGCGTGAAGAAGGTGATGCCGGTGTTGTCACCGTATCGTCCCTCGGCCTGCGACTGGCGGTGCTTGCGCACGCCTTCGTCGGCGATGTAGCCGTATACCTCTTCAATCATCCGTGGGTCGAAGGTGGCGGCGAGGGCTATGGGCATCGGGTAGACGGTGGCGACGCCGTTGCGGGCAATGCCGTGCAATGCCTCGTTCCACCAGCTGTAGGGCTTGATGCCGAGTCGCTCGACGGCGGGGTTCTGGTGCTCGAGGAAGCCCAGCTTCTCGTCGAGGGTCAGCCGCGAGACGAGGTCGTCGACCCTTTCTTCGACGGTCAACGAGGTGTCCTGAAACGGAAAGGTCTGTGCCTGCGACAGATGGCTGAAAGACAAAAGTAGCAGCACAAAAGATAGGGGAATGTTTTTTTTCATGTTTTTACAAAAAAAGCCCCGCAATGCGAGGCTGTTATGCTTTACGGCCAAAGGGAAGGCCAGTGTTTTATTCAGCGGTTTCGGCAAAGGCGATGAAACCGTCCATCTCGGCGAAGAAAGGAGACTCGGGGTAGTTTTCCTTGACTTTCTTGAAGCATTCGACGGCTTTGGCATTGTCGTTGACCACAAGATAGGAGAGACCAGCCTTGAACAGAGCGAAGGGAGAGGTGATGGCGTTGTCGTCCATGCTGGCGGCCTTGTTGTAGTGTTTGATGGCGGCGGCGGTGTTGCCCTGCTCAGCCTCGGCATCGCCCTTCATCATCTCGTCGAGGACGGGAGTCAGTTGGTCTTTGCCATTGTATTTGTCAAGATATTTGAGAGCTTCCTGATACTGACCCAGACGCAGATAGCAGATGCCAGCCTCATATTTGGCGCGTTTGCCGGCCTTGGTCGAGCCGTATTTGTCGATGACCTTAAGCAGACCAACGCTGAAGCGGTCGGTGCTGGTGCTGTCGCCATAGAGTGCGGCGTTGAAGTCGCCATTGGCGAAGTACTGCTCGGCGGCAAAGATTGCCTCGTTGGCTTTTGCTTGGCGGGGTTCGGAAACGAATTTTTTGATTCCGAAAATGGCAAGTACAATCACAACGATGGCTATGACGACACCGATGATAATCTTCTGGTTGTTCTCTATAAATTGTTCACTCTTAGAAATAAAACTGATATGCTCAGTGTTTTTTTCTTCAATGTTCTTTTCCATTTTGCTGTTGTTTTATCCTGTTTTTCGTTCAATTTTGAGTTTGCAAAAATAGTCATTTTTTTTCATTATGCAGAAATATTTTTTTTAATTACCTTGTTGTTTTTCTTTGTTGAAAAAAATCTTTTATTGTAATATATTGAAAAAATGAGTGTTATGGCGAATAGTTAAAAAATTTAATGTTAAAAAAATATTTATTCGCAAAAAATTCATAATTTTGCATTTCATATTTGTTGCGAATATAATGTATCAATTTTTATGAATACAAAGACTAAATATTTAGGACTTGAGATTGACAGTCCCATAATTGTAGGCAGTTGTGGACTGACAAATAATATTGACAATCTGGTTAAGTTGCAGGACGCCGGAGCTGGAGCTGTCATCATCAAATCTGTATTTGAAGAGCAGATCATATACGACATCAAGCGTAACCTCAGCATGATTGCTCCTACCGACAGCTATGGTATGAGCTATGAGTACATCGCTTCGCATGTTGCCGACGACTCACTGAACCAGCATTTTGAGTTGATTCGCGAGGCCAAGAAGCGCCTCCATATCCCTGTGGTGGGAAGCATCAACTGCTACTCTTTCGAGAACTGGATGAACTATACCCGCAAGTTTCAGGATGCCGGTTGTGACGCATTGGAACTCAATATGGCAATACTGCCCTACGAGACCACCCTGTCGTGCGAGGACGTCGACCGCCTCTTCTCCGACATCATCAACACCTTGCGCAAATCGGTCACCATACCTATCAGCGTCAAGGTCAGCCAGAACTTCACCGACATGGCCAATTTCATGCAGCGCCTCTCGTGGATGGGCATCAACGGCGTCACGATGTTCAACAAGGCGTTGAATGTCGACATCGACATCGAGAAGATGGAGATAGTACATGCACCATCGCTGTCGTCCCCTGAGGAGCTCTACAACACCCTGCGTTGGGTCGCCATCCTGAGCCGCAAGATGCGTTGCGACATCTCCGCCTCCACTGGTGTCCACACACCTGACGATGTGGTGAAAATGCTACTGGCAGGCGCAGGTACCGTGCAGGTGGTCTCCACGCTCTACAAAAACGGTGTGGAGTATATGGCTACCCTCAACGAAGGCCTGAAAAGCTGGATGCAGTCGCACGGATACGAGTCGATTGACGACTTCCGTGGCCGTCTGGCCGTGAAGGCAAACGAACAGGCATCACTCTTCTTCCGCACTCAGTTCATGAAGCACTTTGCTCAGCTATAAGAAGCACTTTGCTCAGCTATTATAATATTTTATTAACAACTATACTACCTTACTTCCAGTAATACTTCCAAATCCAGTTCGCAATAAGGCGAATGACTGTTGGCCACGTCCAACATACGAAAAGAGAAAGCCAAAATAACCCATGTGCTGACGCTGTTGACAGCATCGGCATCATTTTAAAATTAACCAATACTATTACACATGGAAGACAAACAAGTTAGTTTTTTCCGTTTTGAAGATTTGAGAGTCTACGCGAAAGCCCTTGATTATTCAGGCTGGTTATTGGAAGCCCTTGGTGAACCTCGCAATGAGGCAGAGAAAACACTCTGTCGCTCATTTGTCACTTCTGCAATGGACATCTCGCTCAACATCGCCGAAGGGTCGTCGCGCAGCAAGAACCAGTTCGACCACTTCCTAAAAATCGCCAAATCGGCAATCCGTGAATGCATCTGCTTCACCGCTGTTGCCGAAAAGGTGGGTCTTCTGTCTGGCGAAAACGCCGAGTTGTCGCGCAGTCTGCTCATGGAACAGACCCGTATGGTCGGTGCGTTGATAATCTCGCTGCAGCGTGCCACGCATCGTGGAGATGCCACGTCTTCGCATTCCGACGACTACGACGGTGACGACACCGAGATTGCCGACGACAAACACGAGACGGACTTCTTCGACCGCATCAACGCCATGCCTGATTGATTGTTGACGGCATCGCGCGAATGATAGAAAAATGTCTTTTATCTTTAACTTCATAAACTTCTCTATACTTTGGACTTGCATAACAACTCAGCTTCAGTCATTCAGACAGGCAAAGCATCCTACCCCAATCTTCCGGCATTGCGCCACACTGATGAAGGCACTTTCTTTCTGATTGCCGGGCCTTGTGTCATAGAGGACAAGGTGTCTCCGTTCGAAATAGCCGAACGACTGCTCGAAATGACCGAGCGGCTGCATATCCCTTTTGCCTTCAAGGCTTCATACCGCAAGGCTAACCGCTCGCGCGTCGACTCCTTCACAGGCATCGGCGACTGGGAGGGTCTTGAAATCCTGGGTGCCATAAGGGAAAAATACGGCATTCCCGTCGTCACAGACATACACAACGAGACCGAGGCCGCCACAGCCGCGCAGTTTGTTGACGTGCTTCAGATTCCGGCATTCCTGTGCCGCCAGACGTCGTTGCTGGCCGCCGCTGCCGAGACGGGTCGTGTGGTCAATGTCAAGAAGGGGCAGTTCCTGTCGCCCGAGGCTATGACCCATGCTGTCGACAAGATACGCTACTATGGCGGCAAGGATATCATGCTCACCGAACGTGGCACCACTTTCGGCTATCAGGATTTGGTGGTCGATTTCCGCAGCATCCCTATCATGAAACGCAACGAAGTGCCAGTTGTTGTTGACATCACGCACTCGTTGCAGCGTCCTAACCAGCCCAGCGGCATAAGCGGTGGCAATCCCGAGATGATAGAGACCATCGGCCGAGCCGCTGTGGCCAACTGTTGCGATGGCATTTTCCTCGAGACGCATCCTGACCCGAAGAACGCCAAGTCGGACGGCGCCAACATGCTGCCTCTCGACCTTGCGCCGGCACTGCTGGAACGCCTTGTGACAATCTATCGCGTCGCATCGTCAATTTAATCTTTTAAAATGAATACTATGCTTCTGCCCCTTCCCATTCAGGGAAGGGAAGGCAGAGGCTTTTAAAACTGTTATATAACCATGCAACTGAATCTCGAACGACCACTTGTTTTCTTCGACCTTGAGACTACCGGCGTACAAGTCGGTGCCGACCATATAGTGCAACTGTGCCTGCTGAAGGTGATGCCCGACGGTAGCGAAATAGAAAAGACATGCCTCGTGCGTCCTGTCGACGCCAAAGGCAAGACGCTCCATATTCCCGACGAAACGACCCAGATACACCACATCACAGACGACATGGTGGCTAGTGAACGCAGTTTCGCCGAGATGGCCACCGAGATTGCCGAGTTCATAGGAGACAGCGACTTGGCGGGCTACAACTCCAACAAGTTCGATGTCCCGATGCTTGTCGAGGAGTTTCTGCGCGCAGGCGTCAATTTCTCCGTCAAGGAGCGTCGCCTCGTCGATGTGCAGAACATCTTCCATCGCATGGAGCCACGCACGCTTGTCGCCGCCTACAGGTTCTATTGCGACAAAGACCTTCTCGGAGCGCACAGCGCCGATGCCGACACCAAGGCTACATACGAGGTGTTGAAGGCACAGTTGGACCGCTATAAGGATGTGCCATACGTCGACCGCGACGGCGCAACCTCATGTCCTATCGTCAACGACATCAAGGCGTTGAGCCTCTTTACCTGCAATCCGCAATGGGCAGACCTGGTGGGTCATATCGGTTACGACAAACAGCATCGCGAGACTTTCAACTTCGGCAAGCACAAAGGCAAGACCCTCGAGCAGGTATTCGACATAGAACCAGCCTATTACGACTGGATGATGAAGGCCGATTTTCCGCTCTCGACCAAGCAGGTGGTGATGGAGGTTAGACGTCGCATGGTGGAGAAGAAACGCAAGGACGACGAGGCGGAACGTCTGCGCCGTGAGCAGGAGAAGCTGGAGGCGCTGAAACGCAAATTCGAGGGTCAGTGAAGATAATCTGCATTGCACGCAACTATTCGGAACATGCCGCCGAGATGGGAGCCGAGCTGTTCGAGCGTGGCTCCCGGCAAGCGTTGTCACCGTCGTTCTTCCTCAAGCCCGACAGCGCACTGCTGATCAACAACCGCCCTTTTTTCTACCCGGAGTTTAGTCAGCGTATTGAGCATGAGGTTGAGGTGGTGGTGCGCATTGACCGCGTGGGAAAGAGCATCGAAGAACGCTTTGCCCACAAGTACTACAGCTCGGTGGCGTTGGGCATCGACTTCACGGCGCGCGACCTTCAGAGCGAGGCTAAGGCCAAGGGGTTGCCATGGACGTTGTCGAAAGGTTTCGACGGGTCGGCAGTTGTCAGCGATTTCGTCCCATTGGCAGAACTGTCGTGCGACGTGCATCATCTGCCTTTCGCGCTCTACCGCAATGGCGAGTGTGTGCAGAAAGGCAACACCAGTGAGATGCTGTGCGGCATCGACCGTATGATTTCCTATGTTTCTGATTTTATGCTGTTGCGCACCGGCGACATGATATACACCGGCACCCCCTCGGGTGTAGGGCCAGTGCAGGTAGGCGATGTTCTGGAGGGCGAGCTTGACGGGCGTTGTCTTCTGAAATGCCGTATCAAATAGTATTAGGGTCAGGTACTTGTGTCTGTTCTAACTGTTTTCGCCATGCTGGCTGTTGGTGGCGTAGTTGCGCCATTTGGCTATTACTCCTGCCATGTCGTCTGGCATGGGCGACTCGAAGTGGAGTCGTTTGTTGCTTGTTGGATGTTCGAAGCCGAGAATGAGGGCATGCAACGCTTGCCGAGGCAGAGCTTGGAAGCAGTTGGTGACGAACTGTTTGTATTTTGAGAAGGTGGTGCCTTTCAGAATCTGGTCGCCACCGTAGGCGCTGTCGTTGAATAGCGGGTGGCCGATATGTCGCATGTGTGCGCGAATTTGGTGAGTGCGTCCCGTTTCCAGCACGCATTCTACGAGAGTCACATAGCCGAAGCGTTCGAGCACATGCCAGTGTGTGACAGCATGTTTGCCTACCGCCGGGTCGTCGTAGACCTCCATCACGCGGCGGTCGCGTGCCGAGCG
>Ga0310694_10001603_pt1 | contig 25230 bp, 14 predicted proteins | sample 174DNAGHGhighgp2_FD_203884 | JGI IMG/M metagenome (GOLD analysis project Ga0310694, IMG submission 203884) | Sheep rumen microbial communities from Palmerston North, Manawatu-Wanganui, New Zealand - 1742 DNA GHGhigh gp2 (v2) (version 2) | ecosystem: Host-associated > Mammals > Digestive system...
GGCCGTCCCGGGCCTGCCGTCAATCGAAAACCAAGCCGGGACTAAGCATGTAGAAACCTTATTAGTTCCACGTTTGGACGAGGGTTCAAACCCCTCCAGCTCCACAAAATCAAAAATAAGTCGCTGATTTTCAGTGACTTATATTTTTTACTAGCAGTTTATTCCCCCTTTGTATTCCCCCCTTTCTCATTTTTGTGATAACTTAGAACTGTCAATAGCTTCACTCAACAAAACAACAAAAATAACACAATGCTACTTTGAAACCACCCATTTTTGTCAAGAATTCGTTACCTTTGCTAAACTTTAGTTTGTACATACTTTCAGTGGACATTCTACAGTAGATAGCTATTCACTAATAAAAGGGCAACCACTATGGCAATTCGTGACGAATATCAGCAATTAGAGACTGAAATCAAAAAGGAAGAGGAACGTAGTCGCATACTCGACTTGTTATCCGTGGGTGTTATAACGCCAGATGATAGCTATATTTATTTTGCTGCCTATGCCTATAAAGAAAAAGGGCTATATGTAGATGATCTATATATGGAGATTGGTAATGAGATTGATGATATAATTGAAATCTTAGAAAACAAAGACAAAGAATTCAACTTAAATGATATATCTCTTTCCGATGATTATATTATTGCACCAGAATCAACCCACTTCGAAGAGATATTTCCTAAGTCACTGAACTTATCAATTACAATTTTTGACGAACTTTATAATAAACTACATTCATACAAAAAGCTCAGAAAAGACGATACCGAGCTTCTAAAAAGAATTAGTGACACGAAAGCACAATGTGAACAATTGATGTTGTTATACAAAGAAGCAGTTAATAATAAATCGTCAATTTCCATAGATGACATTCAAAAGTATAAAGTTCAGACCTTTTACAAACAGTTTAATGATAATAACCTTAATGATGAAATCGAAAGAACAGAGGTCAAATTAGGGAAACAACTAAGCCAGAAAGAACGAATTGATTATTGCAACAATATCAGGTATCGGCTACTTTATGAGAATATTGTCAGGCCATTTGCCGCTTTGGTTATTTATTTATCATTAATTGATGAAAGAAACAGTTACCGGGCGATTATATCACAATACATGAGTGAATCGTTATCAGACTCATCCGATTATTATGTAACCATTGAAATCAATAATTCAGACCATACAATTAAAGAAATATTCACCTTATTAACTAAGTACCCGAAACGAATAGTCACAAGTGTTCTTGGGTATATTAAAGATGGGGGATTCATTGATTTCTTAGAGTATTCTCGAATCATAGATGCCATTAACACTTATGATTTAAATGCCTTTATTTCATCGCTCAACAGGAAACTTGTTGAATTCTTAGACTCTTATTATTTCGTTATTAAACTAGGCTATTCTTTAATATTGTATTATCAGAGCCAGAATAAACAAGAATGTATGATTTCTATCTCCTACATTATTCGTCTATACAAGAATACTGGCATTTGTTCACCTCAAATCGAAGTGTTTGACAACCTTGTATCATCCGAAGCAAATATCAACAAGGAATCATCCGAACAACTCATAAACCTACTGTCAAATCAAATATGGCATCTAGTTGGCTTAATTACCCATTACTATTATAAATACAAACACCTTTTATTGACTTCAGATCAAGAATGCTTTGACCGACTTTTTACCCAAGAACCATATAAACAAATTTGTGATCAAGCGTTATCTGGATACAACAAACTATCCAAAGAATCTATTCTTAACATCTTTGGGTTTGTATCAACCATATTTGAACAAAATGATGAAGAAACACAGAATGCCCAAACTATTGTTGAGGAGAATAACAGTGTTGAAGATATCTCTACGCCGGAACAACATGAGAATAAGATGATTGACAATCCATTTGACGGACTTAAAAGAGAAGCAACTAAACAATGTAGTGGCGATAAAAAAGGTTACGTAAGCATGTTCATCGACTATCTTATCTATCGTGGATACATCGATGCTGAAAACAAGGATGCGTATGTTTGCTGCTTGTGTGATGAAATGATTTCTGAAGACACATTGGAGCACCTTAAATATAACACTACAAATAAAGAAGGCATCAGAAATGCAAATATAGTTACTATCTTGTTTGGAAGACTAACCAAATTCACAGCCAATAATCAGATTGTGGTCGATGGTAAAGAAATATCCAGGGGAAGCATCTATTTTAACAAAGGGCAGATTGATAATGGAGAATTAGAAGAATGGTGCCTCTTTTGGCCGTTCCTAACAGGACGAAACAAAGAGGGAAAAGAGACATTTAAGAAGTTATTTCAGAGTGCATTAAGATCCCAAGACTCAAAGATGGAGAATGCGCTAAAAAGAGTAACATCATTCATAGAGGATTATGAAGCAGCTAAATCACAAAATCCAAGTATCACAAAGTTGGAATTCATTAAAAAGCGCCATTAAATAATGGTATTTTATGGCATTGTCTTTAATACACCTCCATCATATCAGCATAGAAGTTGATTAGGGTTTGTCTCAGCCATGTTCCTCCGTCGTATTCTGATATGGGCACCTTAAAGTCCCTGAGTAACGATAGGCACTCTTCTAAGTTTTCGGTGAAGATCTAAAACTCGCCATCCAGACCCTCTTAATGCCTTTTTCGGACAATTCTCTCGCCGTTCCATATCCAAGCAGCTCCCACAGGAAAAATACCGGCGCTTTTAATGCCTCCATATTATCCACGTGAGGTCTTTGGATATGTTCAGGCATACCTCTAGCGTCGAGCATTCTATCCTGGATTCCACACATGGATTCGACCAGGGATATTAGCTCTTGTTTGGTAGGAGGGGAGGAGGTCATAAAAACGGACTTTAGTGTGATCTCTTCTAAGAACCATTGTTTTGCCCGCTACCTTTGAGGTATAGATGGTAGCGACAGGACAGTGTGATTATTTGTTTCATCAATGCGGCTTCACGGTATCATTCCTCTCCCGCCAAGCAGAGGGCCGTGCGTAAACACAGCTAAGGAGGGGGCACCACGCAGGGGCGTTTCCCTCCTTTACCGATCAAAAGAGCGGGTCACTGCTGACCCGCTTGGCATCTATGGATGCTTAGTTAAATTGGCATTTCAATTATTGGGTAAGTGCCACAAGTCAATGCTTCTGCCTATCTGAATAGCGAACTTCTCAACGGCAAAGGTTTCCTTGATGGCCTCAAGGGCGGCTTGGGGCACTTCGCTGGCACCTTTCACATAGATGCAGAACATCATCTGGTCGCTCGGATAGGATTCATCCACCACAAGCGAAACAACGGTGCCAGCCAGGTCAGGTATGGTCTTGTTGCCTTTCTTGGGCGGAATGATCAGCAGCCCCGTTCCTCCTCCTGCGACATTGAGGGAGAACTTCTCAATGATGGGTTCTAACATTTCCAGGATGGCCTCCGCCGTTTTCTCTTCGCCTTGTGTTTTGATGATGATTACGTTGCCACAAAGCCTAAATTCACCTACATGGCGTTTTTTGCGGATTCTCTTTTTCATTTTATTTATTGATTACTCGGATTTGAAATTTTGCACCTTATCCTCGTTGTCTGACATTTCTACTGTTTTGCTTTTTGCATTGACCGAAGTTTCAGATACCCAGATTATCTGCCCTTGCTTATTTTTGTAGAATGAGGAGGATAATCGTTTAAAATAGCCTCTACGGAAATGGGGCCGCATTGAGCCTTTAACCGTTTCAGTAATCTTTTCCGATAGACCCAATTGAACACTACGGTCTTTGTAGCGATCGGTATTGTTGTTATTCGTATCTGGCACCCCATCCTTTACACATTCGGGGAAGCACTCCATATAAGCTAGCAAATTAACGGCAAACTTAAAATCTCTCTTTACACTTTCTGCTTCCCAGTCAGTTCTCTCCTTTATTTCTTCATATTGCGTCTCGTGAATCTGACCGACTCCACCTTCTGAATGAATATATAAGCTGATTTCATTGCGTTGCACGTCTAACGAGAAAGCATAGGTGAGGCCATCGGTTTCATTAGGGATATGAATCGCTAAGAGATACTTTATCCATTTATATGGTTTACCTGTATTTGGATCTGGCATTTCATCAGGCTCACCGTTCTCTGTTAAATATGTCTTGATACCATCAAGGTCTTTCAGTGAGACGTCCTCTCGCAAAAAGTCAAATAATTCCTTATCGTCCAGCCATACATGGAGAATCTCTTGTTTATAATCATTAAACCATAAACTCGCCATTCTCATTTTTGCAGTACGCAAGATTTTGTTTGGTTCTAAACTTGCTATTTGCCATAAGTAGTTGAAAAACAATTCGCCTTCTTTATTCTTATTTTCCTTACACCATTTCTTGTACATCTTCCACATTTCGCGAAGAGGTATGCTATATGAGACTTTGCTTGCCATACAATTTCATGAATTATTATATTCGTTCAAATTGGTCTTGAAGTTCTGAATAGAAGTCGATGAGTTGGCGGCGAGCCTTCAGGTCTTCGATGGGCATTTCACAAGACTTGATCTGCATGATGCACTCCGAGAGATACTCTGGCGGAGATGTCTTGAATGACGATAGCCAGATGCGCTGCTCTTTGTTGTTGGGGAAGTCGCCGTAGCCCAGGTATTGCCACATGACATAGATGGGCGTTTTCAGCGGCTCCAGTTTCACGGCAAAGGAGGCGTTCATTTGCCTGGACATTCCACGTCTGGCCATGAGTCTGTTCTGCTCGTCCCGTATCGAGACGAGCAGGGCCTTGAGTCGCTCTCTACTGGGTGCATTATCCATTTCATCTTTTTAAGAACTCCTTTAGTTTTATTGTTGCAATGTTCAAGCCTTTTGCTTTTACTTGCAATCCGTTGTCAGAAGTAAGAAGGATGGGGTTTTCCTCATCATTCTGAAACTTCAGGGCAACTGTTAGAATATTATTGTCTGGTGATCGCTTATTGAAGTCGGATGGAAGCAGACTAACATCAGACAATTCCATCGACACACGAGGTGTATCCAACGCTTTGTTGATGTTTCGTAGTGCTTTTTCGACATTTCTCTTGCCGTCTGCATCAAGTGTGATTTTGAGTTTGTCTAATTCATCTATAACTTTTGCAGAAAGCACAACACGATACTGTTTATCAATTCTCGATATTATATCAGGGAATTCTACAAATACGTTGGTATCAATAATATAGATATTTTCCTTTGTCAAAGATTTAACAGATCTTTGTTTGGGTGTCTCAAATTGAGAAAGATCAATTTTCCCCTTCAGGTGGAGCTTTGCGTCTTTCACCTCAATAACACTATCTGTTTGTGGATTCTCTTTCTTTTCTTCAGGAAGTAGATTCGATGCTGTGAGATCAAGATATCGTCTAACGCTGCCATCACAAACAACATGAAGAATTGAGCTATCTGCTATTATCAATGTAAACTGAGTTGCGCGGCTAGTGGCTACATTGAAAAGAGGTTTCTCTAGTGACAACGGCATCATTGTGTTTGGGATAAAGTAGATGCAAACATCACGAGTCATTCCTTGTACTCGTTCAACGGTATCAATCAGCACTTTATCCTGTGATCCATGTTTACTGATAAAGCGATTCTGAAGCATCCTGACTGTCGCCCTAAATTTTGACAAAACAGCGATCTTCATTTCAGGTTTATATGACAGGATCTTATCAACTAAGTCAATTACAAACTGGCATGAATCAAGATCCGCTTTTTCACCAACAGGCAAACTTTTTAGGATAAGTGATGAGCCTCCATCCTTTGGTATAAAGTCCTCTGTTGCGTCGTTGAATTGATAATCAAATTTTGCGACAGACTTAATTGTCGTATGGTAGAAAATACTGGTCAACGCAGCGGCTCTAGGTAACAATCGATGTGATTCTGTCAAAATATACGATTGATAATTGAAATTACCACAAAGTGTCTGGAAACCATTGGCCAGCATATAGTAGTCGTTTCTTGCCAAAGTTTCATCACTCAATAGAACGATTGGCTGCATTTGGTTTTGGTCGCCAATCCAAATGACTTTATCCCCTAAATTTTTACAAGCAGCCACCATAGCATAGAGAGCTTGACTAGCTTCATCCATGATAACATAATCAAATGGTTTCTCCTTATAGCATAATTTTGCCCAACCACTTGAATTGTAAAATGTTGAAAGGGTAAGCTTTCCTGGCATACAGGTTAATTCCTTACTGTCAATCGGTACCAAATCTTTCAAGGCTATCATTTCATCAGCGGAAACATTTGTCTTCATCACTTTTTTCTGTTTTAAAAAGTCTTGAAGACTATCTTTTTCTGCTAATTCTATCAGAGCACGGTTTGTCATAGCCGTAACTAGAACACTTTTCCCAGTGCTTATCAAATTTGCGACCAATTGCGCCATCAGATAAGTTTTGCCAGTTCCTGGAGGACCTTGAACAATTATTTGGTCCGATAAATTTAACGCACTCAAAAGTTCGTTAACTTGTTCCTTATTTGAATTAATATTTTTGGGATTCCATGATACCTGTTTCTTATCAAAATCAAGTATCACGTTAGCAGGCATTGTTGAGTCAGAATTATTGATAATACTAATCAAATTTTGATAGTAATCCATTGGTGGCTCTTGGGGGCCAAGAACAATCACACAACCTTCTTTGCCCTGCAAATAGTTACTCATCTCGATAGACACGCCAGAAAACCCGCATAATAGGAATCCTTTATCATCGGCTTTTCCTTGCCAAACACAATGAACTTCTGAAAATTCCACCTGGTATGAACGTAATTTTCCCCATGTAATGTCGCCCCAATTCCTAGGCAAGCACATATTCCCATCTAAAACTATAGCAGTAAAATATTCGTTCTTTCGGGGTATGCCTTTTTCTTTCTTGAACTTCAACAGAAGTTGGCCTGATCCCATGACATTTCGATCGGCTTCGTCACCGTTTATTTGTTTGAAATCTTGCTTAATGAATTGAGTAACGTAAACTTCATTGTTTGAAAGCAATGAAATTGCTTTAGCGTTAAGCAACTTTAGGTAAGCCTCGCTAATAGCTGTCAACTCTTTATCCAGAAACCGTTTATGTTGTTCTCTTGTATAATACATATATTTGAAAATACTTAAAATGTTCCAAAAATATCGTCTTCACTGAAATCAAGGTTTACATTACCATCTTCTTTTTTCTCTTGCAAACCAAATGATTGAATTACATCTGATTGCGAGTACTTAGGATTCTCAATCACAAAACAAGTCTTCTTTGACCATCTATATCTATTAGCTAATTCTGCAATGCTTTTAGGACTTACCACATCGGTATCAAAAATAAGATTGACGTTAGGATTATCCTCAAATATATCCTTAAATCTAAGTGGGTGTATCCTGTTGTCGTACCCATAGTTTAATAAAAGATTGTGAGGATCTTCCATAATCTCGGCAAACACATATGGATGCAGATACAGCTTTCTTCCACGCGAGCTAGTAACTACAACAACTATCTTTTTACCATTGAAAAGGATTTTATCTCTTATAATATGGCTACTTTCTTCAGGATCCCATGCCGAACAATCAATTTCTTCTTTGCTGTCTAAGTAATCCTTTGCGGCAAAACGAGCGTCTCTGTTTAATTCCTTGCGGACTTCAGGATCAATATTATCGCTTTCGACATAGTTTCCGTGCTCCCTAACTTCCACTTCATCATTAGGTCTCTTATAAGCATCCTCAAGCAATTTCTCCAATTCAGCAATTCTTTTATCTTTTTCTTGAACAAGATCAGCTGAGACTAAGAAAATCTTATTCCAATCATCTTTTGAGAATACCCTGGGATTTTTACTATAAAGATCCCTTAGAGTAGACGCAGGGTCATTTTCTGATGTAATATATATTCTCTTAGAAGCATCGAAGTATGTAAATTCCCCTTGCTTACCTTTAAAGAGATATGAATTAGAATAAACACCTCTATACGGCAAAAGGCCATCAACAATAAATATTGAGGTTTGATGCTCAGTCTTCCATTGATGATAAAGAGCGTTGGTCCATTCGTGCGATGCTGCTATAAGATCTTCTTCATAAAACACTGTACTTAGTCTCAATTTTGAGAATAAAGATTGTAGAATCGACACCTGGTTCTCAGCAGAAATGGGCAACATAAAAGCGGATCTCACCCATTCAAGAAACTTCTTGATGATATTAGTATCAACGACGTTCCATATATCATCAAGTTCATTATCTTTGAATGATTTACGTCTCTTTATCTCCCGGCTATCTTCAGACAAAACGCCTAATTTCAATAAGAATTGTTTTTTCTCGTTAGTGCTCGCCCATGAGCTAATAAATTCTGGGACACGTTCTGACTCTAATGTATAAACTTCACACCCTATATATTTGCCCTGAAGCACCCCACATGGATAAGACATGAAGCGATCCTTTAAAAAATCGCCAAGAATTTCTGCTGTATTATCAGATAAACACCTATCCAGAATTTTGGTAAATAATTCTTGACTATTAATTCTGATAACAGGCCGAAGTACATTTCCAAAAGCAGTATTACCTTTGCTACTCATATACATCATCAAAAAATAGAATTGATCTACAGTAAGTAGCATTGTGTTAGTCTGCAAATAGTTGAATAGCTGATCTTTTACATCTTCTGGTTTAGCTTCAATCTGAGCAAAAATATTCTCGTAGCCTGGAATTGAATCAAAATTAGAAACTACTTTATTAAGATTTGATGTAGTTGAAAATGTCGGTAATAGTTTAGACAGGAAGAATCTATATGAAACATTTTTGGCTAAAACATGGAAATCATCTTTTAGTGTAATATCATCAAGTTTAACACCATCTACAGTAATAATACGGCGTATATATGAAATCGATTCTTTTACTGAGGCAGCAATCTTGATTATTCTATATTGATCTGAAAGTTCTCCATAGACATCATTACTCTTTAAATCTAACTCAGAAAGAGATTTAATATAATGAGTCTTAACCTTGTCATCAGATTGTTCAACTATGGATAAGATATTTCGGGTTTTGTTGTCGATGAGCTTTGTTGTAAATCCAGGATTCCAAGTCTCTTGAAAAACCGAATACACTTCCAACACATCTGCCTCTTGTAAGATGTCCCCTATAAACTCTTCAATTATACAACCATATACATCTTTTTTTGATTCTAATAAGTACTTTCTTATATCCTTGTGGCTTTCTTCTGAACTCAGCATGTACGGTTCAAGCCATGTAGGCAGGGAATCATTATAAGAGAATAAAGTGTTCAGAGGTTTTAATTCGCCTCTTTGGTTATGGAAAACAGGCCATTGTTTCATTGTTTCAGGCCCGATATTCTCAAAAGTTGCTATACAGTTAAACAATTTGACTTTCTCTTCAAAAGAAAGACAATCTAAAGAGCTGTTCTTTATTGTTGTAAATAACTGTCTTTCATCTTGAGGCCTAAAATGTGTGGCCAGTGGATGGGATTCAAGTATTTCATACGAACAAGAAAAACCTATTTTTTCTAGAATATTCTTAATGGTTGAAATCTTCTCTGTAGTGATAATCTTGCTTAACTCCAGAGCCTGTTTATATGAAAACCATTCGCCTTCAAAACGCAACGAAATAACATCTTCATATAATTGTGTCTCTTTGTCAGAGATCCATTCATAAAACTTATATCTGATATCATCATTGGTTGTCTTTATCCAATCGTTTAAAATATCGATATTCTTATATAGGATCGACAGAATGCTTTTTGTGGTTAATTTCTTGACACCAAAAATTGATTTAGATAAAATCGACGAATCAATGCTTGGATTCGGTAATCTCTTTTCAGAGCCAATCACACTATAGAAACCATTGAATCCAATACATTCCGAGAGGCCAGATTCATCAAAAATTATATCTGATGCCTTTGAAAGGTTATTCTCATCGTTTAAAACAAATTCTATTTCTTCTAAAGCAGAATGGTAGCCTTTATTAAAAGATAACACGTGAGACGATGATCCATCTTGCCCAGAAGCAATTAAATCTTTATCCGGAAGTAGTTTCAAATAGTCTGGTTCGTCAACAGATGCACAAGATGCAACCATTGATACTATTGATCGGCCAATTATATAGAATAAAAAAGTATTCCATGGATTATCACTAATAACTTCTCTATCTGATTTAGGAATAAAATCAGCATTTATAAAGAATGGAAATTGAAACCGATGATCATTCATTGGAAGGTAAGCATATAGAGAATGTCCTTTTAATTCCATCGGCTCAATTCTTCTCTGCTCATTTAATTTCAATGCAAAAGATATACTCGTTTCAGTAGTTGATGCTATTCTATCTGGAACTCCTGAAACTTCTCCAATAGCATTTCCCTCCTCGTCTATGCGAACAAAATAATTCTCCTTTTCTTCTTTTGATGTTTTGCGCTCAGCTCTTTTTATTGGAATGCCTGCTAATTCAAAAGATTCATCGCTAACTTCTATTCCATCAACTGAATAAATTCGATAGTCATCGCTACTTTCATTAAACGATGAAACAAGTGAAACAATATTGTTTTTAGTATCAATATTCTTTTGGATGGTAAAGATACTTTCATCTTCAATGAGTTGAACGCGCTTTGTATTTCGCAAAAAGAGCATAAATCGTGGCTCATCAAAGACAGCCTTCAATGCGTTAGAATATCCCAATAATGCATTTCTGTCCATTCTCAATGCAATAGAGACATTCTCTCCTTTCCCAAAAATTGTGTTTTCCTCATCCAGTCTTGATCCATATGACCAAATCGGAAGCAACTGCCAAGGAATATCTCTTACGTCTCTAAATTCTTTAAACTCTTTCTCAAATCTAACCAGGAATTCTGACTGCTTTATCTCATCATTTTCTATGTCATTTACAAGAAAATAAAACGACTTGAAATTATTAAAAATAGGATTATTCTTGTCAAAAGAAAATGTAAAGCCACCAGATTTGATAAAAACAGAACTTGAATTTGTAAAAACGGATTTAAAACCAATACCCTTATAACCTGTTTTCTTTTTATTAGCACTCTTTGTACTCTTGGCTGCAGAAATAATTGAGTCAAAATCGTGCTTATTAAAAGGATAGCCATTATGCGTTAACACAAAGTACTTCTCTCCAATCTGAACCTTAACTTGAACTCCATTCTCTGCAGCTTCATCATCAGCATTTTGTAGAAGTTCAAAGAACATTCTATCTTTAAATATGTATAGATTCTGTCCAACTTCTTCTAAAAGATTTGCTAATGACGTGTTTGAGCTAGGGCTCATCTGCTTTTTAAATGACAGTTTTACAGCCTCTTCATATGGGTTAGCAACAGGTTTTATATCATTCGATACAACTCTAAACACATATGGAGTTCCTTGTTTACGGCGATTCCTTTCATTTACAGTATCTATTGTAATGGAGTACCACTCATTTTCCATTACAAAGTTTCTTAACCTATTGTCAAGTAAGACTATAATACTCTTGCCATTAATCGGGTCAATTAACAGTTTTCCTCCAGTATCATTATCATCTGAAGAAACCGATATTAGATCCGAGAAAAAATATGAATCTTTTATTAGAATAGCCTTGCCTATAAAACGAGATGTGTGAAGTCCCATTGTTAAAAGCAAATCATCTAATGATAATCCATATAATTCTTGGTCATATTTATCTTCAACAAGAAATCTTCGGCTAAATTGCAATTTTCCATTATCTTGACCTAGGTAAACAACATTAACATGCTCACCGACAAAAACTTCATCGCTGGCCTTAATAACTTTATTTGGAGACAACTCGTCCCTAGGAATGAAAGAATTGATATTCGTGCCGAGAATATTAACTACAGCTCCTGCTTTCGTTATACGGACAACTTGGGATTCTAAAACACTTCCTCTTTCAACTTGTGAGGTAAAGTTTTCAATGTCTTCTCTTTTCTTTCTTTTTTCTTCTTCCTTTTCAATTGGGCGCATATCAAGTTTACCTCTACTATTTAAGATAAATCTTAAGACTTCGCCTTCCTGAATCTCATTATTAAGCAATCTGGTTTTGAACGGTTCTATAAAATGTCCTGACGGGACTTTTAGATTGAGGCCTTCAACTAATTCTACAATTGCATAAACCTCATCATTAAAAACGACATTTCCAGTATAAGTGCATTCAATTAGCTTGCTAGATGATAAGTTTTGTGCAAAGGTTTTTATTAGGTCAAGGATTCTGACCAAAATCTTATTTCTGTGTTTTACTTCATCATAGGTGTTGTCTATGACGCAACACATAATTTTCTCACCTTCAAAGAAAGGAAACTTTGGAATATCTCGATTATTAGCATAGGCATTGAAATCGCCTAAGCGTATAATAAGCCCACTCTCAATTACCTTTTGGACGGTACCATATAGAATTCTCCCTTTTTCTATAGTTCTTGGGTTCGGTAATAATTCTCTACGACTTAAATTGAGCTTTCCGTCAGGGAGTTGTTTTATTACTTTTACTGATAGTTCATCTCCCACATTATAGGAACGCATGATATTTGCTTGGTTAAACCATGCGAAATCATGTAATCTTATTAAGCCCGTGATTCCATTAGGCATTTCAACAAAGGCTCCTATCTCTTCATTTATAGATGTAATTTTTACATTAATCACATCACCAACAGATGGATTATTATTTTCCATTTGATATTGACATTTATTGCATATTGTGCCTATTCATAAGACGCAGGCGTTATTTCGTTGTAAGTTAATTATTAGTTCCAGAGTTTATTGTAGGCTTTTTGGATGATGGCGGCCATGAGGTGGCGGCGCTTGTCCAGAAAGTCGAAATATTTCATGTATTCGAAGCCGGCAGGGATGGCGTTATTGGCCAGGTGCTGGGCATAGTCCTCGGGACTATACCTTGACTTAAACTTGCCAATGTAGTCGGCGGGGGCATCATCAGATATATCGATGTTGGTGCCATAATCGAGGTATGTCATATTTGCCATCTGATTACGGTCACGATCTGATTCTATACCGATGGTTTCAAGGTAGTGTTTCGGGAAGATGTGGTGCTTGTCGATAGCCCTCTTATCTCCACTCGTTCCGACCATCCAATACCTTGACTGAGGAGTATTAGAGAACAGCATGGGAGTGCCCAGGATGTTAATGGCGGCCACATAGCCAAACCAGACAGGCGATGTTGCAGAAGATGACGTTAAGTCATTGACCAGCTGGGTAGAGAAGTAGCTTTCATTCATTTCTAACTTGACAGTATTGTCAAGATAGTCTATGAATCCTTCGGCACTGTTGACATTCCTAAGGTCGGCCATCTGTCGTTCTACGGTTGACTCTGGAGACGAAGAATAGAACGATTTAATCGTTGCCATGAAGATCCAGCGCACTAACGCCTGGCGCAACACAAGTGGAGCAACTTTATACTCGTACTTTCCTATCAGGTAGAACACGTAGCTGAAGACAACCACGTAGTTTGACCTCACCATGTCCTTACCCAAATAACCTGCTTCAGAAAACATGTTGAGGAACGCGTGCCAATCGGTAAGATTCAATGCACGGTTCAATGCTTCTCCAAAGGTGCGTATATTCTGTTCGCGGGTTTCAACTGACGTTTCTCCAGTCTCAAGGTTATCGCCGCGCAGGAGTTTGTAGCCATATCTCATCCGGGCACGGTGAAAACCGTAGCCTATAGCGACACGAATGATATGCGATGGGTCAACCTCGATGATGTGATTATACGATGTGCCCTCGGCAGGAATGCGGGAGTCGGCGCAGAATTTCTTGATCTTGTCGTGGATCTCGTTGTCATACACGGCAAGCAGCGTCTCGATAAAGTTATTCTCGTTGAGGTTCTGGCCTCCCGAGTTGACGCGACGGAATATTTCGGCAACATCTTCTTCGTCGGCTTTAGGCAGGATGCGCAGCGTGGGAATGGTATAATTGCGCAGGCTTAACAACGAATTGATATTGTCCTCAATCCATTCCTGGCCTTGATCATTCAATTCTTCCATGCCGTTTTTTCTTCGGCCTTCATTGATGCGGGCAATCAATTCACGACGGAATTTGCCTATCTCCATATTGTCATAGGCCTTGAAAACTTCAGAGATGTCGGCAATCACCTGGTGACTTCGTTCATAGGCCTGCGACCAGACATTAAACTCCGTTGTTATCGGGTCAAAGGAGATTCTGATGCGCCTCTCCTTAAAGTTCTTGTCAAGCACTTTGACTCCAGACATGGCGGCCAACAATGATGTTAAGCGTTGCTGACCATCTATAACTAGATCATCAGGGCGATTGAACTGCTTGTCACCAATGCCGATATTCTTTGTGTTCACATAGTCAGCAGGCGATGACCAAAGCATCACATATCCTACTGGAAAGCCCTTCATCATCGAGTCAAACAGGTCTCTGACCTTTGCGTCTGACCATACAAATGGACGTTGCAAGTCGGGCAAGCCAATTCTGCCATTCTTGACATCGGCCAACAGGTTGCCCACTTGCCGATCAACTCGTTCAAATAACTCTTGTGCCATTTTGTATTCTTTTAAGACATATTTTATCAAAACTGCATATATATATCAATTCCTTTTGGGGGACTCGATATCTAACATCGGATAATCTATTCTTTTATCACGTCCCAACAATGCATCAATTTTATTTCTTCCCTCCACATATCTCATTTCATTTGGGATATATGCGACATCATTTGTGCCACCAGGATAAAACAAAATCATATCAATAATGAGCCCAGCCAAATAATCCTTTTCTTTTTCTTGAGGAATAATCAACTTAAAATGGCCCATTTCTAATGTTTCATTTGGAAATATAGGTTCTATACAATTACATGAAATTTTAAGCCTTTCTTCATCTAATGCTGTGTAAGAAAAACCATCATGTGTTGGGAACTTAATATCACAATATGAAACCACTTTGTTTAGATAAACATTTAGTTTGTATGTTTGGCAAACAGAATAACCTTCATTTGTGATTTTGGCCATAAACATGTATTCGGAACTGTTGTTCTTGTCTTTCATTTTATAAAGCCCACATCCTTCAATCGATAAAGGGGGATTAGCTTGCCTGTTCATTATATCGCGTATTTCAAAATCTTCCATTATTTCAATGGTAGCATTTCGCCTTACATGATATAAGTGATTTGTCAGATTCTGATGAGCAGTTTGGCTTTTAGGCACCTCAACTACAAAGAGTCCGCCTTCGTGATTATATGGAATATATGTTATCTCAATATCCTTAATTCGTGGAGATATATTTGATGAAATAATTTGGGCCAGTTGGTCTTTTGACATGCTTTCAGTAGAAACAGGGGTTATCTCTTCCGGAACTGAATGCCCTTTAGAAGTTTCCTTTTCTTTCAGACCATAAATGATGATTCCTCCATTTGCATTGGCCATAGCACTAACATCTTTTGCAATATCTTCTCGACGCTTTTGTTTGTCATCAGCAAACGAACGCTTATATTCTATTTCGGTCGATTCTTCAATTGCATTGACAATCAGCAAATTTATGTCATCTTTTGTCTTTACCTTCATAAACACTTCTAAAAATCTACTTCTAAAACATTACCATTATCACGCAGCCAGGTTTTTGCATCCTCATACATTGGAACTTGTATTGATACAATATTCCAAAACTCTGGCGAATGGTCGGAAACTCGCAGATGGGCTAATTCATGTACAATCAGGTACTCAATAACAAATATTGGTGCCTTAATGATACGCCAGTTGAAATTTATGTTCCCTTTTGATGTACAAGAGGCCCATCTATATTTCATTGTATCAGTAACTGCACAACCATTATAGTTGACACCCAGTTTCTGGGCAAACGATTGGGCTATAGACTCAATTTTGGTTAGTGCATATTTTTTATACCATGCGACAAAGAGGTCATGTGCTTTTTCCTGATTGTTTTTTGAGATGCGAAAGGAGAAACCGTCGTATTCAATACCCCTAATATTTTCATCGACCACAAGAAGAGTGCAGTTTCTCCCCATTAACATCATGCTTTCACCTGAGACAAATTCCTTTTTGCTCAGCTCTTCTGGGTATTTGTAGGTATCATTAACCTTTTCTTCTATCCATCTTTTTTTCTTTTCAACTATTTCCTGAATACGCGATGCAGGAAAGCCCTCAGGAGCTCTCACTATCACACGTCGGTCACGTTCGACGTATATGCCGACGGTTTTTCTTCTCTTGCTATATTGAACTTCGTAAATCATCAGAACTCAGATATTATTGAAGAATGTTTCGCTTTTGCCACTTCCATTATCCTCGTGATAATCTGCTGGCGTTTTGCAACTATGCCAGGAATCACGCAAAATTCTGGAGATAGTAATATCTGCTGAAGCTCTGCTTTCAGCCGATTTTGAGCAGGTATATTAGTCCAGAATCCAAGCAGCCGAAGTTCTGTTTGGAGCTTATCAACTATGTTTATGGTTAGGGCAACATTCTTGCTTACTTGTTCTTCGGTCAGCTCTGCATCATTGTATAACTCCGATTTGAAAATGCGGAAAAATGGCATCTGCCTTTTGCGATCAAGTCCATACGTATTCTCCTTTTCTCGGTCACGTATGCGCTGACGAAGTTTCTCCAGTTCTTCGTATATCTTTTTCCAGTTGCCCATGAAGTTTTTCAGGATTTCTTCAAGTGCCTTGGAGAAAGACGCAAATAGTTCTGGGTCTTCGTCGATATTCACTTCAATATAGTTTCTAATGGCATGTTCAGTTGCTGCAGCCTTTGTCTTATGAGATTTGCGCTTCTTGACTTCTTCCGTAAACTTTTCGCTTATAATTGAAATTGGGGCTACTTTTTCTTCAATCCCCTTAGATTTTAGATACTCATCAGCAATGGCACGAAGTTTCTGAGGAATACCTTTCATACTGAATCGACCATCACGAAGATGTTTCAGAGCCAAGGCGTTTATCTCAGTAAAGGACTTCCAATCCATTAGATATTCCAATGCTTCTTTTCGAGGAAGAACGGCATTAAAGGCTCGAGTAAAGTCACCATAAAGTTTCAGCCATTCCGACCTTGCACCCTCATCGTAGAATAGGTCATAGAAAGCATCCTCGTCGGTGAGGTCAGTCAATCCGTTTTTCTTCAAGAAGTCCCAAATGGCAGCATGAGTTTGTTTTAATTTCTTTAGCAACTCCTCTTCATTCACGATGGTCGAAAGCGTTCCATCAGTTTCATCTGTATCAACCTGACCTTGTTTTTCATCATAATAGTCAATAGCCCTCTTTAGGTGGTGGCCTATGCCAACATAATCGACAACGAAACCGAAATCTTTTCCTTCTTCTCCCACACGGTTGGGACGGGTTATTGCTTGAAGGAGATTATGAGCTACCAGCACACGATCAAGATAAAGAACCTGTTCTATAGGCGCATCAAAACCCGTTGTTAGCATATTGTTGACAATGATGATGCCCACGTCGCCCTTGATTGTTGGATCGTCTTCATCCTCTCCATCGAATGGCAGTTTAAATGACTTAATGCTGCGTTTATGATAGGCAGAGTCAGTGTATTGCTTTATCTCCAGTTCATCGTTGCGGTCACCGGAGATAACCACAGCAGCTCGCACGCTTCTTAATCTCTCAATATTGATATTTAAGGGATTATCGTGTTCCAATTCCTCAATTTTAGCATTAAGTGCAGCCTCTACCATGCGTTTATATCTTACAGCCGCAATTCTGGAATTGGCAATAATCTGAGCCTTGAAGCCTCCAGGGAAAATCTGTGAGACGTAGTGATCCATCATAGACTTGGCTTTCTCCCTTATGGTGTCTTCACTGTCAAGATAGGCATCACGAGAGCCGAAACCCAGAATCTGCAAACGCTCTTGTATGTTATAGTCGCTGAATACATCTTCAAACTTTTGGTCCATGCCTTCCTTGTCCTCAACCTCGGCATTGTGGGTAAAGCCCTGATAGATGATTTCAAGCGTCACCTTATCATCGATACTCTCACGCATCGTGTAACTGTCAATGTAATCTCTATAAAGGCGTTCCGTCTTTGATGTTGGCGTACCTGTAAAGCCTATGCGAGTGGCATTAGGTAGGGCACGTTCAAGGTTTGCACCCAGCAGGGAGAATTGAGAACGATGGGCTTCGTCGGTGAGAATAAGCACTTTCGGGCTTTCGTTCAGAACTGGGAATATCTGTATGTCATCCAACTCGCCTGATTCTTGGAACTTGTGTATCATCGCCATCACGAGGTCGGATGTGTTGGTGCTCAAAAGTTCTTTCAAACTGCACATAGGCTTATCTGCCCTTGGGTTGATAAACTCTGCTTTCTTTAGATTGAAGCCTACGCCACCGCCAGTGTCTCCTAATTGTTCTTCAAGTTGTGTGCGGTCGGTAACAAATATCACCTTCCACGACTGAAGGGCTGTTATTAGTTGCATCTGACGCACTAAGAACATCATAGTGAGCGACTTCCCTGAGCCTTGCGTATGCCACAGAATGCCACCACGGTCTTCTTTCGTCTTACCATCTTGTAAGCGTTTCACCATTTTTTTTACCGCTCGAAACTGCTGATAACGACAGACAATCCTAATCTTCTTGCCTTTGTCATTGACAGAGAATACCGAGAAGACACGTATAATGTCGAGAAGATTTTGGAATGACAACATGCCTGCTACTAAACGCTGCTGATCGTTGGGCGCAGTTGCTCCGTGCTTCAAGTCGTTTAGCGTCATTGGATAAGGGTCGGTCCAGCGATAGAAATACTTTTCGCGATGGGTGGTGATTGTTCCTGCTTTTGCTTCATTCCGACATGTGACAATTAAGAACTGGTTATATTGGAACAAAGCAGGATTTCCCTCGCCCGTATCTCCACGCTGTTCAGAATAACGCATCAGTTGGTCGATGGCTTCTGGCAGCGGTTCCGACACCTTTGGGGACTTTGCTTCCACGACAACAATTGGCAGTCCATTCAGGAATAACACAATATCGGGTATGATATGATGGTCTGTGCCAGGGATTGCCACCTTGAACTGCGATATAGCAGTAAAGATGTTGTTCTCTGGATGGTCGAAATCAATATACTTTACCGACGGTGACTGTTCGCCAGTCAGTTCATTTCTAGACACAGACGTGCCTTCAACCAACAGATTGAAAATGCGCTCGTTGTTTTCCAGAAGAGTACCACCTTGATAAGCGGTAATTCTATTGGCAACCTCATCAATTTGGCTATCTGTCAGAAAGTCGTTGATTTTCTTCAAAGCCTTTCTTAGCTTAGGCATCAGCACCACTTCTGAGAACGATGTGCGGAAACTGTCTGCGGGTTGCTGTTGCATCTGAAGTTCAATCACTTCATTTGCATCATCATTCCAGCCCAACTCTTTCAACTGTTCCATGAAAGGATGCTCAACGCTGTTGAACTCGTCGATTTTTAGTTGTTTCCGACGGGAATCTTCATATTTGTTGTCGTTAGTCAGTATCATAGTCCTATGGTTTTATATTCTTACTTTGCCTGTAACGAGATCTGCAAGGAGACCTTGCCTCTGCGAGTACATCTTATTCAGAATATTAGTTTCTTCTGAAATAGCATCATTTATCTGTGTGATAATTTTGCTAATATGATTTTCTTCTTGTTCTTCCATTTTCGGAATATGCAATTCCTTTAAGATAGATGGCTTTAAAGTTGGTAATGTAGTACCAACCGATTGAGAAACCACTTCTTTTAAGAAGCCAAAACTTTGGTAATAAAAAAAGAAGAATGATGAACTAATAATTTTAGGCAATTTTATAAGGATGCAATCAGAACCACATAAAACACCGTCGTGTTTTTTATCAATGAGAGCAAGTTTACTTACATCTCCTTTCCTTGCAACTAGCAAGTCTCCTTCATGCGCTCTAAACCTATTTAGTTCATTAGCTTTCTTTTCTCCTACAAAGAGTAAATCGTCATCTATTATTTTGTTGTTTTGAATATCCTTTGGCATTATTATAGGTATGCCATCATCACAATAATCATAAGTGTGAAGTAGTGTACCAAACGGCCCCGTTTGAATACGACAACCATATTGTTCTAAGTTTTTCAATATGACACATTTCCATTCTTCGGGTATTCTTCCCAAAGGAGAATCCTTGAATTTGTGAGTATTTTCGCTCCGCACATTTCCATTGCTGTCAATACCCAGAGCAAGCAAATCTTGCATCAAGCCTCGCTTTATCAATTCGTACTTATCAATGAGCGACTGCGTTTTTGAAAGCGAGTCGTCAAGTTTAGATAACGCATCTGCAATACGCTGTTGCTCATCTTTTGATTCTGGGATGACTATTTCATGCCGCTTGAAGTCCTTCTTTTGAAGGTGTTTTAAGCCACTACCTTGGAAATAATTGATGTCAATATATTGCTTAAGGAATAGCAGTACATAGTACATGAGCTTGGGACAAATATTCTCTTTTGTACCAAGCACATAGGTATCTGTGGAATATGCAGCTTCACCATTGAAGTATTTTACATTTGCCATTCCGCCTGTAGCCAGATATATGTTCTCGCCATCTACAAGTTTACTATCATGTTGCAAAACGGCCTCGCCACTTGTGAAGAAGGGGTACTGACCATAGTTTGCAGCATCATCGACCTTTATTGGCGACTTCTTCTTTTCTACGACACATTCACCAATAGAAATCTTACGCCAACCTTTTGGTATTGAAATCTTTTTTATTTCCATATCAGTTAACGTATTTGAGTTTTTTGAGTATGTCGTTCAGTTCATTCATCACGTTGTCACGGTCGGCTGCAATTTGCTGTGCCGATACTGCATACTTATCAAACAGGTGCTCACAGGCGGCAATTACCTCACGACGCTCCTGCTTCGTATAGCGGTTAAGTTGATCGGCAATGATATTGTAGTGTTTCTGCAATATCAATATGCGAGTCTCATCTTCTGTTATCTGCCCACCGATAGACTGCATGGTAGCATCGTAGCCGCTAAGTAACAGTTGTATCTTCTCGACTTCTTTTTGAAGTTTTGTAAACTCCTTTTTCGGCTTTTTAAGAACATCCTTTGCCTGAGCAACTTTAGTTAGCAAAGCGTTATCTTCAGCAGTTCTTTTCTTTTTGTTTGAAGGTACAGACTTCTTAATCTCATCCAGTGACAAAAGGATGGTTTCAACAGAAGCATCCTCAGATGGAACACAGAACGTCAAACCAGACTGCTCAAGGAATGCGATGGCGTGTTGATTTACCTCCGCAATCTCATTGTTGGCCTGATTCAACAATCCTTCAGCGTATTGTTTCTTGGATTCCACACCAAGGCACTTCAATTCCAAATGCAGTTCAAGAACCTTTTGCATTTGGTCAAGCTCTGATTTTGCTGTCTTTACAGCGTTCTCACAATCTTTAAGCTGCGCAGTAAATGCGTTCAGCTCTTTTGCATCATCTGACTCTTCTTCACAACCTTTCAGGGCAACCACCAGTTGCTCGTAAGCCAGTTTGGGTGTGCGCTTCACCTCTTTAGTCTCTTCGCCTTCGGCTGGCTCTTCAGGCTCATAGTCAACGGATTCAAGTATCTGCTCAACTATATCCTCTAAATTGGCTTCGCAGCTAGCCAATTCTTCCTCTTTCTGGTTGATGGCTTGTTGCTCATCAGCAAAGAACATAGTGGTAACAAGGTCGCTATACTCAGGATAGATAAGGTCAATGTCCCATTTACGCTGCATGATAGTCTTCAAGTCATACTTGACTCCATCCCACCAGTTGACAAAGATTCCAGCCACCTGATGTTGGTCAAGCATACCAATAGGTTCAAGAGCCTGACGCATAGATAGCATTAAGCTGTTTCTGACTTTCGGAAGAAGAGCATCCCGATGTCCGGCAATGGTAGCAAACTCTTCGCTGGCAGTTTCCCACCATGCAGATAGGTTGTTATGCAACTGTGACACTATTGCGTTTACCTCACTGTTTTCTTCAACAGCCTTTTTTATTTCATCACGGTTGTTTACTGCAAATTGGCGATAGCTGTCATTGTTGCCATTGAAAAGAGTGAAGGCATCAAAATGAATTTTTGATGAAAGATTATTGTTGATTTCTTCAATTTCGGAAAATGGGACACCACCCACAAGATGGGCATGAACGTCATGATGTTCAGGCGCAGGAGTGTTGTCCACATATTTGCGGATATTTAGAGTATAGCCGTTTTGTTCAATCTCAGACAGATCTACCAGACGTGAATAGTTTGGTACTTCCATCTTATTCAGATAAACGTATGAAATCTTCTCAATGTCTTCGGGGCGAAGGCTGTTTTGTTTTTTACCCTCTTTATATTCTCTATCGGCATTGATAAAGAATACCTTGCCCTTCATATCGTCGGATTTACGCTTTGCAAAAACCATCACACAAGCAGGAATACCAGTTCCATAGAACAGTTGAGGAGGAAGGCTTATCACACCTTCAAGCTCATCAACGTTACGTTGGAGCATCGCTGTGCGGATTTCCTTTTCTTTCCTTCCTCTAAACAGAACGCCGTGAGGCATGACCACCACAACGCGCCCACTCTTGTTTTCATCACAACTGGCCAACATGTGCTGAACAAACATAAGGTCGGCTTGCTTGGCATCCTCCGGAGTGAAGCCGTAAATGAAGCGGTCTTTATACTTCATTTCCTCAGTAGAGTATTTTTGAGAGAAAGGAGGATTGGCTATCACACGGTCGAACGTCATGATTTTACCATTCTTCGTATGCTGAGGATTGACGAGTGTATCACCATACTTAATATGGGAGCCAAAGATGTCGTGGAAAATCATGTTCATCTTGCAGATGGCTACTACGCCATCTTTGTTATCTTGGCCATATAATGCAAGATTCTTAGGGTTCTTGCCTTCATCTTCGATATACTGGTATGACTGTATTAGCATACCTCCTGATCCTACGGTCGGGTCATATATTGACATTCCTTCATCTACTTGCAACAGCTTTACCAGCAAACGAACGACTGTGTTTGGCGTATAGAATTCACCTCCTTTCTTTCCTGCGCTGTCAGCAAAATATTTCAGAACAAATTCATAAGCAGCACCAAGCAAATCGGGGAACTCAAAGTTCTTGTTAAGTAATGGAGGGAAGTTGTTAAACTCCTCTATCATTTTGCGAAGGTCGCTGTTTTTGACAACAGGCGTACCATCAATACTCATCTTGTTGAAGTTTATACGGTCTTTAAATATGCCCTGTAACACATCGCTATTAGCATCTTCAAGAGCAGTCAGGGCTTTATTTAGCATAGGCCCAATATCTGTTTTGAGGTCACGCAAGGCAGGAACTTCAACTTCTTTTTCCTCATCATACCAAACTTCATTCCATCTGGCACGTTTAGGAACAAAGAAAGTGTCACCGTATGTGGTTTTGTCCTCCAAGATAGAAATTAAAGCTTCTTCAGGGAGGTGTTGATAGTCTTTTTTCAAGACTTCACGTTTTTCCTCAAACACATCTGACATGCGTTTCAAGAAGAGCAACCCAAAGATATACTCCTTATATTCTGACTCCTCCATGTTCTTGCGAAGATAATCCGCAATGCGCATGAGGAAATTTTCCAAAGCACTGAGCTTAATCTTTTCTGTCATCTTGTAAATGGTTTTTGGTTGCGATGTTTATAAGTTCTTTGAAACTGGCTTCATCTAAATTGTGGGTTGTGTTGTTTCTGGTAAACCACAGGATGTAATTGGGATCCTCATCTGCGACCTCACGAAACGTTTTCCCTTTATATTTGCCGAATGTTATCTTATCATCGGCAAAGGTCTTGGGATGAATCCGATCTACTTCTCTCTTGATTTGCTTCTCTGCGTCCAATGCATTTGGATCAATTCCAGCGAGTTCATTAAAATCAATCCGGAAATTACGATCGCTTTCAGCGAGCCATAATACATATTTGGGGTCTGAAGCATAAATCTCGGCAAGAGTTTTTCCTTTGTATTTGCCGAAAGGGAGAACAAAATCAGGTTTATGTTCAGGGAAAATCTCATTCATGTCCTGTCCTGGCACATCGATGAGTACCCATCCTCCACAACCGGCACAAGGAACAGTTCCTTTTTCGTAACTTTCCATATACTGATTGTTGTCGTCACGAACGCCGTCAATCATTAGGTAACCATATGCGGTGCCATAAACACGATTATGAATCTCGACACGTTCCACCATGAAGGTGCGGCCTTCCTGGCTGTACCGATATTCTTCATCGTATGAACCCTTACAGCCTGTAGGTGATCGCTTCACTTGGAATGGCACTCGCTTACCGATGTTATAATATATTTGAAACACGTTGTCTTTCGGGTACATACTTTGATATCTTAAAAAAACAAACTCCAATGCAGTCCCTGCAGGCCGACCAAAGCCTATATAACCGCAAAGGAGTTTGGTATTTCGTTCATGTTATTGGTCGCTTCCAGGTGATAAGAAGATATAATCTTCTTATTCGTGACCGCAAATATACTAAAAATATCAATATTTCCAGCCAAAATCAATATAAATCATATCCAATCCATCCTGAAACGTGAAAAACGCGGGGATTGGCGGGGTATAGCCTTATGTAATGATGAAAAAGGAGATTAGAATGATCTTGCCTCCTTATTTGTAGAATGAACAGATATAATTTATTAAAATTCAATTAGATAATTATGGAAGAAGAAAGAAAAATGCTTAGAGTTATTCATGTGTTTGACAATGGTGAGGACGCTGCTATAGAGATGGCCGGGCGTTCAGACAAAACTATAACCCCTCCTGGCATTAGATTTGCTATGGGCGAACAACAGGTTTTGATGAATGTCGCATTTCACGTGTACTTTTATCTGTTTAAGTATGAAGCGGGCGAGATATCAAAAACGGAGTTGGATTTGTATTTGAGAACAAGCCCCCTTCCTCCCAAGGTTCTTGTCAATGCCCATCCTCTAGATTTCAACTTTGTATTGTGGTCGAGCATCAATAAACGCTTTTATACCAATAGGGAATATTATCTTGAGGATTTAGATTTGGAAGATGCTTATTCTGCCATTATGGAATCCTATGATGAATTGTCAAACATGTATTCATTCGACATCATAATCGAACAGATGCAGAAAATGGTTGCGGAGTTTAAGGCGGCTCATCGTGATTTTGATAAAATGACAATGGATGAAAGAATTACAAAGTTTCGGTCATGGAATGGAAATGAGGATTATATAAATAATAACTTTTTAGTCAACTTGCTACAAAAATGTAGGAAAGATACACGTGAGTAGATTATGAATATAGAGGTAACAAAGGAGGACATTAAGAATATCGGCTATGCGT